>ERZ772909.1361-NODE-1361-length-13640-cov-5.125727_pt1 | contig 13640 bp, 13 predicted proteins | sample MGYA00511137_ERZ772909 | MGnify/ENA primary metagenome ERZ772909 (study PRJEB29015, sample SAMEA2738095) | human oral metagenome | biome: human oral; feature: human-associated habitat; material: saliva | place: China | collected 2270 ... | reverse complement strand
AACCTGCGGCTAGTTTCCTAGTTTGCTCTTTGATTTTCATTGAGTATCAGATTTAGGAAATTAACTTCCTCGTCTCCCAAAAATAGCTAAGACAATCATGGCTCCTAAAATCGCTGGGATAATAGCTGTTCCTGATAACATTGGTCCCCAAGTTCCAAAAAGCAAGTGACCCAGAAAAGCGCCAATCCAACCGAGAAACATTTTCCCAAAGCACCCCATTCGTTCTCCACGATTGGTCAAAGCACCTGCCAAGAATCCCACTAGGAGACCAACAAACATACTTCCTATCATCTTGTCTCCTTAATTTGCCCAATCTCCGTTACGGAAGAGAGGTACACGTGTTCCATCCTCACGAATACCATCGATATCCATTTGGTTAGAACCAATCATAAAGTCTACGTGAACATCTGAACGGTTAAGCCCCGCAGCTTCAAGCTCCTCTTCGCTCATCTCCGCTCCACCAACGACGCTAGTCGCATAGGCTGCACCGATAGCCAAGTGGTTTGACGCATTCTCATCGAAAAGGGTGTTAAAGAAGGTAATGCCTGACTGAGAAATTGAGCTTGGATCTGGTACCAAGGCACATTCACCCAAGGCACGCGCACCCGCATTTTCAAAGACAAGGTCTTTCATGACCTGATCACCCTTCTCAGCAGTGATATCTACGATTTGTCCATCCTTAAAGGTCACCTTAATACCTTCAATGATATTGCCGTTATAGCTAAGTGGTTTTGTAGAAGTGACATAACCATCTGCACGACGAAAATCAGGTGCTGTGAAGACTTCCTCTGTCGGCATATTTGGCAAGAATCCTTCGCCCTGTGCATTGATAGCACCAGCTGATTCCCAAACATGGTTCTTTGGCAAACCAAGTGTCAAATCTGTCCCTGGCGCTGTGTAGTGAAGGGCTGAAAATTGCTCTTTATTAAGCATATCGGCCTTGCTCTTGAGGATAGCTGCATGCTCTTCCCAAGCTTTAACAGGATCTACTTCGTAGACACGGCAAGTTTTGAAAATTTGGTCCCAAAGGAGATCGACTGCTTCTTCATCGTTCGTAGCATTTGGGAAGACTTTCTTAGCCCATTCAAGTCCAGCAGCGGCTGCTACAGTCCAGCTAACCTTGTTGGATTGAGTTGCGATACGCATTGGCTTCATGGCAAGTCCCATAGCTTTAGCAGAAGCTGATAGCTTGTCAGCATCCACACCGTTCAAGGCACCTGGGTCAGAAGAACGAACCCCAAGACGGCTAGCTTTTTTCTCCAAAAGATAGTTCATCTCAGCAATCTTGTATTCAGGAACATTGTCCAGACGCTCCATTGGCGCATGGAGGAATTTCTCACGGTTAATGACATCATCTGTCCACTGAACGATAACCTCATGCGCACCCAAGGCATAAGCTTCCTTAACGATCAAATGCGCCAACTCACGTTGCTCCACATCAATATTGAGCGCCACTGTGTGACCAGGCTGCACGTTAATACCATTGGCAACTAATAATTTAGCGTATTTTTCTAGATTTTCTTTAAAATTTGGCAGAACCATTCTGCTTCTCCTTTTCTCTTTTTATTTTTCTTTAAACAAGGACAGCAGGCTAACCGCTGCCACCGTACCGCAAATCAAAGCGGTCATTTTCAAAATCGTATCTGGATCTAGGTCCAGCTGGTAATCAAACACTTTTTGCGCAGGCTTATCCTGAGCGGAAATGGTCAGTTTCATAGGGGTGTCCTTTCTAAAACATAATTCTAAGGTATAAATTTCTAATCGTGCTGGCGTCTTCAGAATCCTCAATTATCTTTTAATAGATTAAAACAAATCACTATGACTGCCTGTCCTAAGCAAGTTTAAAATCAATTCTTCCTTGTCTACTTTATAGACCAGGAGCCAATCCGGCTGGATATGGCATTCACGTACTCCTTTAAAGTGCTTGGATGCTGTCAGTTGATGATCTCGATATTTGGCAGGAAGTTCCTTTTCCTGAATCAAAAACTCCAATACTTCTTCTAACAAGTTTGCCTTAAGTCCACGCTTCATAGCCAACTTAAAATCTTTTTTAAACTGTTTATGATAACGAATCTTAAGCACGCAAATCCTCCATCAAGTCCGAGACACTCCCAAAAGACTGACTCATATTCCGATTTTGATCTAAATCAGCCAATACTTCCATTAGCTTCCTGCTTTCATCCAGTCTAACATCAAAGGGCAGCCCTTGGTACTGAATAGCCTGACGAAGAAAAATATTGATAGCCGTCGTCATATCCATTCCCAAGCTGTTGAAAACCTGCTGAGCCTGCTCCTTGATCTCACTGTCCAAGCGGATGCTCATACTAGTCTTTGACATACTCTCACCTTCTTTCTATAGACTATTTTAACAAAAAAGAAAGCCGATGTAAATCTATTAGATATACATTAGCTTTCTAGACAATGGTTATTCTGATAGTCCAAGAAATTTACATAGAAAGCAAGGAAAAGCAAAATATCTAAATATTATCCTTGCAAGTCACTGACATTTTCGTATTTAATATTCACTTCCGAATTTGAGTTTGCAAATTTATAACCCATGAACAAAGCATTAAAATCACTATAAGTTGATAAAATGATCTGATACTTATCTATAATTCCATGACGTAAAATTTCAATAAAAGACAGTACATTCATAGCATCCATATCTTGAACTGGATCATCTATCATTAAGAAGTTAAGATTATCAGATAACTTAAACATTGTATTCAAGGAAAGAGTAAATGCTAGAGACACAACAGCCAACTGCCCTGTACTCAGCTGATTCATTACATCATGATCATTATTAGTGTCGGATTTAAATCTAATAATTGCTACTTTCCCATTATCACTATTCATTGTTTTCTTGTGCGTTAAGAAAATCCCCATACCTTGTTGATAATTTTGTAACATTTTTGCTGAGTATATAAAGAATGGGATACGTAGCTTTTTAACAATGTCTATTTTGAACTGTTTTACTTCTTCTTTATATATAGTATTAATTTCTTCTAATCGTTCCACAGTTGTTCTCAATGTTTCTATCTGACTTGATAAATCTTGAAGTTGCTGATTTTGAACTAGTTTATGCTGTCTATCAAGATAAAGTTTCTTATTCTCTAAATCTCCAATACGAATATCCTCTAATACTTCCACTTTACTTTGAAAATATGTAGGAAATATGTTCTCAGCGTCTGCTATCAGATTCTCATTAATAGCATATTTATTATCAACTGCCGAGTGAATAGCATTTTTTAATTCAAGCAATCTACTATCAATCATCGCCATATTTATCTTCGAATATGAGCTTGATTCCAATTGGTACGTTTCAAACTGTAATTCAGAAAATTCTTCTCTTAAATCACCCAGTTGCCTCTTTATATTTTCCAGATTATTAATATCTAGTAACCGATAAACATCATTATCAACTACTAATTTTGATTGAAATTCTTTCAAGTTTAACTGGTGCTGCTGGTTATAGTCTTTAAATTCTAACCTTCCCAACTCATATGGTACCATAATTGTGTACGACTGAATAAAAGTTTTAAAACCTTCGACATTTTGAGAATAAGTTTGATACAAATTTTTTAATTCTTGTAATCTATCTAATAAATTTTTATCTACATCCGTAGAGAGGCTATTTATTTCATCAATGATTTTCTGCTTCAGTTGCTGTATCAGCTCATTCAGCAATAATTGAACTTCTTGCAATTGCAGACTATTTTGAGACGAAATTTCAGTTAGATAATTTTTATAACTATCATAAGCTTGCTTCAATTCTTCAAATGTTTGGAACTGTGAATTACAGAATGGACATTTGTTTTCATCAATATGTCGATGTCTCAACTCATCAAACTTATTACCTAAGTTACTCCTTAATTGTCGTAGTTCACTTAAATTTTTGTCTACCTGGCTAGCATTATTCCTCAGACTTTGGAATTTAACTACTTGTATTTTAAGCAATTCAAAATCACCTGACAATCTATCATTTTGAGTATAAGTAATGGACTGTTCTGTCATCTCAGTAATATCCGATGATAAATTAGTCAAGTAGGTATTTAGTTGCTTTCTTCGATTGCAATCATGAACAACTCTCTCATATGATTGTAGGTAATTCTCTAAAAGCACATATTCAAATAATTTTGGATTGTCCAATGAATACTTTTCCCACAGCCATTGAAAATTTGATTTAAGAATATTTGGAGATAACATTGAAAAATATAATGCTTGTTTAATAGCCGTATCACCAGCAATATCCTTTTTTCTTTTATCTCTTTCCGTCTTTCTATTATACTCCTCTATTGAGAAATTCTTCTTAAAATCAATAATATTTTGTAAAGTATTTTGATAAGTTAATAATTTGTCAAGATTAGCAATAGAAAAAGGAGTTTCACAATCAAATACAAATTCCTTATGATTAAATAATCTATGATAAGGGATATCCGATAGTTCTTGCTGTTTTAAGTTTTTTAATTGTCCCTCTAAATCACTAATCTTTCTATTAATAACGTTTGTTACTGTATTAATATCTTTTACTTTCTTCTCTACTTTATCCGTTTTTACTAAAAAAGATAAACTATCGCCTCTTTCTTGTTCCGTTTGCTTTAGAAAGAAGGTTGTTTCTTCCTGTTGAATATAATTAAATAGATTGAAAATTTTTTCTATCTCATATTTCCCATTAATACCTAAAAATGCATCAATAGAACTTTGAGTAATCTCTTCCAGACTAGTATTTTCTATAGAACTAAAATTTGTCTCGCTTACTTCCACTTGTCTAAATAACATAAACTGACTGGCAGACTTCAAAGGTGCAAATAAGTTTCTACTGTCAGTAGAATTATTTACTAATTTTCTTACAATTACAAGTTGGTCACCATTCATTTTTTCTAGCCACAATTTTATAATTACCGGCTGACCAATTTCATTCTGAAAGAACGGCTTATTATATACAATATTTTCAGCAGTAACTTTATTAATGCGAGAAAGATTACCAGTTAACCCTAACTCAATTGCATCAAAAATTGTTGTTTTACCATATCCATTTGGTCCCACTAAAAATGTTATTCCATCACTAAAATCAATAACTGTTTCATTTCTAAAGTTCTTGAAATTATAAAGTAAAATTTTCCTAATCTTCACAAGTTCAGTCTCCTAAAATTTGATTTAAGCTATCCAGCAAGCCACTAGCTTCATCTTCAAGTTGTTTCCTAATATCAACTCCACTGAAAATTTCTAAAATATCATCTACCTGCTTTTTATGATTATTTAACCCTTCCATTTCAATTCGTGATTGGATTTTATTTTCAACTATTTCAAAATGATTATCAGAATGAGGAAGAGAAGCAAATGGTAATTTAATAATTAGTTGTATAGCAATGAAGTAAGAAGTATCAAAAAACATCTCACTCTCAAATTTATCAAATAAATACCCACCCTCAGGAGATGTAGACTGAATATAATTTAGCAAATCTTCAATATTCGAGTTCAGTCTACTCAATCCTTCCTCGGTATATAGTATGACATACTTTCTAAAGTAATATTCATCTTCCTCAACTTTCATAATCATATTTCTAAGACTTTCATATGATTGCTTCAGTTCATCAACTTTTATGGTTACAAATAAAGAGGTATTTTTCTTAATTTTATCATCATTAAGTTCTTCAAAGCAAGATATCAACTGATTTGTTTGCTCACAAGTAAAAAAATCTGTTCCTCCTCCGCTACTAGACTTAAAATCCTCCCTACTATATTCTTGAATAAGGAAAAATTCATTTCCTTCCCCTCCCCACAATTCTAAATGCTCATCACATTTATGAAAATTATGTTGTTCTAAGATCTGTTGCAAAAAACTATTCATTTCAATCCTCTTTCAATTTTTCAACAGTATTCACATAATCAATATATTCTAAATTATTTGAAAATATTCTATTTTTTCCCTCGCCAAGGGCTCCTGCAAGCAACTTTTCTTTTCCATCTTCATGGATTGGCTTCTCTTCAAAAAACTTTTGTCCATTGATACACAGATTAATCAAATAGTCAGTATCAAAGCTAGCTCTTATAAAGCTTTCATTAGTCATAATTTTATCTCGAATTCTACTCTCTGCCCCCTTAGGAGCATGAATCATGCTAAGTCTGAGCGACTCATGATTTAAATTATACCGTAAACTGTCTAACGAAAGCCTTTCTTGTTTACAAGTTTTAAGAAAATTATATAAAATATATTCGATGCTAATTTCATTAATTAATCTACCAATATCGTTCAGCTTTTGTGAACCAGAAATATCGCCATCTGGATGTAAGTCAATCAGCAATTGTTCAAATTTGTCATCAGGTAAATTTAATATCTGATTTATAACAGTCGTATCAACATCATCTTCAACAATGTTATTCCAATACATTTCAAGACTTAACTTTGCTCTCCTAATAGATTGTCTATGACGCTTTGTTTGCGAAGTAATAATTTTTAAAATTTCTTGGAAATATATTACAGGATAGACACCATTCCCAACATTATGTGCTTGACTAATCCGTCTGGAAACTAAATCTTTAATTTCACATAGTGTCTCCTCTATATGTTCAATATCATCTACTAAAGAACTTTTAGAAAATTTCAAAATCTCCTTGATTTCATCTTTGCAAAAATTATCAATAGGTGATTGATCCTCTACTACTAAATCACAATATTTTTTACCATCAGGATAGGTATATAGTTGAACTTGACTCTGATTAGGGACATAAGCTGCTCCTTTATATGTTTGCTGAAATGTTTGCTTATCCATATCCCAGCCTCGAACTTCACAAATTACATGTAAAAATCTATTATTTCTGTTCGTACCCGAGGTTTGATTCCTGTAGGATGAAGTCTAGAATTTATTGTTCTAACATTAGCATAATCATTCGGATACTTTCTAACTTTTTTAGCTTTTACTTGATGTCTTGATACTACTGTTTGAGATTGACAAATCTCAACATCTTCACCGTCATTTTTTTCAAAGATTAATTCATATGAGCTATAGTCTTCCTCTTTTTCTACAAGTTTTCTAAGTTCAGTTAGTGCTAAAAATATCCCAACTTTTCCTTGATGGTTATACCCACTCCAACTTGGGGTGGCATTTCGCCTATCATACTTCATTACTTTATCCTTCAACTCTATTAATTTCTCTTGTATCTTACTGCACTCTTCAAATAATATCCTTTAGAAAACAACCATTACAAATATATCAATATTCCTAAAGTCATCAAGCTAGTTAACAAATTCTGATTCTCTCACACACTTCAAAGTCCTCAATATCCAGCATTTTCAAGTCATCACAATCAAGATAGTTATTCTTGCTAACTTTAACTTTTCAAAAGCCCTGCTATTTTCTAAATTCATTTAAAAAAACTCATCAAACAGACTCAACTGGTTATCCTCAGGCATATTGCCTAGGATGCCCATGTCGTCCATTTTTTCGACTAGGGTGCTAGAGAGGCCGCCGCGTTTGCGGAGCTCTGTCTTAGAGAGGAATTCGCCTTCTTCCCGCGCTCTGACCACTTGGCGGGCAACGTTATCCCCCAGACCATCCATGGCAGAGAATGGTGGAATAAGAGTATCTCCTTCGATGAGAAACTCAGTTGCATGGCTCTTGTAGAGATCCAGCTTTCCGAATTTGAAGCCCCGCTCTAGCATTTCATTGACGATTTCCAGAGTCGTATAAAGGTCAATTTCTACATTGGAGGCTTCGTTGTTCTTGCGCTTTTCCGCGATTTCGTTCATTCGGTGCTTGACGGCATCAAGTCCGCCACTCATGGTCTTGATATCAAAGGCCTTGGCTCGAATAGAGAAGTAGGCACAGTAGTAATAAATCGGATGATGAACCTTGAAGTAGGCTACCCGCAGGGCCATCATAACATAGGCTGCCGCATGGGCCTTGGGGAACATGTACTTGATTTTTCCACAGGACTCGATGTACCACTCTGGCACATTGTTTTCCTTCATGGCTGCGATGTATCCATTGCGCTCTTCTTCAGAAATTTTCAGCCAGAGGCCCTTCCGCACGCGCTCCATGATTGTAAAGGCCATTTTAGGATCCAAGCCCTTGTGCATGAGGTAAACCATGATGTCGTCCCGACAACCGATAACAGTGGACAGGTCGGCAATTCCTTGCTTAATCAAGTCCTGGGCATTCCCTAGCCATACGTCCGTACCATGAGAGAGACCAGATAGCTGTAAGAGCTCCGCAAAAGTTGTCGGATGGGTCTCATCAACCATTCCACGTACAAAATTAGTTCCAAACTCCGGAATCCCCAGCATACCCGTCGGCGTGCCGATTTGCTCCTGAGTCACACCCAGAATGTCTGTTCCAGAAAAGAGGGCCATGACACCAGCGTCATCCATAGGGATGTCATTAGGATCGATACCGGACAAGTCCTGAAGCTTCCGAATCATGGTTGGATCATCGTGTCCCAGAACGTCTAGCTTGAGGACATTTTCATCAATATCGTGGAAGTTAAAGTGGGTGGTCTGCCACTCGGCCGTCACATCATCGGCTGGATATTGAACCGGTGTAAAGTCATAAACATCCATGTAGTTAGGGATAACAACGATTCCGCCCGGGTGTTGTCCAGTTGTCCGCTTGACTCCAGCAGCTCCCTGCGCCAAACGCTCAACTTCGGCGTCTCGGTAGAACTTCCCATAGTCGCGCTCATAGCCCTTGACAAATCCATAAGCCGTCTTAGCCGCAACGGTACCAACGGTTCCAGCCCGAAAGGCATACTCCTCACCAAAGATATCCCGCACATCCAAGTGAGCGCTAGGCTGATCTTCCCCCGAGAAGTTCAAATCAATATCAGGTACCTTGTCCCCGTCAAATCCAAGGAAGGTCTCAAAAGGAATATCCTGACCATTCTTGCTCAGCTTGTGACCACATTCTGGACAGTCCTTATCCGGCATATCAAAGCCAGAACCATAAGATCCATCCGTGATGAACTCGCTGTATTGACATTTGCCACAGACATAGTGGGGTGACAGAGGATTAACTTCGGTAATCCCAATCATGGTAGCGACAAAGCTGGATCCGACAGACCCCCGCGAACCTACCAGATAGCCCCGCTCATTGGATCGTTGCACCAGCATCTGAGAAGCCAGATAAATCACGGCAAAACCATTCCCCAAGATAGAAGTCAGCTCTTTTTCAATCCGCAAGTCTACGATATCTGGCAGCGGATTGCCATAAATCTCAAAGGCTTTTTGATAGGTCAGCTCGGCAACTGTCTCCTCAGCCTTGTCAATGAAAGGTGTATAGAGATCGCCCTTGACTACCTCTACCGGCTCAAAGGTCTCCGCCAGCTGATTGGGATTGGTGATGACCAGCTTCTTAGCCAAGTCCTCGCCTAGGAAGGCAAATTCGTCTAGCATCTCATTGGTGGTTCGGAAGTGAGCCTTAGGAAGCGGAGCCGGCTGGGCATTTTCACCATGGCCAATGGTTCGGTTAATCATGGCTCCCTGACCGAGACTACGGACGATAATTTCACGATAGATTTCTTCTTCCGGCTCGATATAGTGGACGTTCCCCGTCGCAAGGACAGGCTTGCCCAAGCGATCTCCGACCTCAATCAGATTGCGAATAATGGTCTGCAGTTCTTCCTGGTCCTTGATTTGCTCCTTGGCAATCAGTGGCTCATAGATAGCTGGCGGCATGACCTCGATAAAGTCATAATACTTGGCCACTTCGACAGCTGCATCCACCCCCTGAGAAACAACGGCATCATAAACTTCACCTTCTGAACAGGCTGAGCCTAAAATCAGGCCTTCACGATGGGCGTCCAGCACAGTCCGTGGAATCCGCGGGACACCTTCGAAATACTTGGTATTGGACAGACTGACTAACTTGAAAATATTCTTGAGCCCCGTCTGATTTTTCACATAAATGGTCGCATGTTTGACCCGAGCTTTCTTGTAAGAATTCTCATCGACCAGATCCGTATTCAAATCCTTAAGGTTGGTCACACCATGCTTTTCAGCCACATCATTGATAAAGATAAAGAGGAGGCGGCCCGTCGCTTCCGCGTCATAGTTAGCCATGTGATGATGCTCCAAGGCAATCTGGAATCGCTTGGTCAAAGGCCCCAGACCATGACGCTTGTATTCTGGATAGAGGTTGCGGGCAAATTCCAGCGTGTCAATAACTGGCTGAGTGATTTTCGGCAAGCCATGCCGCTCATAATTGACATTCATAAAGCCCACGTCAAAGGTAGCATTATGGGCAACGAGGACGCTGTCCTGGCAAAATTCCTGAAATTCTTTCAGAACTTGCTCAAGCGGTTTGGCATTGCGGACATGCTCATCAGTAATCCCAGTCAGATCCGTCGTAAAGGCCGAAAGAGGATGCCCAGGATTGATAAACTCATCAAACTCAGCGATGATATTGCCCTTGTGCATCTTGCTGGCAGCAACCTGAATCAAGTCATTGTAAACAGCTGAAAGTCCCGTCGTCTCCACGTCAAAGACTACATAGGTCGCATCGCTCAGCTCCATGTCCACTTCATTGTAGACGATGGGCACCCGGTCTTCAACAATATTGGCCTCCATACCATAAATCAGCTGAATACCAGCTTTTTTGGCAGCCTTATAGCCATGGGGAAAGCTCTGCACATTGCCATGATCGGTAATGGCGACAGCCTTGTGGCCCCACTTAGCTGCTGTTGCGACGATTTCCTCGACCTCAGGCAGGGCGTCCATAGTAGACATATTAGTATGAGCATGAAATTCAACCCGTTTCTGCCCCTCAGGCATCAAGTCCTTGCGCTCATAGTGGGTAACTTCCTGGACATCCTGCACATTCATGGTCAGGTCGCGGGTGAAGTTGTTCATCTCCACATTTCCGCGCACGCGCAGCCAGGCGCCTTTCTTAATCATGTCAAACTTCTTGGCTTCTTCTTCGTTTTTCATCCATTTTTGCAAGGCAAAGCTAGAAGTGTAGTCTGTCATCTTGAAATTGAGCAAGACCCGGCCAGTCCGAGTAACCTTCTGCTCCAGGTCAAAGACCATTCCCTCGAAGACCAAACGGTTTTCCTCAGTCTGAACTTCAATCATAGGAGTAATCTCTGCCTTGTCCAGATTTGGTTTAGCCGCAGCCTTGCGAGCTTGGAAGTCATAGGCTGGTTTTTCTTCTGGCGGTGGCGCCATCTGTTGTAGAGATTCCATGGCTTTGAGCGCCTCTTCATTGGCCGCCTGAATAATCTTGTCATTCTCCGCTTGGAAATTCTCCGCTTGCTGCTGGGTCAGCTCATCGCTGTGCTGGACCTGACAGGTCAGATGAGGAAAGCCGTACTTGACCAGCTGACGACTGAGATTGGGCAGGTGATTCTTGCGAAAATGCTCCGTGTCAATGGTCGAAGCCCCCTCAATCAGCAACTTATCCCCATCCAAATGAACCTGCAAATCCTGATACAGACTCTTAAAGCCATGGCTGGCACAAGGTCCCTCTTCAAAGGCCAGCTGGTAATAAGCCTGCAAGAGCTCATCGGTCACTTGCGGAGCTGAACAGTGGATTTCAAAGCTCGCTTGATTGCCCGTCTTAGAAAACTCCTGAGCTAAGCGCTTCTGCAATTCTCGAAAAATCTCAATAGGCAGAATATTCGCAAAAGAAAAATGAAACTCCCAGACCCGACTAACCTTGTGGACCAGAACCTTCTCAATTTCTGCATTCAAAAAGGCCTCTGAATTTCTCATTTCCAGCGGCATATCCAGTTGATGCATTAAAATTTCAAACTTGTTTGACATGACATTTCCTCGTACAGTAGTGACCCTATTTTACCATAAATCAGCACTTTTTTCGACAGAAAAAGGACAGAGTAATGCTCAGCTCTCCATATCATTATCAAGACTTTTTTCTTGATCCTAAGTTATGATATAATAGAAAAAATATTTACTTAAAGGAGTTTTAACCGTGAAGAAAATTCTACTAGCCAGCGCCTGTCTGCTGACCCTTACTGCCTGCAGTATGCCTAATCAGAACAAGCAAGAAAGCAAGCCCAAGCAAAATCAGAGTCAAAACAAGGCCAAAAAAGAAGAAAAGGTGAAGACGAAAACTTTTTCTAACAAAATCGATGAGCATTATACCAATTCAATCAAGTTTTTCTATACAAAAGAGAAGATTGTATCTTTTCAACTCATCGCTAGCCAAACCATCTCTGAAGAAAATCAAAAGATGAGCGTCGAAGAATTAACAAAATTCTATAGCGAATATGCTCAGAAAAACTCTATGATAGAAAACAAGGAAAAGTTAAAAGGACTTGAAATTCACGTTGAGATTTCCGAAGACAAGAGAATAGCTTCAACAATTTTTGACTTTGACCTCAGCAAAATAGATCAAGAACAGCTGATTCAGTCAGCTGGTGACTCTGAGAGTAGCCAAACTTTCTTCAGGAAACTTCAAGATAAACCAGATGTTGTCTTTGAATTTTTGAAAGGGCAAGGACTCAAAGAAGAATAAAAAAGATTTCTGCTTAATTTTAAACTTGTACCGATTCATAAATTTTAGTATATTTTCTAATACAAATTTTTAACTCTTGTTCTATTTTTAGATAAACTTTAAGGAGATTCTTATGCGCTTAACTAAAAAAACTGTTCTTATTGGTATCGCCTCTCTTCTTATTTTGGGCTTAGCTGCATGGGGAGTAAATTTATTTCTTGTTATGAACAACGCTCAGCAAAGTTTTGATAAAAATTTTATTCACTTTCAAGCTAAAAGTGATGACAACGAAACTTTTATTACACAAGGCATCGAAAAAAAGAAGTCTATAATTTATCCTACTCTCCTACTAAGAAGACCATTGAAATAACTAAATCGACTAAAAATGGAGATATCTATTCTTCCGATTCCATTTACGGAGCAGTGAAAGTCTATGATATAAAACAAAACGCTAATCGCTACATCTTCATAACAGCTGCAAAACCAATCATCGTTGACTTCGGATTGACTTCAGTAAAGGTAACTTATGACGGAAGTAATTTTGAAACTCCATACTCTGAGCTACATTTTGGTGAATCTTTCCCTAGTGAAGACAACTAGATGGGTACTTCTCTATACTACTAGTCTTAAACTATGAACTAACAAAGCTAATAAACCATGCTTAGTTTTTGTTTGCAAAAAAAGCGGTTGAAACCGCTTTTTTATCTCAACACCGCTTCTGCCAGAGCTTTTTGGATGGCAATGACGCTTTTATCACTTCGGAAAGTTAGGGTTTCGGCTGGTTCCTCAGCACTTGAAACCCAGATTTTCAGCTCAGCGTCTAGATCAAAGTGGCCGGCTGTTTCCACTGAAAAGCGAGAAATGGAGCGATAAGGATAAGACTTATAAGCCGTTTTCTTGCCTGTCACTCCCTGCTTGTCCACCAAGATCAAGCGCTTATCTGTAAAGACAATCAAGTCTCGAATAAGACTGAAAGCCAGCTCCACATTTTCTGCTGGCGTCAGAATATTCTCCAACTCTTTTTCAACCTTGTCAATATCTTTCTGAGAAGCATTGCCCAACAAACCACTGAATAATCCCATCATTCATTCCTCCAATCTATTTTTTCCTACTATAGCATTTTCAAAGCCAATAAGCAAAAGAAAGAGAGTGGGACAGAAATCGGTAATTCGTTAGAATTCGATTTCGTCG
>ERZ772909.1358-NODE-1358-length-13659-cov-4.041973_pt1 | contig 13659 bp, 14 predicted proteins | sample MGYA00511137_ERZ772909 | MGnify/ENA primary metagenome ERZ772909 (study PRJEB29015, sample SAMEA2738095) | human oral metagenome | biome: human oral; feature: human-associated habitat; material: saliva | place: China | collected 2270 ... | reverse complement strand
TTTTGCTATGAGAGCTAGGAGTCATGAGGGGAAACTTCAGGTACACCTAGCTCAGCTCAAATATCTACTGCCTCGCTTAGTTGGTCAAGGCATCATGCTCAGCCGTCAAGCTGGTGGAATCGGCTCTCGCGGACCTGGTGAAAGCCAGCTGGAGCTCAATCGACGCAGTGTCCGCAATCAGATTCATGATATTGAGCGCCAGCTCAAGGCAGTGGAGAAAAATCGGGCAACCGTTCGTGAAAAACGGCTGGAATCCAGCATTTTCAAAATCGGCCTCATCGGTTATACCAATGCTGGAAAGTCTACGATTATGAACTGCTTGACCAGTAAGAGCCAGTATGAGGCAGACGAGCTTTTTGCGACACTAGATGCCACGACCAAGAACATCAACCTCAGTGGTCAGCTCAATGTCACGCTGACAGACACAGTTGGCTTCATTCAGGATTTGCCGACGGAGCTGGTCTCTAGCTTTAAGTCCACTCTGGAAGAGAGCAAAAATGTCGATTTGCTGGTCCATGTTATTGATGCCAGCGACCCTCATCATGAGGAACATGAAAAGACTGTTCTGGACATCATGAAAGAGCTGGACATGCTGGATATTCCTCGATTGACTCTCTATAACAAAGCGGACAAGGCGGAAGATTTCACTCCGACCTTGACGCCTTATTCTTTGATTTCGGCTAAGGCGGATAGTAGCAGAGCTGTTTTGCAGCAAGTCCTGCTGGAGCGGATGAAAGAGTTATTTTTGCCTTTTACCATCAAGGTAGAGCCGGCTAAAGCCTATAAGGTTCATGACCTAGAGAAGGTAGCTATTATCGGGAATCGAGAATACATAGACGACGTCGAAGCTATTTCAGGCTGGATTGCCAAGAAAAATAAATGGAAACTGGAAGAATTTTATGATTGATTATATTGACTTGGCCCTGAAATACGGCGGTTTTACTAGCCTAGATAGGGTTTACTTAGAGCAAGTGTTGGCTGGTCTGACAGAGGAGCAGAAGCGGAGCTTCATCACACCGCCGCCCAGCGTCATCAATGCTTACTTTGCTGAGCTTTATCAGAAGAAAAGTCCGGAAGCTGCGACAGCCTATTTTTTAGAAATCAGTCAGGCGCTGGACTTGTGGAATCCTGAACCTAGCTTTGTTGAAAGCAAGCCTTTTGTACGACTTAATCTTTCTGGCAAGTCTTATGGATTTTGCTATGAGAGCGAGGAAGTCGGCTTGGTCTTCCCTGAAAAGACAGAGCCAGTAACAGCTGACTTGCTCTTTGAAATTGCCCAAGTCTTTCCCCAGTACTTGGTTTTTGAAGAAGAAGGTCAGATAAAAATGGTGCCTCTCAAAGCTGAATCTCAAGTCGTGGACAGTCAGGCGCTGACTGCCTTGACCGATTGGCAGCAGCTAGCCGATGGCAGCCAGAGAGTTCTGGGCTATAATCAAGACGAAGTCAGTCAGCTGGCTCAGTCCTATGCTGGCAGAAAATACTATCACTCGCAGAATCGCTCTGCCATGATTTATATCATTTAGAAAGAATAACATGCAATTACAATTTTTAGGAACCGGAGCCGGTCAGCCCTCCAGGGCTCGCAATGTGTCCAGTCTTGTCCTCAAGCTTTTGGAGGAAATCAATGAGGTCTGGATGTTTGATTGCGGTGAAGGTACCCAGCACCAGATCTTGGATACAACGATTAAACCGCGCAAAATCAGCAAGATTTTCATCACGCATCTGCATGGCGACCATATTTTTGGCTTGCCGGGCTTTTTATCCAGTCGTTCTTTTCAGGCAAATGAAGAGCAAACGGATTTGGAAATTTATGGCCCAGTCGGTATCAAGAATTTTGTGATGACAAGCCTGCGCGTGTCTGGTTCCCGCCTGCCTTATCGGATTGATTTTCATGAGTTTGATGAAAACAGTCTGGGCAAGATTCTGGAAACGGACAAGTTCACTGTTTATGCGGATAAGCTAGACCACACGATTTTCTGTGTGGGTTATCGGGTGATGCAGAAAGATTTGGAAGGAACGCTGGATGCGGACAAGCTGCGCGAGGCGGGTGTTCCCTTTGGTCCCCTCTTTGGTAAGGTCAAGAATGGTCAGGATATCGTCCTAGATGATGGGACCAAAATCATCGCGGCTGATTATATCTCAGCCCCTCGACCGGGTAAGACCATTACTATTTTGGGTGACACCAGAAAGACCGATTCAAGTGTTCGCTTGGCTGTGGCTGCTGATGTGCTGGTTCATGAAGCGACCTATGGCAAGGGAGATGAAAAAATGGCCCGCAAGCACGGCCATTCGACCAATATGCAGGCTGCGGAAGTGGCTAAGGAAGCCGGTGCCAAACGCCTCCTGCTCAATCATGTCAGCGCACGTTTCCTATCGAAAGACATTAGCCAAATGCGCCGTGATGCAAGTAGCGTCTTTGACAATGTCCATGTGGTCAAGGATTTGGAAGAGGTTGAGTTATAGTTTTCCATTTTAGGACAGTTTCATTGAGAGGAAAATGGGATGGCAGTTGAAAATCGTTTATTGGATAAAGCTGATTGGTATGTTGAGGATGCATTAGCCAACTATCTTCACAGCTACCAATTACAAAATGAGAAATTGACACAAGATGATTATCGAGAGATTTATCGTTGGGCTGCGAATCACATTGGTTTCTTCGTGACTTGGCTAATCCAGCATGATGCAAAGGAAATGATGACCCCTGATGAATCAACTGTACTTCAAAGTGTAAAGGGTGAGCAAACTTTGGGAGTGGATTATCTTCTAGGCTGGTGTGATGGCAAATTGGGAACAATGGATGTCAAAAAGGACTTTCAGGATTTTGTGAACGACTATTATGAACATCAGTACATGAAGGATTATTCTGAATTTGTAGTCAATGACTTGTACGACCTACCTTTGGAATTTTTAGGTAGCTGGGAGGATTATCATATTTTTGCTCCAGTCATTGATCAAGCTTATGCTGACTATTTAGCTGGAAAAAGATTTCATTGATATTAACAACACGAAAGGCATGACAATGCGTACCATCATTATTACAGGAGCTAGCGGTGGGCTGGCTCAGGAAATGGTTAAGCTCTTGCCCCATGATCGACTGATTTTGGTCGGGCGGAGCAAGGCCAAGCTGGAAAAACTCTATGGAGAAAAAGACAATCTTGACCTAGTGGAGCTGGATATTACAGACAGCTCAGCTTTGGAGAGCTTTGCTGAGCGGATTGACAGCCAGTACGGTCATGTCGATGTCCTAGTCAATAACGCTGGATACGGGATTTTTGAAGAATTTGACAAAATTAGCTCAGGCGATATCGAGGCCATGTTTGAGGTCAATACCTTTGCTCTGATGAACCTGTCCCGTATCTTTGGAGCTCGCATGAAGCAGGCGGGTCAAGGTCATATTGTCAATATCGTTAGTATGGCCGGCCTCATTGCAAGTAGCAAGTCTAGTCTATATTCGGCGACCAAGTTTGCTGCTATTGGTTTTTCCAATGCCTTGCGTTTAGAACTCCTGCCTTTTGGTGTCTATGTCACGACGGTAAATCCCGGTCCTATCAAAACAGCCTTTTTCGATCAGGCAGATCCTGATGGTTCCTATGTGAAAGCAGTGGACAAGTATATGCTTGAGCCAGACTTTGTAGCAGGCAAAATTGTCAAATCCTTTGGCAAAAAGAAGCGGGAAATCAATTTACCTGGCATTCTCAATCTAGCCCACAAGCTGTATACACTGTTTCCAAGAATGGCCGACAAGATGGCGGCCAGTATGTTTAACTATAAGTGAGGTTTTATGACAGCTAATCTACAAGCTTACAAGGCACATCTGCAAGCGCCTTGGGGCAAACTGCAGTATGATATTATTTTTGCTTTTCTTGAGTCACTTAAGGACAAGAAAATTCTTGATTTCGGCAGCGGTTTTGGGATTGTGGCTGATTTTCTAGCGGAAAAGAACCAAGTGACCGCCATCGAGCCCAACTCAGAAATGATTGCCGAGCGCAAGCAGGACTTTTCTTATGAGCAATTGCAAGGTAGCTTGGATCTTTTGCAAACCTTACCAGACCAGTCTTTTGATGTCATCATCTGTCATAATGTCTTAGAGTATGTGTCAGAACCGACCCTCTATTTGACAGAATTTTCCCGCCTATTAAAAAAGGACGGCAAAATTTCTCTGGTCAAGCATCACGAGGTTGGGCGCATTATGCATACAGTGGTTTTTGAAAATGATCCAGAAAAGGCCCAGCAGCTTTTAGCGGGTCAGGAATATCAAACCCACAGCATGGGAGCTGCTAAGGTCTATCAGGTTCAGGAAGTTATCTCAGGTTTGCCATTAGAAGTTGAGGATTATCAGGGAGTACGGATTTTTTACGGGCTGCAATCCAATGACTATAAAACGGCCCCTGACTGGGCTGAAAAGATGCTTGAGATGGAGCTGGCTGTCTGCAACCAATCGCCTTATCGAGACATAGCTGCCTTTCAACATCTCTGGCTGAGCAAGCACTGAATCTATTTATTAAGCACAATCTTCCTAGGGAGAACTATTTATGGCAGAAAGAAATGTCAGAGAGCCTGAGCAGCCGATCAACTACGCCATGCTCAGTTTGTTTCAGTATTTGGCTTCAATTTTGGTAATCTTGGTGCATTGCCAGCGGCTTTTTGAGAATGAAGTCCTGCATTTTACTCAGAAAAGTATGTTTGGTCGTATGGCAGTGCCCTTTTTCCTGATTTCATCAGCTTTTATGCTTAAATCCAGCTTGGCTAAAAAGCAGGAAATGAAGCTGTATATTAAGCGTGTTTTGAAGCAGTATCTTTTGTGGAGTGGGATTTATGTCCCTTATGCCTTGGCCTATTTTTGGACCTTGCCACTTCCGAAACATTATGCTCCATTAGCCTTATTGGCTGGGCTTTTGTATATCGGTCTATGTTATCAGCTTTGGTATATTCCTGCCTTTCTCTTGGGACTTTTACTTGTTCACTATTTTTATAGAAAATGGGGTGCTAGAAAGACGGGGATTTTTTTACTCTTGCTTTATGTAATGGGGTCAATCGAGACATACTACGCTTATTTCTCAAATAGCTGGCTTACCCAGTCATTTGATGCCTATGCTAAAGTTTTCTTCACCACCCGAAATGGCCTTTTCTATACTCCCATTTTTGTTTACTTGGGCTATCTCCTTTATGATTATCGGTATTTCAGCCTTTTCAGGGACAATTTTGGGAAAAAGCTATTCTTGTCTGGCCTTCTTTTGCTGCTAGATGGGTGGATTGTCTTTATTCACCAAGGAATCGATAAAAACTTCTTTTTGGCTTTGCCTCTCTTTGCTTTATTTCTGGTGAATTGGGTTTTGCGTACAAGAATTGGTCAAAAATGGCGTCTTTATCACCTTAAAGAATTAAGCGTTTTATATTTCTTTTTGCATCCAATTTTTATAGAATCCTCTTTTTATCTTCTCCAGAAGACCGATTTTGCCAAATGGCAGCAGGGAAGAATTGTCTTTTTACTAACCTTGCTCTTAACTCATCTAAGTGCAGAAGTCATTTTATTGGCTCGGAAGCGCTTGTTCTTAAAGCAAAGACTTACAAAGGGAATAGGATGACGAATGAGAGCTAGTGAGTCAGATATGCCGATTGGGGAAATCCTAGCTGGTAAGAGAAAATCCAGCAAAATTGCCCTTGCTCAAATTTTAACCCAGTGAGGAAGTAAAACATAAAGTGATAGAACAGAAGAAATATTCCGTGCCTTTTTCTTCTGCTCTGTCGCTTTTTCATGTTATAATATTCAGACAAGATTGAACGGAGAAAGTGTTTCACTTATCATGATTAGCTCAAAATACGACTGGCAGTTTGCCACTAATTTTACAGACGAAAAATTTTTAAAAAAGGCTAAGAAAGCTGGATTAGAACCTGCCGCTGCCAGTCTTCTTTACCAAAGAGGTGTGCAGACTGAAGAGGCTTTACAGGAATTTTTGGAGCCTAGTTTAGACCAGCTTCACAACCCTTATGACCTGCATGATATGGAGCGGGCAGTGGAGCGCATTCGCGCAGCAATTGAGAATTACGAACAGATTTTGATCTATGGCGATTATGATGCTGATGGGATGACCTCGGCATCGATTGTCAAGGAAGCCTTGGAGCAGCTGGGGGCTGAGTGTCAGGTCTATCTGCCCAATCGCTTTACGGATGGCTATGGCCCTAATATCAGTGTTTACAAATATTTTATTGAAAATCAAGGCATCTCGCTCATTATTACAGTGGATAATGGAGTAGCGGGACTTGAAGCTATTGAGCTGGCCCAGTCTCTCGGCGTCGATGTCATCGTGACGGATCACCACTCCATGCCTGAGGAGCTGCCAAACGCCTATGCGATTGTCCATCCGGAACATAGCGGAGCAGATTATCTTTTCAAGCATCTGGCTGGTTGTGGGGTGGCTTTTAAGCTGGCAACTGCCTTGCTGGAAGAAGTCCAAGTCGAACTTTTGGACTTAGTTGCCATTGGCACCATTGCCGATATGGTCAGTCTGACGGGAGAAAATCGGATATTAGTCAAATATGGCCTCTCCGTTCTCAAAAATACCCAGCGGGTAGGTCTTCAGGAACTCTTCAAAATCGCAGGCATTCAGCCAGACGAACTGGATGAAGAGACGGTTGGTTTCCAGCTTGCTCCCCGACTCAATGCCTTGGGACGGCTGGATGATCCCAATCCAGCGATTGAACTTTTGACAGGCTTTGATGACGAAGAAGCGCGTGACATTGCGCTTATGATCAACCAGAAAAATGACGAGCGCAAGGAAATCGTCCAGCAGATTTATGAAGAAGCACAAACCATGCTGGACCCTAAGAAACCAGTGCAGGTGTTGGCCAAGGAAGGCTGGAATCCCGGTGTGCTAGGGATTGTCGCTGGGCGCTTGCTGGAAGAGCTGCATCAGCCAGTCATAGTGCTTAATATCGAGGATGGAATCGCGAAGGGCAGTGCCCGCAGTATTGAAGCAGTCAATATTTTTGAGGCCTTGGACAGCTATCGTGATCTCTTTGTAGCCTTTGGCGGGCACGCTGGAGCAGCTGGGATGACTCTCGAAGCAGATAAGCTGGCGGCGCTTGCTGATATCTTGACAGAGTATATCTTAGACAATGATTTGGATTTGACTGGCAAAACAGCCCTGTATTTAGATGAGGAGCTACACCTGCCAGAACTGACCCTGGATACACTCAAAAGCTTCGAAAAACTGGCTCCTTTTGGTATGGACAATAAGAAGCCGCTTTTTTACCTAAAGGATTTTAAAGTGGACAATGCACGGACTATGGGGGCTGGCAATAGCCATCTCAAGCTGAAAATTTCTCAGGAAGACGCATCTTTTGAAGTAGTTGCCTTTGGGCAAGGAAGCCTGGCGACAGAGTTTGCCCAGACCAAGAATCTAGAGCTGGCCGTCAGCCTCTCTGTCAATAAATGGAATGGACAGACCAGTCTCCAGCTCATGCTGGTAGATGCCCGTGTGGACGGCGTTCAGCTTTTCAATATCCGAGGAAAAAATGCGACACTACCTGACAAAGTTCCTGTCTTGCGTTTCACAGAGGAATTGCCAGATTTGACAAATTGCAGAGCAGTTGTAGTTTATGACCTGCCTGATGATTTGCAGGTCTTGAAGAAGATTCTTCAGTCTCAGGATTTTGAAGCGATTTACTTTAAGAATGAAATTGCCAAGCCATATTACCTGACCGGTTATGGTACTCGTGAGCAATTTGCCAAACTTTACAAGACAATCTATCAGTTCCCTGAGTTTGATGTCCGCTATAAACTTAAAGAGTTGGCGGCTTACCTGAAAATCGATCCAATTCTCTTGGTCAAAATGATTCAGATTTTTGAAGAGCTGGGCTTTGTCAGCATCACCGAAGGCGTCATGACGGTCAATAAGGAAGCAGAAAAGAAAGAAATTGATAGCAGTCTTATTTATCAAGATCTCAAGCGACTAGTCAAGGAGCAGGAACTCATGGCTCTGGGCACTGTGCAGGAGATTTACGACTATCTCATGGATTGCTAGGTGCAAGGCCTCCTTGTTTTACAAATCTTTCATATCTAAAAATATTTGAAAGTCAGCTAGAGCCTTTTTTGATAAAACATGGTATAATAGAGAGTAAAAAATTTTTTGAAAGAAAGAACATTATGAATTTAAAAGATTATATTGCAACCATTGAAAACTACCCAACGGAAGGTATTCTCTTCCGCGATATTAGCCCTTTGATGGCTGATGGAAATGCCTACAGCTACGCTGTTCGTGAAATTGTTCAGTATGCGACTGACAAGGAAATCGACATGATCGTCGGTCCAGAAGCGCGTGGCTTTATCGTAGGGTGTCCAGTTGCCTTTGAATTAGGAGTTGGCTTTGCTCCTGTCCGTAAGCCAGGCAAGCTTCCACGTGAAGTTATCTCAGCGGACTATGAAAAAGAGTACGGTGTAGATACTCTGACTATGCATGCGGATGCAATCAAACCTGGTCAACGCGTTCTGATTGTCGATGACCTTCTTGCAACTGGTGGAACAGTTAAGGCAACCATTGAAATGATTGAGCGCCTTGGCGGTATTGTTGCTGGCTGTGCCTTCCTCATCGAGCTGGATGAGCTCAAAGGTCGCGAAGCAATTGGCAATTATGACTACAAAGTATTGATGCACTACTAAAGATATAGCTTATTACTATATCTAGTTAGAGAAAAAGTATAATTGAAAACTATATCTCCTTTGAGTATAATAAGTATATTAAACAAAAGGAGATATTTTCATGCCTATCAAGATTGATAAGAAGCTTCCAGCAGTTGAAATTTTAAGCTCTGAGAATATCTTTGTCATGGATGATGACCGGGCAGACCACCAAGATATTCGCCCTCTGAATATTTTGGTACTCAATCTCATGCCCCAGAAAATGGTGACAGAAACTCAGATCTTGCGTCATTTGGCCAATACGCCCTTGCAGCTGACCATTGAGTTTCTTTATATGACTTCTCATACATCGAAGACCACCCAAGCGGAGCACATGCAGACCTTTTACAAGACTTTCGATGAGGTTAAAAATCGCTATTTTGATGGCTTGATTATCACAGGAGCACCAGTAGAGCATCTGCCTTTTGAGGCGGTGGACTATTGGGAGGAGTTCCAGCAGGTGATTGAATGGTCCAAGACTCATGTCTTTTCGACTCTGCATATCTGCTGGGGAGCTCAAGCTGGCCTTTATGCCCGCTATGGCGTAGATAAGCACCAGATGGAAGAGAAGCTTTCGGGTGTTTACGAGCAGTCGGCTCCAAGTAATAATCTGCTTTTTAGAGGCTTTGATGATGAATTTATCACGCCTCATTCAAGGCATACAGAGGTGCTGAAGGAAGACATTCTGAATCTGACCAATCTAGAAATTCTCTCTGAGGGAGAAAAGACTGGCTTGTCTGTTTTGGCAAGTCGTGACTTGCGAGAGGTGTATAGCTTTGGTCATATGGAATACGACCGTGATACCCTCGCCAAGGAGTATTTCCGTGATTTGGAAGCGGGCAAGGATCCGCATATTCCTGAAAATTATTTCAAGAATGATGATGTGAATGCGACACCTTGTCTGCGCTGGAGTCTGGCGGCAGCTCTCTTTTTCAGTAACTGGGTCAATTATGCAGTCTATCAAGAAACGCCATTTGATTGGCAAAGTCCAGAGAATGATGCATCCTTCTTTGCTTATTTATAAAGAGGTACTATGACTTATTTAGCAGCTTACAAAAATGGCAACTTGGTTCTTCCAAGTGCCCTCTTTTTGCATTTTAAAGAAATTTTTGATTCCAGCGATGATTTCTTGGTCTGGCAGTTTTTCTATCTGCAAAATACCACCTCATTGGAGGAGTTTGCGCCCAGTCAGATTGCAGAGCATATTGGAAAGACCTTATCCGAGGTTAATCGTTCCATGTCCCATCTGACGGAAAAGGGCTTGCTCCAGTACAGAACCATCGAACTGAATGGGGAAATCGAGGCGATTTTTGATGCTTCACCAGCCTTAGAAAAGCTAGACGAGATTCTAGGCACTTCCAGTCCTACTGGGTCAAGGACAACGTCTGATGGTAACCTTCTCAAGGAACTGGTTGAGACATTCCAGCAAGAGTTAGGGCGTCTTTTGACTCCATTTGAAATCGAGGATTTGACCAAGACTATTAAGGACGATCAAATCAATCCAGATTTGGTCAAGGCTGCCTTACGCGAAGCAGTTTTCAATGGCAAGGCCAATTGGAAATATATTCAGGCTATCTTGCGTAATTGGCGGCGGGAAGGCATTACAACCCAAGCTCAGGTAGAAGCCAAACGGGCGGAGCGTGAAGCAAGTAATCCACAGAATGTAACGGTTTCGGATGATTTCCTCAAGGCCATGAATCTGTGGAAGGACTAGTTACAAGTAAGTGCGGTGGGGTTGTGCGAAATGTTTGAAGATTTTGCTTTTCTTTCTACTATCTAGCTAGTTTCAGATTTAAAGATCTTCAAGTTATTATAAATAGTTCCAACTCCGAGTGGTTGCTCAGTAATCGCTGGCTATTGAGCAATTATCTACTATTTTAATAGTTTCTGAACATAATAAGGCGAGACTGAAACATTTTTGTTTCAGTCTCTTTTTTGTTTTAGAACCTATGATTTTGAGGAATTATGATATAATGAAAAGGTATGTTGATAATTCTATAAACAAAAGGAGAAGCGAAGATGGGACAAATTAAATCAAGCACTATTTCAGCTGGGTCTGCTATCAGCGAGCTAGTTGGAGTTGATACCAGCAATGCACAAAATCAACAAGTTGACTTTTCCTATACGACGGAAATTTCTGGGATGGAAGCTGGCCGTCAAGCTTGCAATCAAATGTTGCAGGCTATCAGTGACTTCAGTTCGGCCGTCCTAACTCAGGCCAATAAATTTCCAGAAATTGCTGCAAAAATTGAGAAACGCGATATAGAGCAGGCTAAGCGCTGGGAGAGTTGAGATGAAGGCAGATAAAAGCGAAAAAGAACGTCAGGCACTTTACGAAAAAATTCTCAAAGTTGACGAAAAAGAAGACAAATTTATATCTCTGAAACATCAATACGAAGATTCTCTGGTAAATTTTGCGACGGATTTCCAATATTTGACGACTCGAATGGAAAATCTACTTTATGAGTATCCGCAAAATACTGCTTCCCTCAGTCGTGATTTAGCAGAGACTCAGCATCTTAACCAACAGGTTAAGAACTATGTGGGGGTGCAGATGGATGAACTAGAAAAGCTCGGTCGTCAAACAAGAAAGACCCTGGAAGAAGAACGAGAAAAACTGACCAAAGAAAGGAATAGTCTGCCATGGGAGTGAAATATAGTGCAGCGGATTCGGCCCAGCTTATCCAAGCGATGACCAGCAATCTGCAGGTAGCTAATCAGGTGACCGATCGTCTATCTAGTGGCTGCGATCACCTGATTGCCTCTTTGGAATCGGGTGAGCTGCAGGGAGCGGCTTATACAGCGGGAAAGGGCTTATTTACAGAAATTATAATTCCTGCTATCAAAAAGCTACAAGCTGCTATTGATGATATTCAGGAGGAGCTTTCCTCTTATAAAAATGCCGATACCGAGGTGGCCAAATACGGCGAGTTAGATTTGGATTTATTGAAAGAACAACTGAAAATAAAACAGGAGATGCTGGAGAAAACCCAAGCTCAGCTGGCAGAGTATCAATCTCTATTTCGCCGGATTATTGATGGAGTTGCAGGGAAATTAGCTGACAATCTGTCCAAGACGAATGCTCTGACAGTGCTGGAAAACCAGCTAAATATCGGTATTCGGGAAATTCAGGAAAAAATTGACAAACTGGAATGGTTTGTGGCTCAGGTATCCCAGTATTTCACAGATAGTCTGCAGGTTTTGAACTTAGCTATTCAAGGAGCGACGCAGCTTAGTCAGGTATTGGTAGACAGTGAAGGTAATTACTCTACTGATGGCATAGATATGAGTTGGTCTGCTAAGATGAAGACTCAGAAGATTCAGACTGTTTCAAAGAGTTATTATCGGACACCACAAGAACAGGCTATAGACAAGGCTGTCAAAGATATGAAGTTATCCGGTGCTGCTGAAATCTATTACCGAAGTAAGCTCGCAGAGAAGTTGAAGGGCAAACCACGTTCTGATTGGAAGAAGATTATTTCAAACTTTAATAAAGATCTTAAGACAGATAAAGGGGAGAATCTTCTGGATGTTTTCAATATGACACGAGCTGAGATTGAGGAAAAGTATGGTGGCAAGATTCAGGCCTATGAACGTTTTTTAACCACGGGATATGGTGATGCATCTATTGCTACTATGAGTCAGGATGCTCTTCAATTGATTATGGCGAGATATGACCAAGTAAAAAGTGATCATCGAGGCTTGAGTCCCACAGAATTAGCTAAGGTTGATCCAGATTTCAAGAAAAAAATAGATGGTATGAGCCAAGAGGAGATAGAAAAAGAATTTCCTGAACTCAAAAATGCCATTTCCCAAGCTCATGTGAAACCATTTGGCAGTTTAGGCATGTCAGAGACTGAATGGGCCAATCATCGCTATGTGACAGACCGTTATTTTTTAATGGATAGTCAGAAATTACTTAGTTGGCGTGATCCTAATTACACGGCGAAGTTTAATCATTACATCCTTGAAGAAGGGATCAATCCAATTACACTTGAGACAGCAACAGCCGAAGAAATCCAAACAGCTGAATGGTATAATCGCATCCATCCTATCACTGAAACACTTAGCTGGGGGACTGCCTTGTATTCTGCTTATGTGGGGTATAACCAGTATTACAATAAACCATATACAACAATCCCCGAAGCTTTTGGCAAAGGGAAAGACTGGATTAAAGGGAAAATTCCAAGCGTGGGGAGTCAGCCGGTGGTTGGTCCTCAACTTCCATCAAAGAATTTGGACTCCAAATTACCTAAAATTAATGTTGGTGGCTTAGATAACCCTATTGTAGATGAGATGTCAACTGTAGGACGATGGATGTCAATGGAAGAATATACAAAGATGATTGATTCTGGTAAAGTTCAAATGTCACCGAATGGAAATACAACATATGTTGCTACTCCTTCTAATATTGAAGCATTTCCAGCTGCTAAACCAGGAAGCGTTTTTACAGAATTTGATGTTAATTCCCAGAGTCTTTATCCAGCTGGAAAAGAAGGATGGGGACAAATCCCAGGTCCAGGCTCTCTAATTGATAGGTTAAATCAAAAGAAGGGCTTGCCAGCCATAACAGAAATGCCGGATGCTCGTAATATAAATATCAAAGGAGAAAAGTAATGAGTCGACTTCAAGAAGTAAAAAAAGTGACTAAAGAGTGGCTATCAGAAAACATTGATATTCTAAAAGAAGAAAATATTAGTCTAGAAGTTTTAATTGATAATGAAAATTGCTTGAGAATATTATTAGAAACAAAAGATAAAATGGGAGAAATACTAGTTGAAGAGCCAAGCTTTGCTCCTTATAAAAATTTCAAATTTGAAATTGCTCAAATAATTGATAATCGAGCTCAGATAGTAAATGCATGGTACGACAATGAAAATACAAATATTGAAGACTATAAAGTTATATTAGATACTGGAATGGTTCTTATGTAATAACTGTTGCCACAGAATATGTTGATATTTGAATAATATATAGATTAC
>ERZ772909.1355-NODE-1355-length-13692-cov-9.639217_pt1 | contig 13692 bp, 14 predicted proteins | sample MGYA00511137_ERZ772909 | MGnify/ENA primary metagenome ERZ772909 (study PRJEB29015, sample SAMEA2738095) | human oral metagenome | biome: human oral; feature: human-associated habitat; material: saliva | place: China | collected 2270 ... | reverse complement strand
CTATAATTTGCGTGAAACAATTATACTTCGGTTTTAGATCAAGGCCGAAAGGATGAGTGTGCGGTTTAAGAAACTCATGAAAGAGCGTTTCTTAAACCGAATTGGGGTTTATAATCTATTTCCTATATTATTGTCGTTTTGAATTCTATTCTCGTCGACTTTTACCTTTGTTGAGAAATTGAAAGTCAGACGGCACCAAACTAGTTGGCTCTGATTTTTCATATATGCATTGTAATCAAGTGTTGGCACTTTATTGCTGATTCGCACTTTAGAGCCATTGAACAAGTCGTTAACTCCGATTTGCAGTGTTAGAGTGTTCCTTAAAAAAGAGTGCTCGGCTGTCAAATCCAAAGTGGCATATCCTTTCTGGTAGGAAGTGCCAATAATCGTTGGTGATGTGCAATAAAAATCCAGAGATAATATTCCCACGTTCTTCAATGATATACGGTTATTCCAATTAACTTGTCCGCCAAGCAAATGCTTCCTGTTATAGCTTCTGGGAATGCTTGTATAGGTCTCAGCAGCGTAAAAGTTTGATTGCCACCAGCTCAGTATGTTTCCACTATATGAATAACTCATTGTTCCAGTTGATTCACTTCCATAATTAACATTAGTATGGTAGGTAATGCCATCTTGTACTTCGAACAGTTCTGTAATGGCATTCGGCTTATGACGGAATGTTATAGCAAAAGAATGCCTGCCATACGAGGCTGAAAACTCCAGTACATCTGTCAGCTCCGCTTTCAGGTCGGGATTACCTTTGTCATAGAGTACATCAGAGATACGATTGACATAGCCGTTCATGAGCGAAAATGGAGGGCGGTAGATGGTACGTGTATAGGACAGCGAATAATTATATTGTCGGTTGGTATTGTAAGAGATATAAAGATAAGGGATCCAATCGGTATAATTCTTACTCACGCTATTACTGCCAGTTGCATTGCCTTTTACATTCGTATTCTCCATACGCATGATTCCACAGAGGTACCACTTTCCAGCCTCCTTTGATGTCCCAATATAACCTCCAGCGATGTTTTCCTTGTAGTTCCAGTTAGTATCTATCAACGTTCCAGAAAGATTATCAGAACTGTTAAAGGCACTGATTCGCTTACTATTCTGGATTTTTCCACCCAATCTGATGCTCCACCCATTGACATAGTTTTTCCGGAAGTCAAGTGTCGCTGATGTACCATGTCCATTGGAATGTGTAATATCGCGCTCATTTACATCATATTTTGATAAGCTCGAATACTTGCTATCGAGTTCATTGTCCGACAAGGACTTCTTGTTGCTATAGTTCAATAGGAATTTAAGGTTACTGTTCCGTTCATCAATGTTCCATGAATATGAGGCTACGATGTTGTAAAAGTCGGAATGCGCTAAATAAGTTTGATAGGCATTTCCCTGATATGCCTGCTCCAAGATATAATAAGTCTGTGCATTCTGTCCCCTGTCGGTAGTAGGTGACAGACTTATTCCGTTCAGTTCTAAACCAAGAGTATGCCTTGGTGTTAGGCTGTATGTTGCACCGATATGGTATAAATGTTCTTTCAAGTTTGAAAGATAAGTTCCAACACTGTAATGTTTTGTGTTGTTATAAAGATAATTGTTTGTAGTTTCGTTGTATTGCTTACTCCTGTCTTGTGTATACGAATACATGCCATATAGATTCCACTGTTTACGACCGAAAAAGAAATTCATAGTGGAAGTGTGGTGGTAAAAACCGATCTTGGGGGTTGAAGCATATATATCGGCGGTGCCGTCAAAGCCCATGCGTTTTTTCTGTGTGATAATATTGACGACTCCACCTGCAATGCTTGCATCGTTTACGCCTCCGTGGTTTCTCATTATCTCGATTTTATCAATATCCGAAGTTCTTAAACTTTTCAAATAAGCCGTTAGTTCATCACTCGAAAGCTGTCTGCCGTCAACAAATACAGCAGCGTCTTTTCCTGCTATTTGTATTTTTCCATTTGGCATGATGATTACTCCTGGAGCTAATTTCATCACATCGAAGGTCTTCATAGCTTCAATATTTGCTATTAGCTTCGGGTCAAAGATTGTTTTCTCATGTTCTTGCCTTATGATAGGTTTGTGCCCTTTTATCACAGCTTCTTTCAGGACATGTTCATTGGGTTGCATTTGAATGGTCCCGACATCCCCTGCTTTTACATCTAAATATTTAGTTCCATATCCTATATACGATATTCTCAACAACCCATCAGTGTGATTGTTTGTGTTTTGTATAGAAAAAGTTCCGTCATCGTTTGAAACCGTTCCTGCAATGATTGTTGAATCTACAGAATTGAGTAGGGAAATAGTGGCAAACGACATCGGCTGCGCTTGTTCGTCAATTATGCGCCCTGTAAAATTCTGAGCATTTACTGTTAACGCCAAGAGGATAAATACTGTTGATAGAATATTTCTCATATATTTCTTTTTATGCAATAATTAGATAAGAACATATGTTTTATAGATTCTTCCATACCTTCTTTTCCTATACAGTAATCTTTTCCTGCATTTTCCAATGCAATTTGGCTACAGCCACCACCACATATAGGAAAGACTGAACATTGTTTGCATTGCTTGTTCTGAATCCTGACTTCATTTCTTTTTGAATGAATACTGTTCCATTATAATGTTTCCATCACTGTCTAACATTCCTTCCTGTCTTTCATCTGTAAAATCACGTGCATTGCATTTGTAAACTTTCCCATCAAAGTTAATAACAGCTTCATTGACTTTATCAGCATAACATGAGTTACGAACGTGATCTTCCAAAACAGCATCAGGTATTGTAAAGCCGAACTCTTCAGCTAAATCAATAAATCGATTTACTGAATCGTCCAAGTTTTTATTTGTTTCTTGCCAGACTTTATTCATCGATAAAGTAATAAGTTTCCTTTTCTCCATGCTCAGATCATCAAAATCTTTAAAAATAAGTTCAAGGTCAGATAAGTTTTCTTGAGTATAGTTTATCCTCAATACAACTTCTATACCCAATTCTACTGCTGAATGTATATTAACGTGAGTTCGACGAATTATAAATGTCTATAAATTTGGTGATTAGCGAAATTTGTTATAACTTTAAGGTGTTGATATACATAGAATTACAAACAAAAATCGCTATGATCACCGAAGACAAAGTTATTGAAATATTTTGTATGGCAGACGACTTCTGCAAGTTTTTTGATGCTATGATAGCAAAATATACACTAAAACCTATTGGAAAAAGAAAATATCATCGAAGTTCTACACTGTCAAAGGCAGAAGTCATGCTGATAATGATTCTTTTCCACACTTCCGGTTATCGCTGCTTTAAACATTTCTATCTTGAAAAAGTATGTAAGCATCTTCGCCATCTGTTTCTCAATGTTGTTTCTTATAACCGAATTGGGATTAATGGCAAATCTCAGAAAGTCCTTTGTTAGTAATCTCCTTTTTGATCTGCAACTCCCACTCGTGGAGGCTTATATAATAACTCTTCATCTGTAATGCTCTTTGGGCATTGCAGTTTTTTATTGTCCTCCCTTTCTCAAGGCGGGGTCCGGCGCGAAGATGGCAGTGATGCGTCCCCTCGGGTCATTCTCCACCCTCAGGCGGCGTCCCGCACTGTCGGCTATCTCCTGCAGATGCCCCCTGTAGTCGTATCTGAACAGGATCTCAAAGCCGTTGATGTCGCTGATACGGCTCAGTAGGCGTACTTCCTTATAGGAGGTGTCGGTAAAATGGTAGAACAGATCCTCGCCGATGTCCCAGATATAATACCTTCCATCCTCACCAAAGCGGGATACATCACTCTCTCTTTAGATGAACAACCCTATTGGGTATAAAGACCGTTGCTTCATCTCCGATAGTTTCAAATACCCACTCATTCCATTGTTTATCTTTCCAACACTGTTTTTTGAGTTTTCTGAATAGGGATTGCACTTCTTTTTTAAACTCTGGGAACTCATTACCAGCAAAATAAGCTAAACGACCTTGAAAGTATACATTTTCGTCTCTGATTTTTGAAGGTGTGTATTCAACAACAGGGCTATCATAAATAGAAATGGACAATTTACCTGACAAAGTATTTATTTGAGTAGCCAATTTTTCACAAGTTAAATAAATTTCAAAAGGCATTTTAGGAAAGTCTTCTGTTTCTTTTATTATACTTTTATTCTCTCCGAAATAATCCCTTGCATAAAGAGAGCCAAACCTATCTAAAAGCTCTTGCCTTATAATTTGCTCCCCTTTTTCATCTGCAAAATAATTAAATTGTATTGAACTCATAATTAACCATAACTATTTTTTCTATGTTTTTTACTTGGCACTTTCCAGTCATCGCCTTTATCGGGGTCTATAAGTGTTACCCGTCCCTTTTTATCGTGGAAAACTATCCTTATATCATCGCCCAAAGCCTCCCTAATATCCATAATCGCTCCTCGCTCTCTTGAAGACGGTCTAAATCCTCCACGAGTACGCATATCTCCGATTTGATGTACTTCAATTATATCTCCTACATCATTCCTTACTACTAAATCACCAAATCTTGATTGTCCATTTTTTAATTTTATCTGCCCTTCTGCTTCTACACTTTTGCCTAAACCTTTTAAATCATCTCGTAATTGGTCTTGAATACTCCTGTGTAGAGTACCACCACGACCGCTTAACCCAAACGGGTCTATCCAACTATTGGAATCGTGAATGTATGCGTAAAGTTGCATACCTCCTTGTAAATCTATGGGGTCTTGGCATATGTAATTTCCTGTATTCCGGGGCATAGTACCTGAACCTGTTGTATGCCAGTTTGATTTCTTCGTCATAGTACTGTCCTTGGAAAAGGAACGGTATCCTGACGTAATCCTTGTAGGGAGTATAGTTCATCGACCGCTCCTCGATGACCTTCCCGTTCATGTCAAGCCTGCGGTACCACACTTCTTCGCCCTTCTCGTTGTACGCCTCCACGGGCGTGCCCAGATGGTCGGTCACGATGGAGTATGCCTTGCCGTCCTGGAACAGAGCCAAGGGCACGAAACTCTCTTCCTCGAAGAGCCATGTCCTGAGGTCCTTTTGGTATTCTTCTATCTCTCCCTTCTTATTGCACCTCTGACTTGGTGTCCACTCGTGCAGGGGCACGTTGTCGTTCCACAGCCAGCAGGTGATGCCAATGGCATCCTTGCTCAGGCGCCTTCCGAGGGCGTCATAGGTGAACAGGGCATCAAAGGCAAAATCTCCCCCTCCGGGAGGTCTGACCTCCTTCAGCGTTCCGTTCTGATTCCAGATATATCGCCAGCGTTCGGACTTGCTGTCCATTCATCTTTCATTTATATATAATTTTAATCTTAATATACTGTAAAGTCGTAACTTGGCTATCTTCAAAAAGTTGTTTAAGTTTTTCCGAAATAATGATAAAGTTCATATTCCTTGGACTAAATATGTCATACTTAGGGGACTCCATTAAGGCTATATCTGTATAGCCGATATTGTCTATCTGCTGCGATACTTTACAAAGAGTATGTTCTTGAATCATATCAAGTTCCCATAATTCAGGAGTACTATTAATAAGACTAAAGTCATTTTTCTTTTTCAAGATATAATTTTCTGGTTCTCCTGATTCTGGATAATACTTGGGCTCTTTAGCGTCCAAATCCCATGTATGCCAATCTATATCTACTATTTTCTTTTTGAGAACTTTCTTAAATTTCTTTATTCCTAAAATTTCAGCTTTCTCTATACCCTTCTTTATGTCATCTTTTAAAATAAGATTCCGAGAATTTGCTATAAAGATTTCTGGAATATAAGGACCAGTCCTTTGCAATTCAGGAAAATCCAATTCTTCGTAATCTTTGTCAAAGATCTTTAGAAGTCCGGAAAACAAAGTGTTGCCATAATCCCCCCAAGGCATTCTTTTATTCTTTATTATGTAATATTCCATTTGCATATTTTTATCGGTATCCAATTGTTTTACGTGATTTTTTTACGTGGTTTCCTTCCATATTTTCGGGAAAAATTTCGTGAAGATGAAGGTATATTAACGTGAGTTCGACGAATTATAAGTGTCTATAAACTTGGTGATTAGCGAAATTTGTTGCACCTTTAAGGTGCTAACATATAAATAATTACAAACAAAAATCGCTATGGTTGCCGAAGACAAAACTACAGAAATCTTTTGTATGGCAGACGACTTCTGCAAGTTTTTTGATGGTATGACGGAAAAATATACGCTAAAACCTACTGGAAAAAGAAAATATCATCGAAGTTCCACGATGTCAAAGGCAGAAGTCATGCTGATAATGATTCTTTTCCACACTTCCGGTTATCGCTGCTTTAAACATTTCTATCTTGAAAAAGTATGTAAGCATCTTCGCCATCTGTTTCCCAATGTTGTTTCTTATAACCGAATTGGGGTTAATGGCAAATCTCAGAAAGTCCTTCGTTAGTAACCTTCTTTTTGATCTGCAACTCCCACTCGTGGAGGCTTATATAACAACTCTTCATCTGTAATGCTCTTTGGGCATTGCAGTTTTTTATTGTCCTCCCTTCCTCAAAGAGGGGCGACGTCGAAGAAGTAGGGTAGCTTATGCATCTTCAACGGAAGCGCACAACTTTCCTCCAAAGGAAGCCTTTTTCCTCCTTCTCCTCCTCTTCAAAAACTTGCTGCTTGGCGCACATTCTGAGGCTTAAAATCATAAATAACATTTCACTGCTGCAACTTTTTTGAGGACTCTTCACTTTTCGAATGAAAGTTCCGTAACTTTGCCGCTTTCTATACGATTTTATAATGACTACAAAATCATTTTCTACGGGACTTACCGAAGAGCAAGTGCTGGAAAGCCGGCGCGTACATGGTGATAATGTTTTGACGCCAGCAGTCAGGGAATCACTTTTCCGTAAGTTTCTTCATAAGTTTCAGGACCAACTCATCATTATCTTACTCGTCGCAGCCGTTTTGTCCATACTGATTGCCTGTTATGAATTTTATGTGCTCGGCCTCGGCGTTTCTGTTTTTTTCGAACCTTTGGGCATCATCATCGCCGTTCTTTTGGCCACAGGGTTGGCTTTTTATTTTGAGATGCGCGCCGAACGTGAGTTTGCCGTACTCACTCAGGTCAACGACGACATCCCCGTGCGTGTGGTGCGCAACGGACATAACCATTCCGTCCCCCGTCGCGATATTGTTGTGGGCGACTTTGTCCTGCTCGATACAGGTGATGAAGTTCCGGCCGATGGAACACTGCTTTCAGCCAATAGTTTGAAAGTTGATGAGAGTACGCTGACTGGCGAACCCATTTGTTCCAAAACCATTCACACCGAACTTTTTGATGCCGAGGCAACGTTTCCCTCCAATCGTGTGCTGCGCGGCACGAAGGTGATGGAGGGCAACGGCAGCCTTCTCGTAGAAGCCGTTGGCGACCATACGGAGAACGGCCGCGTTTTCCGTGCTGCCCAAATCGACAATGGGGAGCAAACACCTCTTAGTAGGCAGCTCGACAAACTCAGCATCCTCGTTTCCCGCGCCAGTTATGTCTTGGCAGCCCTCATCTTGGTGGGGCGCACGGTGGAGTACTTCCTGTCCGCTCCTCCCACGTTCAATTGGCTTTTCTTTGCAGGGTATCTCCTTTCCAGCATTATGATAGCCGTCACCATCATAGTGATGGCAGTTCCAGAAGGCCTCCCCATGGCCGTCACACTGAGTCTGGCCTATAGTATGCGCCGCCTGCTCAAGGCCAACAACCTCGTGCGCCATCTCCACGCTTGCGAAACGATGGGAGCCACCACTGTGATTTGTACCGACAAAACCGGAACGCTCACTGAGAACCGTATGCGCGTGGCTCATGCCGAGGTGCTGGCCGAAATGTGCTTTGCCGAAGCCCTCGCCGTCAATTCCACTGCTACGCTTGATGATACCGATACCGACCACATCGAAGTACTCGGAAATCCCACCGAGGGCGCGCTCCTGTTCTGGCTCTCCGAGCAGCACCACGACTATGAAGCCCTGCGCTCTGCGGCAGCTGTCGTCGATCAGATTCCCTTTTCCACTGAGCGCAAATATATGGCCACCCTCGTCCAGTCCTCCGTTGACAGACAATGGCATATCTATCTGAAAGGAGCTTCCGAAATCCTCTTCCATTTCTGTCCCCAGCTCGATGAATCTCGCCAACAAGAAATTCTTAAAACTCTCTTCTCTTATCAGCAGCGCGCTTTCCGCACGCTCGGCTTCGTAGATCTCGCTTTCTCCTCCCAAGAGGCTGCTGAAACCGAACTCTCTGCTCTTCGCCACAGCGGCACACTCACCACGGCCGATACAGCCGTGCTTACCAGTACCTTTCAAGGCTATGTGGCCATCTCCGATCCCGTACGCGCTGAAGTGCCCGCCGCCATTCGTTGCTGCCTCGACGCCGGCATTGGCGTGAAGATAGTGACGGGCGACACTCTCGGCACCGCGCGCGAGATAGGCCGACAAGTGGGAATCTGCTCCGATGCCGATTCCGCGCAGGCTTTCATCACAGGTCCAGAGTTTGCCGCTCTCAGCGATGAGGAGTTGATAGAGCGAGTAGGGGAATTGAAAGTCATTGCCCGCGCTCGCCCGATGGATAAGAAGCGATTGGTTGAAGCTCTGCAAAAGCGCGGTGAGGTAGTGGCCGTTACTGGTGATGGCACCAATGATGCTCCTGCTCTGAAAGCTGCTCATGTGGGTCTCTCGATGGGCGACGGCACGAGTGTGGCTAAAGAAGCGAGCGACATCACGATTATCGACAATTCGTTTAGCTCCATCGTCAATGCCGTCATGTGGGGACGTTCGCTCTATAAGAATATCCAGCGATTCATTCTCTTCCAGCTCACCGTCAATGTAGCTGCCTGCCTCATTGTCCTTATCGGCTCGTTTATGGGTACGCAAAGCCCGCTCACCGTTACGCAAATTCTGTGGGTCAATCTCATTATGGACACCTTTGCCGCAGTGGCTCTGGCCTCCCTTCCGCCTTCTTCCGACGTTATGGAAGAGCAGCCACGCGCTCGCGAAGCCTTTATTATCACGCCCGCCATGCGGTGGAACATTCTGCTCACGGGCTTTGCTTTCACAGGCATTCTACTCGTAGCCCTCTATGTGCTGAAACATTTTTATGTCTACAGTTTGTGCTCTTTGCCCGAATCTTTCTCTTTAGTGAGAGCTACGGGCGGCAATCTGCTATCTGACTACGAGTTGAGTCTCTTCTTCACCTTCTTCGTTCTGCTCCAATTCTGGAATTTATTCAACGCCCGCAGCTTTGCCACCTCCCAAGTGTGGCCGCGCCTCCGTGGTTGTCGTGGTTTCTTCTTGATAGTCGGTCTCATTCTGCTGGGGCAGGCGCTCATCGTCAATTTGGGTGGACCGGTGTTCAATGTAGTGCCGCTTTCGCTTTCCGATTGGTTGTTGCTCCTCGCAGCCACTTCTGTCGTTCTCTGGGTGGGTATCGCACTGCGCGCTGTCCGTCATCGTAAATAATTCCGTAAATCTAACGGTGCGAGAATCGCGCGAAAATCATCGCTTCTCCCGCCGCTCGTTTTTGTGGCACTCTGGAAAAGTGCCTTTCCTACGGGTGTCCGTCTATGCAATAAGGCTATCGGCGGACATCCTTATTGTATCCGCCAACGCAATAAGGATGCAGGCTGACAGTATAAGGATATTGACGAACAAAGCAGGGCAGGGAAGTTGAGAAAAATGCACGAAATATCTAAAAAACGCCCTTTTCTCCTCGTTTTCTTCCGTCCACCTATCGTCTTTTCCGCTTCTTTTCCTCTACTTTCTAAGAGCACGCATCGTTTTCTCTTTTCTTTCGCTCTATTTCTCCAATCTGTGTTGTCAAGGAAAAACCGCTTTTTGTCTCCTTCACTTCATAGCATACCACAAAATGACTCTGATTCCAGTGAAGAATACACGGCAGCTTTGCTTCCTCTGCTAATTGGCTCAAAGTAAGTCTGACACCATTCGTACGAAAACCAATGCTTTCTGCCGCATCACAAATTCCCAAGAGTGATACTCCTTCTCGAGTTATAAAACATTTGTTGCGCAGTGTTTGTAACGTATAATGATGTCCGTAGTACTTCGCAATCATACGCAAACAAGATGGGCCACAGTCCATTGCATCATTCTGTATATAGTGTGGTAATCTCATTATTCTTTACTTCTTTTTTTGCTACTCCAATTTGTCATATATACCAAAGATAACAAGGCGTAGCGAGGCATCACATTCGTGTAGTTTTCTATGCGAGAGAACTGATCGATGGATGTTTGCAGAGAATTTGCTTGGTGTAAGATGTCGTATACCTTAAATCCGACCGATAATGTACCATGCGAAAGTTGGAAGTATTTGTGCAAGGAGGCATTCCATCGAATGGCTGTTTGATTGATAGAACGTTCGGAATAACCTTTATATATCAATGTATTTATATCCGACTGAAGCTCGACATCCCAAGGCAGTTGCCAAGTGAAATCGGAACGCAGTCTTGTTGTCCGATAATTGTTTGTTGCTTGCGGCTGTTGTACGGACTGCAAAGCCGTAGACCATAATACTGAAGCTCTAAACTTACTGCTTATATTAGCAGTAAGATATAGTTGTGGAGTGATGGTGAGCGATTGTAGCAATTGGTTTTGGGACAAAGCTGTGCCATCTATATATGATAAGATTTCACCTTGATAATAGTCTCCAGATAGTTTTGCTGTCAGCCATAGTTTTTGAGCTTTTCCCAAAGGAATTGCATAACTTGTTGCTCCTTCGAGCCAATGTGTGCGGTTGGTGTTTTGTGGTGTATATATACGATGTCCTGTGCGACTATTGTAAGCCGAAAGAAACGTAAAATCATTAAAGACATGTCGCCATTGTGCTTCTAAGAGCCAGAGATGTTGCATTGTGCGATGTCGGCTTTGATAGAGCAACTGCAGGTTCTGCTCCCACGCATTTTTCAAATGTTGATTGCCTTGTGAGATATTATTGGGGTCGCTATCATCACGGACAGGCAGAAGATGCAGCATATTAACGAGACGAGGTGTGCCTTTATATAGTATTTGAGCAGACGAAAGCCAGCGTTGATCTTCTGTGTTGCCTTCTTCCCACTTGAGTGTCAGGTTAGGAGTAAAAAGCCATGATTTACACTGAATATGATGAGATAGTCCTCCACGTAGATATGCCAGCGAGCGATGAGCAAGAGATGTCTCTGCTGTAGCTCTGATGTCAAAGACGTTTCCTGTCTCTGTTTTGTGCTGAAAATTAAATTGTGTGCCAATGGCAGAATGATGTTCAGTGAGTGTGGAATTATATGAATTGTTGTAATCCATACAACTTGCCTGGAAATCGCTAATAGATGATATATCTACCAATTTCGAGAACCAGTCATAAGTTGCAAAATGGCTATCCCAGTCTAAGCGATAAAGCGAATGCGTAGCATCTCCGTGGTTATACTTATACTCAATGTAAGGAGTTAGTTCCCCATTATTGCGTTCTTTTTCAGCTACTTTCCATATATATTCTGCTCGCATTTCTGCTTTTTGTGCTTGCGAGCGATCCTTTATATAATTCCTTCTCCAATCGGGTGATACAGGAGTGTAGCGAGTGAGAATATAATTCTCATTGTGCGTATCATTTTCCGTCATTGCTTGATAACGGAGATAGGTTTTCAGAACGTTCTTTCGCAAAGTGTAAATCGAAGCGAGGGAAAGCGTATGCACGTTTTCAACTTGCTTGCTTAGAGTTGGATGAAAGAGAGAAAATAGCAGTGGTGTTTGTGACTTGCCTTTCTCTTGTGCATAGAGAGAGTCTAAGGAAATTGTAGCCCAATTTTGAGTAGTTATGCTATCGTACCACGAAAGTGCGATCTTTTCAGATTGTCTCCGATGATGTCCAAAACGGAAAGTATATTGTAACTCATGCTGCTGTTTCTTGAAGCGATAGCGCACTGCAGCAAAGGCATTAGTGGTATACTGACGCTCTTTATTTTGTTGTCTCGAGCGGTTGAATAAATCTTTTGAAGGGAAAAAGGTTTGCTGATAGCTTTGCTCGTTCAAAAGACTTTGCAATCGTTCGACTTGTGCTTCTGTTCGGAAACGCCAGTAGCGGTTAGGTTCATAGAAATAATTTACTTTAGCATTCCAGCGTTTGAAACGCCCAGCAAGAAAGAGGTCTGCACCATCTCCCATTTCCGACATTTCACGCTTTTCATTCAAATTATTGGCATCAAAATTAGCAGTAAACATCTGTCGATCATCCATACGCATCAACATCCCTTGACTTCCCCAAAGCCGACTCGTCCCACCATCGGCTTGCAACTTTGCTATCCAAGTACCGATATATTCTCGTTTGAGCTTTACATCCATTACATAGCTCTTGTCATGCATATTTCGTCCAGTCAATTCGCTCATATCACCAGCCTTTTCGTACACCTTTATCTTACTTACAACATAAGCTGGTAAATTGTCTAAAGCTGCCTGAATATTCCCATTGAAGAAATCCTTTCCACTGAGCATCAAGTTTTCGATGGGGCGCCCATTCACTTTGAGCACACCATCTTTCAGCTCTGTTCCAGGGAGTTGTGCTACTAAGGATTTTAGTTTATCCATCTGCGACACATTGAACGCACCTGCATTGTACACCAGTGTGTCACCTTTATAGTACATCTTGATTTTTGTGGCTTTTACAACCGCTTCTCCCAGTATCTTATCCTTGCGCTTGGGGAAGAGATAAAAATCTCCCAAATTCAAACGCTCTTTCTGCAAACTCTTGGCTGAGATTATCTTTTCAATGCTCTCATAGCCTTCCTTTTCTATGACAAGGTGATATGCTTGAGCAGAAATCGGTGCATTAAATTGTAGCATAAACAGTGCTCCAATTTGTGTGTTTTGATAGACAAACACATTGCCATTCTCCTCTGTTCGTTCTGTTTGCAAAACAGTCGTTACTTGTGCAAGCAACGTATCCATAGTGGAAGTTTTTATACTCACTCGACAGTTTGCCAATCCTGTCTGTGTCAAACCATCATAAGTATAGCCACTGATAGTTACTCCTTGCGCATAAAGGAATAATGGTATCCAAAGAGATACAAGAGATAAGAGTTTCTTTAGCATAACAAATAAGATTACGAGTAGTAAGATGTATTGAACACAGTGGAGATTAATCTCTACTGTGTTCAATGTGTTTAGAGACTTAAGCGTGCTTCATAAGTGACGACGTACCATTACAATATTTAGTAAGTACATGTGTTGGTCCATTGCATACAACAGAACCACTTTGTGCAGTACAAGTTCCTATGCAGTTACTTCTACGACAAGAGATAAATCAGTTGAAAGGGCACTTCATTCAAACTCATCCTTGTTCTTAAGCATCAAGGCGTTGGTCTCTATATTATAGAGTGACAACATACGCTCTAATCCATAAAAAGTATATTTATATGGATGTTCAAAATACAACTTATCCGAATATTTTGTATGCTTGACTTTTAGCAGCAAGAGAAGTTTGCTTAATAACGTGTTGTTCATAAGATACTTTTCTAAAACGAAAATACTAACATATTTGTCACCTTGACGTTGCAAATATGAAAAAAAACTTTTGACTCCACCAAGGCTTTCCGCAAAATCTTCATCTTTCTTTTGTTTTCCCTCATAAACTCCTAACAACCCCAAATCGGTTTAAGGTTACCTCTTTTTTTACTCAGCTTATAGTCCACAACGATTCTTTC
>ERZ772909.1347-NODE-1347-length-13718-cov-2.829027_pt1 | contig 13718 bp, 12 predicted proteins | sample MGYA00511137_ERZ772909 | MGnify/ENA primary metagenome ERZ772909 (study PRJEB29015, sample SAMEA2738095) | human oral metagenome | biome: human oral; feature: human-associated habitat; material: saliva | place: China | collected 2270 ... | reverse complement strand
GCTCGGCTTTATTTTTCTTGCTAACCATTCTACTTTCCTCCTATTATTTCTTACCTGTCTTACCGACTTTACGACGGATAACTTCGGTAGAGTACTTGATTCCTTTGCCCTTGTAGGGTTCCGGAGCTCTCTTACCGCGAATCTCTGCAGCATACTGTCCAACCTTTTCCTTATCGATTCCTCTTACGAAAATGGTATTGGTTCCTTCCAGTACTGTCTCCACGCCTTCCGGATCTTCCATAGTTACAGGATGAGAATACCCCAAAGTCAAAGTCAGAGTCTTACCCTGCTTAGCTGCTCTGTATCCTACACCGTTAACTTCCAGTTTCTTCTCGTAACCATTGCTTACACCCTCAACCATGTTGAAAAGTAAAGCTCTGCTCAGTCCGTGAAGAGACTTCTCTTTTTTATTGTCATTCGGACGAGTAACCACCAAGTGGCCATCTTCTTCCTTAATTCCTAAAAGGTTTATAATAGGCTTCATCTGCATAAGCAAGTAATTCTTTATCCCCTTTGCTGTCACCAAATGCAATCAAGTTATAATCTTCTCTATGCGGATAAAGTACTCTTAGACGGTTCACCTTTTCCACTCCATAACAGTTCTTGGTAGTAAAACATCCTGTAAGGTAGTTCTCTTTTATCTCTACCTGAGTACCTAACACGAGTACTTTTTTATCGATTTCATCGAAGAAAGGACGTACCCAGTTATCAATGCTCGCACTAATAACAAGTACTATTGCTTGTTCGTCTTCAAGAATCATTCTTATCTTCTCCTTTCCTTTTGGACGTAATAGTTGTACGTTCTGTTGTGCAAAGCTTCTACAAAGTGCGTTAAAATCATCAATATTCATTCCCTTGAAGAAGTAAGAAAACATCTTTTGCTTTGCTTTCCAATTTGGATAAAGACACAACTTCATTAGTATAAGTAAGGGAGAAAAGAGTAAAAAGCCAAACAACATCTGCCTACTTCCTTTTGCGAAACGAATAAATTCGATGAGAGTATCCTTCGTCGTCAATGTACCATCGAAGTCAAAAGCATAAATCCTTCTCATCTTTTATTTTTTATTATTAAGTACATAGATAATAAAGAGGAAAGCTAAACCGAACGCCAAGACAATAAGCTGCATAAAACGATCACGTATCATCACCTTAGTTGGGTCGCCACTTCTTTTATCCACTACCGTAATTTGCAAATAACGCAATAGTCCCAAAAGGACAAAAACCGTAGTCAAGTAAAGGTAATCAGTATGAAAGTTCTGAATGGTTTCAGGACTAACGGTATACATAATATAGCATACGAGTGTTACACTCGCTGTAATTGTAATAGCTTGGTTGATAAAGGTCAGGTTATAACGAGTGGTATTCTTGCGAGGAGCATGCCCTGTCTCATTCATCTTTACAACATCGTCACGTCGCTTTGCAAACGACAAGAAAAGCATAAGAAGAAAAGTCATAAGAACAATCCACTTGCTCAATGGTATACTTGTAGCATATCCCCCAGCAAGAACACGAAGAACAAAACCGAAAGCTACAACACATACATCAATGATGGCATATCGCTTCAGACGAAGACAATAAGCAATGTTCAACAGCCAATAAGCAACGATTACGCTTACCGTTTCAAGTTGATGATAAGGTAACAAAAAAGTCGAAGTCATCGAAAGGACGAACATTAATCCCATCAAGAAATAGCTCTGCTTGATACTCACAGCCCCCGAAGCTATCGGTCGTTGACATTTCACAGGATGATGTCGATCGTCTTCAACATCCACAATATCATTGAGGCAATAGATTGATGAGGCAGTTAGGCTAAATGATAAGACTGTTATTAAAGCCGAACAGACCGCCTCCCATTGCAGCAAAGCACCTCCGAAGAATACTGGAAGAGCAACAATAAAGTTCTTAATCCACTGATGCGGACGTATAAGCTGTACGAGTTGTTTCATATTATCCTTTTCTCTATTGGGTTTATAACAAGTTCTATAAACTTTTGCAGGAGCCATGCAAGAAGCAAACTGATGGTTATGGTCATCAGAAAGGTAGGCCAATAAGCCCAGTTGTTACGTTGAATATAATCTAACACAAAGTGTGCATGTATCAGATAAAGTTCTAAGCTCAATGCTCCGAAAAGTCTAAGTGTCTTCTTGAAAGATTCTGGCAAATAAATAAAAACAAGGCTCAAAAGGATTATTGTCGTAATCGTAAGAGGGATGTAGAGCATGCGTTCGAGGAAAAGAGGGAACAAGCCGTGTTTTACTTGTTCAAGAAAGACGCATGAAGCAAGTGCCATAACAAATATCAATCCTATCATCCAGACAGCTTCTCCCTCCATTGTTTGTTTCCGTTTCACCGCTGCTGCAATGTTTATTCCAAGGAAAAAGATGGGTACTCGACTCCAAAATATTTCCAAATGGCATACGACTTCATGAACAGGAGTAACATATTGTATGATAACACACCACATAATCATTATCACGGGCAGCCAACGATAAATAGGATGCTTGGTGATAAGACGCATATAAAAAGGGCTGATAAGATAAAAAAACATAATGGCAGGGATATACCAAAAAGTCAATTCATCCTGTAACCAGAAGTCCCAATTAATCGTAATATCCCCGATGAGATCGATAATATTCACACTTTGTCCATGATGCCTCGTAAGTTCAAGATGAAGATAATCTGGTATATAATACAAGCAGGCAACAAGTAGCCATGTTGGATAAATACGTAGAAAACGGCGAAGATAGAATTGACGGAGTGAAGGATTCTTTGTCCAAGAAAACCATAAGCCCATACCACTTAAAAAGAGAAAGATATCTACACCAATATTACCCATTCTCTTTAATCCAAAGAAGGCGTCATCACGTGGCAATCCCACATGAAAGAGAATTACGAAGAGTATGGCTACCCCCATTAATTCACCACGATAACGGCTTATCTTTTCTAATTCAATGTCTTTTATCTTCATTTTATTTTCACGATGAAATCGTATTTTATTGAGGATATTACTTCATCCTTGGATTTGGTATCTTCTCCATTAACGTCTTAAACAACCATGCCAAGCATAGCGAAGCAATAACGTAAAGCAGGAGTCCTGTCCAATAGTCACCACCCTTAGAGATAGGTATAAATATTTTTCTCGTAATTGGATGACAAACAAAGAGGGCTGCTGAAATACTGCCTACCCATGACAGAATATTCATTAACGACAACTTCTTGCACTCGATGGTTGCTTCCAAACGACTTAATAACTTCACGAATGTGACAGAAGTGACACAAACTGCAAGAGGAACAAAATACCACGTCAGGTAATTGAAACTCATCAGCAGGATGGCAAACATAGAGAGTACGAAAACCACTAAGTTAGTAGCTGTAGTCCAAGTGCGTGCATATCTCGCATAAAGTAAGCCAGCACCAAAAGGTAACATTCCACCGACAAAGTTATACCTCCATCGGTTCAAAGCTTCACTCTCTGGCTCGCAAATGAATTGAATGGCGAAACAAAGAACTATTAAACCGACATTCCATGTCCAATGGCGACGGTAAAGGAGAAGACGATAAACAATATATAGCTGAAACATAAGCCCAAAAAACCAGTACGGACCGGGCCAGATAATATCGTCAGGATGAGGCAGAAGATTATTAAAAAGTCCTATTTGACCGACAATATCCATTATTCTGTAATGATGCTGTTCGCTTGTAACGGCGTCTACCATTGTAAAAGCGACAAAGCCGACAATCATCATACGAAACAATTTCAGCCAATGATATTTGATAAAGCCAAAGAGAGGCAGCTCTCTTCCTGTCTGCACTTTTACTTCCGACACATTTATCGAACTCCGTTCATACTTCAATGTCAATCCGTAAGCTGACAGAAAGAGAAACACTGGTACACCATAATGTCCGAAGAAAGAAAGGATATGGAAGAAGAAAAGCTCATTCCATGAAACTTGCAACACACGATACAGTTCGTCCACATTATGTTGGAAGAATTGATATTCATTCTCCTGAACAATTGGTCTTAACCAATGGCAGTAATTATGTAGAAAAATGCCAATAATAGCAAGCCCACGTAAGGCTTCACATTCCATTCGAGTAAGTGTTTCGATATTGCTTTTACTCGATGAAATGGGAGATAAAATCTTCTTCTTTGTGCTAAAAACCTTATTAAACATTGTCATGCTTCACATTAATAATTGACCTATTCTCTTAAACGTTTTAATTAAGACATCACCTCCTACTTTAATATAAAAACCCTCTTTTTATTTCTTCCTGAAAAGTAAAACAGCGTTAGACGGACGGGCAAGTTTGTCATAATCAGTTGTATTCTTTAAACGTCTTGGTCTTTTTTCGTTATACTCTGGACAAAGAAGATTGTATTCTGCGTGATAGTCTTTGGTATGAATACCCGCCAAATAGAGCAGCATGTGCGGTAGAGCATCCGTCATAAAGCGACGGTTCTTAGCATCGATGATTTCTTGGAAAACATCAGGATGCTTAGCTGCATACTTACGCGTACAAAAAATCCAGAAAGGTATTTCAAACTCATAGCGTGCCAAATCGTAGTCGATAGCAGCAGAGTGGTTTCGACAGATGAAACCACGATTGCCCTCATAACATTCTTCTCCATGGTCGGGCATATAAATAACGACTGCCTCTTGATCTTCAAAACGACTGATAATTGCGTCAACAATCGAGTCATTATATAGAACCGCATTATCGTAATCGGCCAGAATCCTCCGTTGTTTACGGTCAAGCTCAGGACGTTTCGTCACATAATCGTCTGCCTTAAAGTGCCGACGATCGTTTGGAAAACGCTGTTTATATTTCACATGCTGTCCGAGAAGGTGGAAGATTATAAGGTTATGATTAGTATTATGTTGTTGCTGATTTTTATCGTAATCATCGAGCAGACCTCGATCAAATCGGTATAATTGACTATTACGAGAGTCGAACATTGCCTCTGAAAGCTCAGGGTGATTTAGGAAGAAGCCTCCACTAAAATCGTATACCGCCTGCTTAGCTTTGGGTAAGAACTGATTGGTGATGAAGGTGACATGGTAGCCTGCCTTTCGGAAAAGAGATGGAAAGAGCGGATAGTCACACCATTCCCCTTTCTGTCCAACAACATGTAATGAAAAGACATTCTTAAACACGAAACTGGTCAAATTCCATGGAGCAACGACATCGTTAAAGGGAACAAGCAATCCCGACTTCTCACGTTTAATCTGCCGTGGGGTTGTCGGCATAAAGTAACCATATTGTTGCGAGTGTAATTTACCATAGCTTTCACCGATGATAAGGACAATATTTGGCGATTTAAACGAACAACTATCCACGCTCATCTTATCTTTTGCCTCTATGAGCCGTTGAACTTGTTGCGAAGCTAATTGATTGGAGAAAATACTAAATGCAAGACGGTAAACAGGCAAATAGAATTGTGCGCAGTCGTCGGTTGTCAGTTCGTGTTCAACAGAGCCGATAGTGTCTAAGGAAAACATCTGCACCATTTCTTATTATGAAGAGAGGAATCAATTGCCCAACCGAGAAAAACAAGACAAAGTCCACCAAGAATATGATGACTATGGTTAATAATTTGTTTTGCCACCATTATTTTGTAACTTATAGCTGGTGATAATTTCACTCGCGTCCAAAATATTGTCAGGAGGTGAACAAACATAATAAGCAGTAATAGTCCGATGCTTGAAAAAACAAGGTCAAAAGTAAGATAACTACTAAAGAACTCGCTTGCCTCGCGCTCGTTAGTTTCGCCAACAAGTAGGAGGATTGATGGGTTCAGCGTAGACTGCAATTTTATCCAACAGAAGAGGTCAACAAGACTAATACTATAAGCAATGATATAAAAAAAAGTCCGAATCCATCGGCAAATCTTCTCTGGAAAGAAAGCCAAAAAGACACAGATGAGATAAACATCAAGGAACAACTCTAACCATAGATTATTATATACGGTAGCATTGGGGTTGTTATTAGGCAACTCCGCGTATGAAACCAATATACCAAGTAGGTACATGAAGAAAAAGAATGAAACATTGTCCTTAATGGGCTGATATGCCTTATTCAGTAAGCCGACAGCTTGTTTAATAAATTTCATGTAAGTCTATCTATTTACTTGCAAAGTTAACACTATTTTAGTACAAGTCAAAGTTTACGAATAAAATAATTAATGCAAATCCGTTCAATTACCCTTTTACCAAACTGTCACTTTATAAGAAAAACTAACTCAATTTCGCATCATAAAGACAGGATAAAAGTGCGAAAAATATTTACATAACGTTCAAACAAAGTGTTGTAAAAAGCCAAACTAATACATGAAAACATAAATTTCTAACAAATTGACAACCAAACACTTATAAAATCACAGGAGAAAAGATGCTTGATTAGGTTTCAAAAGATGGTTACTTGAGCTTGAAAAGAGCATGTTTTACAACCCGAAAGAGGCTCTTTACGACGCTAAAAGACGATGTATTAACTTCAAGTCATACGAAAATAATTTACAAATTCACCATAACATACAAAAATCTGCTCTTATAACAACAATTTGCGAATAACACATATATCCAACTTGAACCATTACGAAGAGGATGAATACCAATCATAAAGCGTTAATATTCATAAAAAAGGCGTTGTTCTTAAAATAATGTGGAGTATAGTGGGGATATGTGGGGAAAAATGCGTAACTTTGAAGCCAAATACAACTTCATAAAAACAGGCATGAGATTTTTAGGAAATATCGAAGCAAAAACAGACGCAAAAGGAAGGGCTTTCTTACCAGCTGTCTTTCGCAAGGTGCTAAATGCATCTGGCGAAGAATCATTGGTATTGCGCAAAGACATCTTCGAACCATGCTTGGTTCTATACCCCGAGTCGGTATGGAACGAACGAATGGACACTCTTCGCAAACGTCTAAGCCGTTGGAGCCGCCATGACCAGATGATTTATCGCCAATACGTTACAGACGTTGAGATGATAACACTTGACGGGAATGGACGCTTCCTTATTCCAAAACGATATCTAAAAATGGCTAATATCGAACAGCAGATTAGATTTACAGGAATGGACGACTGCATTGAAATTTGGGCAAACAAAGAAGACAACGAACCATTCATGTCTGCCGAAGAATTTAGCAAGGCCATGGAGGAAACTATGGAGAAAAACGAAAACCTCCTACCAGACTCTCCATCACAAAACAACAAATAACCAACCACAATAAAGCCAACAGCATGATTAAAACTGCAGAATGTTATCACATCCCAGTACTCCTCAACGAAAGCGTTGACGGACTAAACCTGCATGCCAATGGAAACTATGTGGATGTAACCTTTGGAGGTGGAGGTCATAGTCGTGAAATACTTTCACGCTTAGAAGAAGGTAGCCATCTCTACAGCTTCGACCAAGATGCCGATGCTGAGCAGAACATAGACAAGATGGGGTTGAGCAATGGACAAGTAAGTCGCTTCACTTTCATACGCTCCAATTTCAGATACTTAAAGAACTGGATGCAATATCATGGTGTAGAGTGTTTAGACGGACTCTTGGCAGACCTTGGCGTTAGTAGCCATCATTTTGATGACGAGACACGTGGCTTCTCTTTTCGTTTCGAAGCTCCACTTGACATGAGAATGAATAAACGAGCAGGATTGACTGCCGCCGACATTCTCAACGAATACGAAGAAGAACGGTTGTCAGACCTATTTTATCTCTATGGAGAATTGAAACAATCACGTCGAATAGCCTCAGCCATTGTGAAATCAAGAGGACAAAAGACTTATAAGACAACGAGTGATTTATTGACAATCATTGAGCCTTTCTTTCAACGAACACGTGAAAAGAAAGACATGGCAAAGTTGTTTCAAGCACTTCGCATCGAAGTGAACCACGAAATGGATGCCCTAAAAGAGATGCTTCTTGCTGCAACGCAATTACTACGTCCAGGCGGAAGGCTATCAGTCATCACCTACCACTCCTTAGAAGACAGGATGGTGAAGAACATCATGAAGTCGGGCAACATAGAAGGAAAGGTGAAACAAGACTTCTTCGGACGGATAGAAACTCCCTTCCGATTAGTCAATAACAAAGTTATCACCGCAAGTAACGAGGAGCAAGAACGCAACCCAAGAAGTCGAAGTGCAAAACTAAGAATAGCAGAAAAGAAAGCAAATGAATGACGAAAATAACAAGATGGGGATAACAATAACGGGAACACCTATCACAGAAGCACAGACTGCCAACAATAATGATTGCGCAGAAGCCACAGAGCCTGCAATGCAGGCGGAGATTGTCGTAGAAGAAGAACAAGTCCTTACAGAAGACAATTCCACTACAACACCAATAGAAGAGGAGGAAGAAGAAGAGAATGATACAGAGCTTAGAGATATCAAAGCTGCTATTGAAGAGCAAGCTCGCGAAGACGAACAACCACAATCCTCGAACTTCACCCTTAGAAAGATATTAGGTGGTGACATTCTATCGGCACAACTCTTGCGCAACAACATCTGGCTGATTGTTATAATCGTCATTTTCAACATTATATATATATCTAATAGATACAGCGTACAAAAATACCTTATCGAGATAGACAAACTTCAAAACGAATTAGAAGACGCTAAATATAGAGCATTATCGAGTAGTAGTCAACTAACAGAAAAGACACGCGAAAGCCATATCCTTGACATATTAAAAACAAGAAAAGATAGTGTGCTTAAGATGTCAGATCGCCCACCTTATATTATAGATATTTCAGAGCAATAAAATATGAGCAAGTTTGATAGTAATAAAGTAATGCCTCGTTACAGCATAATAGCAATTATTATGTCGCTTATTGCCGTGGCAATTATTGCTAAGATGACCTATACCATGACAGCTGGTAGAGCTTATTGGTTAGAAGTTGCAGCTTCACAAAAGAAAGATAGCGTCAACGTTCCCCCTACCAGAGGGAACATTTTAAGTTGTAACGGACAACTCATGGCAAGTTCCTTACCTGAGTTTAAAGTGTATATGGACTTCAATGCTCTCAAAGAGGCTGGGAATGACACCGCATTTGTTGATAGCATCAACTACATCAGTAAGGGTTTGAACGACATCTTCCCTGAGAAGTCGGCTGCTTACTTCAAGCAACATCTATTGAAGGGCTATCATAAAACAAGCAAACACTGGCTTATATGGAACGAACGTATTGATTATAACACGTTTAAAGAGATACAAAGCCTTCCTATATTCAGACTATCAAAATATAAGAGTGGCTTTCATTGGGATAAATTCAACGCCCGTCGTCGTCCGTTTGGTTCACTTGCCCAACGCACCATTGGTGATATGTTCGGTGCAAAAGACACAGCACGATGCGGCTTAGAACTTTCCTACGACTCTATCCTTAGAGGAACAAATGGTATTATACATCGCCGTAAGGTTCGTAACAAGTTCCTTGATATCACTGATACAGCCCCTATTGATGGCTCAGACATCATCACAACCATAGATGTAAGTATACAAGACTTGGCTGAGCGTGCCTTATTAGAAGAGCTAAAAAAGCCAACCGTAAATGGCAACGTTGGTGTTGCTATTGTAATGGAAGTAGCTACTGGCGACATAAAAGCTATTGTCAACTTAGACAAATGTGCTAATGGAGAATATAAAGAGGTAAAGAATCATGCAGTAAGCGACTTGTTAGAGCCTGGTTCTGTCTTCAAGACCGCCTCTATCATGACCATACTTGACGACGAACTCGTTGACACCATGTACACAGTTGAAACGGGAGCAGGTGTTTGGAAGATGTATGGACGAGATATGAAAGACCACAACTGGACACGTGGCGGATATGGTACGCTTACACTTCCTTGGACCTTAAAATACAGTTCGAACGTTGGTGTCAGTCGTATCATAGACACATATTATCACGCTAACCCAGAGAAATTCGTTCAAGGTATCTATGACTTAGGATTGGCAACTAATTTCCACATTCCAATCGTTGGTTCTACACCAGCAAGAATCCGTATACCTCACAAGAATAGTCATGGTCAGTATGACAATTGGAGTGCAACAGCTCTACCATGGATGAGTATTGGTTACGAAACACAAATACCACCCATCTCAACGCTCGCCTTCTATAATGCAATTGCTAATGGCGGCAAACTCATGCGACCTCGTTTCGTGAAACAGATTGTTAAAGATGGCAAAGTCGTTTATGACAACCCACCAAAGGTGATAAAGGAACGTATTGCAAAAGAGCGTACCATAAAGGAGATAACACGTATTCTAACCGAGGTTGTCTCTGAAGGACTTGGCAAGAAAGCTGGCTCTGACAAATTCCTTGTAGCAGGAAAGACTGGTACTGCACAAATGTCAAAGGGAGCATTAGGCTATAAGAATGGTGCCACAAACTACCTCCTGAGCTTTGCGGGCTTCTTCCCTGCTGACAAACCCCGTTATAGTTGTATCGTTTGCATTCAAAAAACAGGTATTCCTGCATCGGGAGGTGGTATGAGTGGTGTTGTTTTCCACAATATTGCAGAAGGAATTATGGCACAGAGTTTGAAACTGAACATAACCGATGCGCATGACTCTTCTTCCGTAGCAATACCAATAGCAAAGACCGGTAATCTTTTTGCAACAGACTACGTATTAAGCAGCCTTGGCTTTCACATAACCAATGGATGGAATGGTGCCTACCCCTTCAGCAACCCAATATGGGGCAACACGATAAAACGTGGGAGCTCACTAACCTTTCAAAGGAACGAAACACCTAAGGCACACCTCGTTCCTAACGTGAATGGAATGGGTGCACGCGACGCAGTCTACCTAATGGAAAAGCATGGCATAAAAGTTATTATTACTGGCAGGGGACGAGTCATACAGCAAAGTATTGCACCAGGCGAAAAAGTCAAAGCAGGCATGAAATGTGAACTTAAAATGAGTTAAGCATTCAATTATCAAGCCCAACGCTCAGATATATTCAACAAGTAAAGAATAAGAACGAAATAAAGATATGAAGTTAAGCGAATTACTCAAAAACGTCAAAGTCATCACCAGTCAGGGTGATATGGACATTGAGATTAAAGAAGTAAACATTGATAGTCGTAAGATTGGAAACGGTCATCTATTCATTGCGATGAAAGGAACTCAAGTAGATGGTCACAAATTCATCAACAAGGCTATTGAATTAGGAGCTTCGGCAATCTTACTTGAAGATATGCCTGAAGAACTAAATGAAAAAGTAAGCTATGTTCAGGTAGCCTCAACAGAAGAAGAAGCTGGCAAGGTTGCCACAATGTTCTATGGCGAACCATCACGCAAACTGAAGTTGGTTGGCGTAACAGGAACAAATGGCAAAACAACAATTGCAACATTATTGTACAGAATGTTTCGCGAGTTTGGATACAAGGTTGGCTTACTCTCAACTGTCTGCAACTACATTAACGATGAAGAAGTACCAGCAAGTCATACTACACCAGACCCCATAGAACTTAATCGTCTACTTGCAAGAATGGTTGAGGAAGGCTGTGAATATGCCTTTATGGAATGTTCAAGTCATGCAATCCAGCAGCATCGTATTGGAGGATTAGAGTTTGTTGGTGGTATCTTTACGAACCTTACACGTGACCACCTCGACTATCACAAGACTTTCGAGAACTATCGTGATGCCAAAAAGATGTTCTTCGACGGACTGCCAAAGAATGCCTTTGCTATTACCAATGCTGACGATAAGAATGGTATGATTATGGTTCAGAACACAAAGGCAACCATCAAGATCTATTCTATCAAGCGAATGGCAGACTTCCACGCAAAACTACTGGAGTGTCACTTCGAGGGTATGTATCTCGAAATAGATGGTAAAGAAGTCGGAGTACAGTTCATCGGCAAGTTCAATGTCAGCAATTTACTTGCGGTATACGGCACTGCCATCATGTTAGGTAAACAGCCAGAAGAAGTGCTGATTACGTTGAGCAAACTGAAAAGTGTAAATGGACGATTAGAACCCATCCAATCACCAGAAGGTTTTACAGCCGTTGTTGACTATGCTCATACCCCTGACGCATTAGAGAATGTCCTATGTGCTATTCACGACGTACTTGACAATAAAGGAGGCCGAGTTATCACAATCTGCGGTGCTGGTGGAAATCGTGATAAAGGAAAGCGTCCATTAATGGCACAAGAAGCCGTTAAACAAAGCGACACTGTTATATTGACAAGCGACAACCCACGTAATGAAGAACCACAAGCAATCATCGAAGATATGCTTGCAGGACTTGACACAACACAACGCAAGAAAGTACTCACCATTACCGACCGTAAAGAAGCCATTCGCACGGCAACCATGATAGCTAAGAAAGGTGATGTTATCCTTGTTGCTGGTAAGGGACATGAGAATTACCAAGAGATAAATGGTGTGAAGCATCACTTCGACGACCATGAGGTTATTCGTGAAATCTTCGGTATCCAGTAAATTGACAAAGTAAGTTTCTCGCAACTTGTAGCAAAAACAATATAAAACTGAAACAAAATGTTATACTATATCTTCCGTTGGCTTGACCAGTTTGGCATCAGTGGCTCTCACCTTTGGGGCTACATCAGCTTCCGTTCCATCTTAGCGATGATTTTAGCACTGATTATTTCGGCATGGTTTGGAGAACGCTTTATCAAATACCTCAAAAAGAAACAAATCACAGAGGTACAGCGTGATGCTGAAATCGACCCTTTCGGTGTCAATAAGATTGGTGTACCATCAATGGGTGGTATCATCATCATTGTTGCACTCCTTATACCTATCCTATTGTTAGGTAGATTGCGCAACATCTATCTTTTGCTAATGATTGTCACAACCATCTGGTTGGGCTTCCTTGGAGGTATGGACGATTTTATTAAGATATTCAAGCATGACAAGGAAGGGCTGAAAGGTAAGTATAAGATAGTCGGACAAGTTACCATCGGACTGATTGTAGGCTTAGTACTATGGACCTCGCCTGACATCAAGGCCAATCTAAACCTTGAAGTAGCAAACCAGAATGGTAAAGAGATTGTCGTAAAACATAACACAACGGCAGAAAAGACCTTAAAGACAACCATTCCATTTGTCAAACAGCACAACCTCGATTACTCTGAGATTATGAGTTTCTTGGGCGATTATAAGACTGCGGGAGGATGGATACTCTTCGTCCTCATGACTATCTTTGTCGTTACTGCTGTTTCAAATGGTGCAAACCTCAACGATGGTATGGATGGTATGTGTGCTGGGAACTCCGCTATCATTGGTGTTGTCTTGGGAATATTAGCCTATGTGAGTAGTCACATACAATACGCAGCTTATCTAAACATTATGTACATCCCCGGCTCAGAAGAGCTGGTCGTGTTCTTCATGGCATTCATCGGAGCTTTGATAGGCTTCCTATGGTATAACGCTTATCCTGCACAAGTCTTCATGGGCGACACTGGTAGTCTTACCATTGGCGGTATCATTGCCGTAGGTGCCATCATCATTCACAAAGAATTACTACTACCCATTCTGTGCGGTGTTTTCTTTGTGGAGAGCCTGAGTGTCATCGTACAAGTATGGTACTATAAATTAGGAAAACGCAAAGGTGTAAAGCAGCGTATCTTCAAACGCACACCAATCCATGACAACTTCCGCACACAGGATAGTCAACTTGACCCTGAATGTAAATATCTCTTCAAGAAACCACATGGTGCCGTACATGAGAGTAAGATAA
>ERZ772909.1344-NODE-1344-length-13723-cov-7.426251_pt1 | contig 13723 bp, 9 predicted proteins | sample MGYA00511137_ERZ772909 | MGnify/ENA primary metagenome ERZ772909 (study PRJEB29015, sample SAMEA2738095) | human oral metagenome | biome: human oral; feature: human-associated habitat; material: saliva | place: China | collected 2270 ... | reverse complement strand
TAAAGACCAGGCACGTAAATCCAAATATCCACGTACGGAGATATTAGAGCCACGTACGTAGCCCAAACTTATCTGCCACTCATCCGCAACTTTTATCTATGCACGGAGTAACAACCTATCGCCATAACCACCAAATGTGCAGTAGTAAACAAGTCTCTGTTATGATTAGTTTCCAGATTCCATACCTTCACAGTAGCTAATACAGCCCGCATCCATGAGCGACTTACACCTCAAAAAGAGCTCACCATACACCCACTTTCCCGACACCAAAAGCAAGCTATCCTGAGGCTGCTTCTCCGCGAATTCGGGGTATATACGACGCGAAGATCGTTTACTTTTATTTACTACACACTATTATACACAGACATATTTCCGCGAGAAAACAACATATCCATACATTTTCTCGTTGTAGTTAAGGTAGGAGAAGAAGCCCGTCTTACACTCCTTCCCCAAGTACAATTCATTTAAAGGAACCATTACTGCGGAGCTGGATAGCTCGATCTACCCTCCCTCCGCCTCATCATTAACTACAAGTAAAATGGCTACAAAACAATCAATTCGCCGACACGGCATCCTATCTCTTCTCCTCTTCTCCTTTGCCTTAGTGCTCAGCTCTTGCGGTGGCAAGAGTGACCTGCCAGGCGGAGAATTCGGGGGCTTTGGCAGCGCAGACCTGAAGCAAGAGATCTCGATCAGTGCATCCGCTCCGATCAGCGTCCACTTCACAGCCAATACCCAAGGGGGATCTGACATCTACCGTGACGGCAAGCTCGTCTCTCAGACCATCTACAACTCCGAGTGGAGAGACCCCATCGCAAAGTCCTATCGCACGACCTTCACCCACAAGGGTTCGGGGCTATATGTTGGTATTATCGTACGCAGACCCGATAATGCCCCTGCATCCATCAAGGTGAAGACGAGCGTGAAGCAGTATAGAGGGAACAAGTACCTCAAGACCTACGAGAAGGAGGTAACACTCACCTCTTCACAGTCATTATCAAGTGAATTTTACAAAGTCGAGGCTAACGGCAACTAGCTAAACGATCCCGACTTAGGAGAGCCACGCTCTCTGGCACATCACTCCAAGCAAGATCCCACTTGACATCGCCCCATCCGAGGGTGCATCAAGTGGGATCTTCTCTTTTCACGGAAGTGGCTTTGCCGAGCACTCTTCTCACCGAATGAAGTGCTATATATAGGTATTCAGCCATCGGACCTTCGCCGACCACCCGTGTAGAGGCGGGAGATGAGGCGAGCTTTGACTAACTTTGTAAGCGTAATTCAAAAAGACAGAGACAATGGATAATACAAGAATGAGCCGAATCAATCGACTCATCCAAAAGGAGGTCAGCGACCTCTTCCGCATACAGACCCAGAGCATCCCCGGCACACTGATCACCGTGACATCGGTGACCGTGAGCCCCGACCTCAGCATCGCTCGTGTACGCCTGAGCATCTTCCCCTCGGAGAAGGCCGAAGAGCTACTCGAGTCAATTCGCTCCAGCGCGAAGACCATCCGCTACGATCTGGGCCTGCGCGTAGGCAAGCAGCTGCGTAAGCTCCCCGAGCTAACCTTCTTCATCGATGACTCACTCGACTACCTCGAGCGTATCGATAGCCTCCTCGGGCTGAACGACAAGTAACGATCTCCACACTCCCCACCCCTCGCCCGTGCTCAGCTTCCGCATAGCCCTCCGCTACCTCTTCAGCCGCACCCGCCTGCATGCAGTGAACTACGTGACGGCACTCTCTGCCGTCGCCATCGCTGTCGTCGCTATGGCGCTCGTGGCTGTCGTCGGCGTGTACAATGGCTATGTGGCGATGATCCTCGGAGCTACAAAGCAGGTCGATGCCGACATCGTCCTGAGAGACACCGAGGGCGGAGTCTTCGACCTGAAGAAGTTCCCCGACTACCGCACCAAGCTCACGAAGGCTGGTGCCGAAGCGATTGCCCTACGCCTGGAGAGCAAGGGACTCCTACGTGTAGGGGAGCAGCAGTGGGTCGTGGATGCCGTCGGGGTGGACTCGGCCTTTGCCTCCGTCTACCCCATGGGGCGCGCAGCTGATGTGCCCGAGCTCCATGCGACGACGACCCTCATAGATGCCGAAGGCGCACCCATCACCCCCATCCAGCTCGGCGCAGCGATTCAGCTCCCGCAGGATAGCAGCCGCACCGAGCACAATGGTCCCGCTGCCGAAGTCCTCTTCCCCAAGCGCCTCGGCTTCACCAATCCCTTAGCCCCTGCCTCGTCCTTCCAGAGCCTCGAGGCACGGGTCATCGGGCAGTATCAGCCCACGAGCCAAGAGACGGATGCTGCGATCTACCTCCCCTTAGCTGACCTGCAGGACGTACTCGACTATGAGGAGAGCGAAGTATCGGCTCTCGGCATCCACCTCCGTTCAGGCGTCAAGACCTCCGAATTCAAGCAGCAGGTGAAGGCACTCTACGGCGACCGCCTCACCGCCCTCGACCGCGAAGAGCAGCACCCAGACCTCTCCTACCTCATCCGTATGGAGAAGGTCATGACCTATCTCATCCTACTCTTCATCCTCCTCCTGGCGGCCTTCAACGTCGCCAGCTCGCTGGCTATGCTCCTCATCGAGAAGCAGGACGACAGCCGTATCTTCACCGCCCTCGGTGCACCACCCAGCTTCACGCAGCAGGTCTTCCGCCGTGTGGGCCTACTGATCGCCCTCACGGGGACCAGCGTCGGCATGCTCCTCGGCTGGATACTCTGCCTCCTGCAGGCACGCTTCGGCATCATCCGCTCTGGTAGCGGTATCGAAGCGATGGCGCTCCCCGTGGATGTACGCCCGCTGGATATGCTCCTCATCTTCGTCTCGGTGACGGCGCTCTCCTTCCTCATCTCCCTCTACCCCACCCGCTTCTTCCACCGCGGTTAGGCGCATTCCGCCCCATCGTCTTCACCTCTCCCCTATACATTATTATATATAGGGCGGTATACTGTGCTCATGAATGCGGGGAAGGAGGGTGAAGTGAAAAGCAAAAGATTTGCCACGATACCGAGGGATAACACACGATTTTCACCAGCTATTTTGCCTTTCATACCACTATTTACACATAGCAGAAAAGCCGTGTAGATGCGCTTCTTTCCTAAGAAATTAAAAGAAGCTACTACATTTGTCAAGGTAAAAATCATTGCATATATTTGCTGTGAAATCAAGGCTCCTACACGAGCCGTACACGCAAAACTATTAGATCGATCAGTTATGAAATCCGCTGAGATTTTGGCCTCGCTCGAGGCAAAGCACCCTGGGGAAAAGGAATTCCTCCAGGCTGTGAAGGAAGTTCTTCTCTCTGTAGAAGAAGTCTACAACCAGCACCCCGAGTTCGAAAAGGCAGCTATCATGGAACGCCTCGTAGAGCCCGACCGTATCATCACCTTCCGTGTACCTTGGATCGACGATGCAGGTAAAGTCCATGTAAACATCGGCTACCGCGTACAGTTCAACAACGCTATCGGCCCATACAAGGGTGGTATCCGCTTCCATCCCTCTGTCAACCTCTCTATCCTGAAGTTCCTCGGCTTCGAACAGACCTTCAAGAATGCACTCACCACGCTGCCTATGGGCGGTGGTAAGGGCGGTGCCGACTTCTCTCCTAAGGGTAAGAGCGACCGCGAAATCATGACTTTCTGCCAGAGCTTCATGCGCGAGCTGTGGCGCCACATCGGCCCTGACACCGACGTACCCGCAGGGGACATCGGCGTAGGTGGTCGCGAAGTCGCCTATATGTACGGTCAGTACAAGCGCCTTGCTAACGAGCACACGGGTACGATGACCGGTAAGGGCTTCACCTTCGGTGGCTCTCGCCTGCGTCCCGAATCTACGGGCTTCGGCGCTGTCTACTTCGTACAGCACATCTGCAAGCAGCACAACATCGACCTCAAGGGCAAGACGGTAGCTATCTCTGGCTTCGGTAACGTAGCTTGGGGTGTAGCTCAGAAGGCTACGGAGCTCGGTGCTAAGGTCGTCACCATCTCTGGTCCTGACGGCTACGTCTACGACCCAGACGGTATCAACACCCCCGAGAAGTTCCAGGCGCTGCTCGACCTCCGCTCCAGCGGTAACGACGTCGTCTCTGACTACGCTAAGAAGTTCCCCAACGCTCAGTTCTTCGCTGGCAAGAAGCCTTGGGAGCAGAAGGTAGACATCGCTATGCCTTGCGCTACGCAGAACGAAATGAACGAAGAAGATGCTAAGATGCTCCACGCTAACGGCGTAACCATCGTAGCTGAAACATCGAACATGGGTTGTACGGCCGAAGCTGCTGAGTACTTCGTAGAAAAGAAGATGCTCTTCGCTCCTGGTAAGGCAGTCAACGCTGGTGGTGTAGCTACCTCTGGTCTCGAAATGACTCAGAACGCTATGCACCTCTACTGGACCAACGAAGAAGTCGATGCTAAGCTCCACCAGATCATGAGCGACATCCACGAACAGTGCGTGGCTCATGGCCGTGAAGGAGACTACATCAACTACGTCAAGGGTGCTAACGTTGCTGGCTTCCTCAAGGTAGCTCAGGCAATGCTCGAGCAGGGCGTCATCTAAGAAGCGACCCTTCCCTCAAGTTTCATAAGGCTTACAGCCCGCATTCCCCACGCTCGGGGGATGTGGGCTGAGCCTTTTTATAGCCCCAGCGAAACGACCGAGAGGAGGGAGCTGAGAGGCGAGACTGATGCTTGGGCGGAAGAATGGCTTATCTTTGCGGGCAAACGGGAGCCGATGCTTCCATATCGCTTGCACAAGTCCTATGGCATATACTACCCTACTTCGCTGCACCCTCGTCGCAGCAGCCCTCAGCGCAGGCAACGCCTTCGCCAGCCCCACGACGGTGGCACCGCGGGCTAAGACGACGACCTCCGTAGACCAGGCTTACCGCGAGAGCCTCACCTATTTCTTCGATCGCCCCGCCACGAGCATGATGGAGGCACTCCCCCTCGGCAATGGCCGCCTGGGGATGCTCTCCGATGGTGGCGTACAGCATCAGAGGATCACCCTCAACGAAAGCTCCATGTGGAGCGGCTCGGTCGACTCCACTGCGTGGAACGCCGAGGCCTACAAGCAACTCCCCGCCATCCGTAAGCTCCTCCTCGCTGGTCGTGCTAAGGAAGCCGAAGACCTCATCTATCGCACCTTCGTCTGCGGTGGCGTAGGGAGTGGACGCGGACAGGGAGCGAATACCCCTTATGGTAGCTACCAAGTCGGTGGCTTCCTTCACCTCAATTGGGACAAGGCTCCCGAGCTCAGCGGATATTACCGTGGGCTGAGCCTCAGCGAAGGCGTCAGTAAGGAGAGCCTCGTCGTCGACGGGCAAGCCTATCGCACGAAGCGTCTGTACAGCGTCCTCGGCCGTGAGGTACAGGTCGTACACCTGACGAACCACAGCGAAGAGGCCCGCCGTGATACGCTGCGCCTCTCCCTCTCCCGCCCCGAGAATGGGCACCCCGCAGCCGAAGCAGGCTTCTTGACGCTCTCGGGTCAGCTCCCCGACGGCAAGGGCGGTCGCGGTATGAGCTACGCCATCGTCGTGCGCCCCGTCCTGCCTCAGGGCGGTACGCTCATCACCCGTGGCGATGAGCTGCTCGTGGTCAATGCCCCCACGATCGAGCTCTACATCGCGCACAACACCAACTACTACGATAAGCGCCTGCCCGTCATGGCACGCAGCATCGAGCAGACGCTCCAAGCTAAGGCTGTGGGCGAAGCCAACCTCTTCGCTGAGCACGTCCAGCGCTTCACCGCACAGATGGACCGTGTACAGGCTCGCTTCCTCGGCTCCGACCCAGCGCTCTCTTCGCTACCTATCCAGCGCCGCCTCATCGCTTACTACGAGCACCCCGAGCGCGACCCAGCACTGGCTGCCCTCTATATGCAGCTGGGCCGCTACCTCCTGATCTCCAGCACACGCCCTGGCGCTCTGCCCCCCAACCTGCAGGGGATATTTACCGAAACCATCCAAGCTCCTTGGAACGGGGACTACCACCTGAACATCAACCTACAGATGAACTACTGGCCTGCCGAAAAGGGTGCACTCCCCGAGACCGTCGGGGCGCTCACGGACTGGGTCGAGAGCATCGTACCCTCGGGTGAGCGTACGGCACGCACCTTCTATCGCGCTAAGGGCTGGGTCACCCACGTCCTCGGCAACGTATGGCAGTTCACCGCCCCTGGCGAGCATCCCAGCTGGGGCGCTACGAACACCTCTGCCGCTTGGCTCTGTGAGCACCTCTACAACCACTACCGCTACAGCCAAGACCGTGCTTACCTGCAGCGCATCTACCCCGTGATGCAGGGAGCAGCACGCTTCTTCCTCACGACTCTGGTCAAGGATCCCAAGAGCGGCTACCTCGTCAACGTCCCCACGACCTCACCTGAGAATAGCTACTACACGCCCCAAGGCAAGGCCGTCGCCGTCGCAGCTGGCTCGACGATGGACAATCAGATCCTGCGCGAGCTCTTCTCCACGACACGCGAGGCAGCGATGGCCCTCGGTCGTGACCGCACCTTCGTCGACAGCCTCTCCACGGCACTGCGCCAGCTCAAGCCCACTACCCTCGGCCCTGACGGGCGTATCATGGAGTGGATGGAGGACTACAAGGAGGTCGAGCCACACCACCGCCACGTATCGCATCTCTACGGGCTCTTCCCTGGGAGCGAGATCACGCCACACGGCACGCCCGAGCTGGCTGAAGGCGCGAAGAAGACACTCATCGCTCGTGGCTCAAGCAGCACCAGCTGGTCCATGGGCTGGAAGGTGAACTTCCACGCACGACTGGGCGATGCTGAGGGCGCTTATGAGGTGCTGAACATGCTCCTCCGCCCCGTCGACGCCATCGATCCCAAGACGAATAAACCCTACGGCAGCGGTACAGAGCCCAACCTCTTCAGCTCGCATCCGCCCTTCCAGATCGACGGGAACTTCGGCGGCTCTTCGGGCATCATGGAGATGCTCCTCAGCAGTGAGACGGGCTGCATCATCCCGCTGCCTGCACTGCCCAAGGCATGGAAGGCTGGTAACATCCAAGGCCTGCGCGTCATCGGCAATGCCACCTGCTCACTCAGCTGGTCAGCTGGCGAGCTCGACCGCTTAGTCCTCGAGGCACACCACGCATATCGTCACACGCTCCTCCTGCCTAGCGAAGGTCGTGGCTACGCCCTCCGACTCAATGGCCGCCCCTTAGACACGAAGACGCTCCTCCACCAAGGTCGCCTGCGCCTGCCCCAGATGCAGGCTGGCGATCGTCTGGAGGTCGTGAAGAAGGCCTAAGGCACGCATAAGCCACTCTATCACAGACCCCTACAAGAAGAGTCACACAAGTAAGGGGCACGAACCGACTGCGGTACGTGCCCCTTACTTATTGGTCTGCTCATCGCTCCTACCGAGGAGCCTTGACGAACCTATATTGGTCGGCGGGCTGACCTATATTGGTCCGAGAGTGAACCTATACTGGTCGCTTCAGCGACCTATATAGGTCAGCCCGCCGACCAATATAGGTTCGCACCACCCTCTACGATGAAGATGGGAGTACGGGGTATGGAAAGCCTCACGTAGTGGCTACGGAAGCGACTTAGAGCCTACAGCACAAGGTAGCTGAGCGAGATGTAGCTATTTGCTTCTTTAGCCGTATCTTTGTAGCCACGAGATAAGCGTAATAAAGCCTATGGTCATCAAGTCTGCAGAGTTCGTCATCAGCAATAGTCGCGTGGAGAAGTGCCCGACGACGGGACTCCCCGAATACGCCTTCATCGGGCGCTCCAATGTCGGGAAGTCTTCGCTCATCAATATGCTCACCGCACGCAAGGGGCTGGCTATGACCTCGCAGAAGCCTGGGAAGACGCAGCTCATCAACCACTTCATCATCAATGATGCGTGGTACCTCGTCGACCTCCCCGGCTACGGCTATGCCCGCCTCGGCAAGGATAGCCGTGATAGCCTCAGACGTATGATCGAGGACTACGTACTGGAGCGCAAGGAGCTGGTACTGCTCTTCGTGCTCCTCGACTGCCGACACGAGCCCCAGAAGATCGACCTCGAGTTCATCCAATGGCTGGGCGAGGAAGGCGTCCCCTTCGCTCTGGTCTTCACAAAGGCCGACAAGCTCAGCAAGGGCCGTCTCGCAGCCAACGTCGAGGCCTACAAGGCCAAGCTTCACGAAGAGTGGGAGGAGCTCCCCCCGATCTTCGTCACCTCCTCGGAGGAGCGTATGGGGCGTGACGAACTCCTCGGCTACATCGAAGAAATCAACACTACATTATAATAGACTCCACAAAGTAAGACAATGAAAGGAACCATTCTCGTCACTGGCGGTACCGGCTACATCGGCTCTCACACCACCGTCGAACTGATCCAGGCCGGCTATCAGGTCGTCAGCATTGACAACCTGTCGAACTCCAATATCGAGGTCCTTGATGGCATCGAAGCGATCACCGGCATTCGCCCCATCTTCTACGAGGCTGACTGCAATGACGAGGCAGCTATCGAGCGCATCTTCACGGCTCATCCCTCGATCCAGGGCGTGATCCACTTCGCTGCGAGCAAGGCTGTCGGCGAATCCGTACAGAAGCCTCTGCTCTACTACAAGAATAACTTGCTCTCACTGATCGTCCTCCTCGAGGCTATGCAGCGCCACGGCACCAAGGGGATCGTCTTCTCCTCGTCGTGCACCGTCTACGGCCAGCCCGAGATCCTGCCCGTCACCGAGGAAGCTCCTATCCAGGTAGCCCTCTCGCCCTACGGCAACACGAAGCAGATCAATGAAGAGATCCTCAACGATGTAGTCTACGCTGGTGTACCCTACAAGGTCATCCGCCTGCGCTACTTCAACCCCATCGGTGCTCACCCCTCTGCACTCATCGGTGAGCTCCCCAATGGTGTGCCTCAGAACCTCATCCCCTACCTGACGCAGACCGCCGCTGGTATCCGTCAGCAGCTCAGCGTCTTCGGTGATGACTACAACACCCCCGACGGCTCTTGCATCCGCGACTACATCAATGTCGTCGACCTGGCGAAGGCCCACGTCATCGCTATCGAGCGTATGCTGGACGACTCCAAGGGCAGCGAGCCTCTGGAGACCTTCAACATCGGTACGGGTCGTGGCGTCAGCGTGCTGGAGCTCATCCGCACCTTCGAGGCTGTCACGGGCGTGAAGGTCCCCCACAAGATCGTCGGCCGCCGCGAAGGTGACATCGAGAAGGTCTGGGCTGACCCGACGAAGGCCAACACCATCCTCGGCTGGGAAGCTAAGGAATCCCTCGCCGACACGCTCCGCTCTGCTTGGGCTTGGCAGGAGCGCCTCATTGAGAAGAATAAGTAATATACCGCATCATGCGCGCCGAGGGGTAGGACTTTTATCCGTCCTACCCCTTCGTATGGTGCTTAGATAGAAAGAATATAGATGGAGAAGAACTTCAAGCGTACCCTCATCACCGCCGCCCTGCCTTATGCGAACGGCCCCGTGCACATCGGTCACCTGGCAGGTGTGTACATCCCCTCTGATATCTATGCCCGCTACCTGCGCCTCCGAGGAGAGGAGGTGCTCTTCGTCTGTGGTAGCGACGAGCATGGTGTGCCCATCGCGATCAAGGCTAAGAAGGAAGGCGTGACCCCACAGGATATCGTCGACCGCTACGACGGGATCATCCGCAAGTCATTCGCTGACTTCGGTATCACCTTCGATACCTACGGCCGTACGACGAGCGCCACGCACCGTGAGCTTGCCTCTTCGATCTTCCGAACCATCTACGATAAGGGCGGCTTCATCGAAGAAGAGAGCGAGCAGTACTACGATCCCGAGGCCAAGCAGTTCCTCGCGGACCGCTACATCACGGGTACCTGCCCCCGCTGTCAGAATGAGCGCGCCTATGGTGACCAGTGTGAGTCCTGTGGCTCGACGCTGAACCCCACCGACCTCATCCACCCCAAGAGCGCTATCTCCGGTGCTACGCCTGAGCTCCGCAAGACAAAGCACTGGTATCTGCCCCTCGACAAGCACGAGCCCTTCCTCAAGCAGTGGATCCTCGAGGACCACAAGGAGTGGAAGAGCAATGTCTACGGGCAGTGTAAGAGCTGGCTCGACGGAGGTCTGCAGCCCCGTGCTGTGAGCCGTGACCTCGATTGGGGTATCCCCGTGCCCGTAGAGGGTGCTGAGGGCAAGGTGCTCTACGTGTGGTTCGATGCGCCCATCGGCTATATCTCCAATACGAAGGAACTCCTGCCCGATAGCTGGGAGAAGTGGTGGAAGAGCGAAGACACGCGCCTCCTACACTTCATCGGTAAGGACAACATCGTCTTCCACTGCATCGTCTTCCCTGCGATGCTCCGTGCCGAAGGCTCCTACATCCTCCCCGAGAACGTCCCCGCCAATGAGTTCCTCAACCTCGAGGGCGACAAGATCTCCACGAGCCGCAACTGGGCCGTCTGGCTCAACGAATACCTCGAGGATCTGCCCGGTAAGCAGGACGTCCTACGCTACGTCCTCACGGCCAATGCCCCCGAGACGAAGGACAACGACTTCACGTGGCGTGACTTCCAGGCACGCAACAACAATGAGCTGGTAGCTGTCTTCGGTAACTTCGTGAACCGTGCCCTCGTCCTCACCTCGAAGTACTTCGACGGGAAGGTTCCCGCTCTCGGTGCACTGACCGACTTCGACCGCGAGACCCTCGCAGAGCTCTCCACCGTACGTGCCGCCATCGAGCGTGAGCTGGACAACTTCCACTTCCGCGAAGCCCTCAAGGAAGCGATGAATCTGGCACGCCTTGGCAACAAGTACCTCGCCGACACCGAGCCTTGGAAGCTGGCGAAGACCGATATGGAGCGTGTCGCCACGATCCTCAACATCTCCCTGCAGATCACGGCTAACCTTGCCATTGCCTTCGCGCCCTTCCTGCCGATGAGCAGCGAGAAGCTCTGCAAGATGCTCGCCATCGACCTGCCCGCATGGACCGACCTCGGTCGTAGCGACCTCATCGAAGCTGGGCACACGCTCGGCGAGGCCAGCCTCCTCTTCGAGAAGATCGAGGATGACGTCATCGAAGCCCAGATTCAGAAGCTGCAGGCGACGAAGGAAGCCAACGAGGCTGCCGAAGATCACGCAGCCCCCATCGCTGAGAATATCGACTTTGAGGACTTCCTCAAGCTGGACATCCGCGTGGGTACGGTAACCGAGTGCACGAAGGTGCCTAAGGCCGACAAGCTCCTGCAGTTCCGCATCGACGATGGTCTGGGTGGCCGCACGATCGTCTCAGGTATCGCTGAGCACTATGCTCCCGAGGAGCTGGTAGGCAAGCAGGTCTGCTTCATCGCCAACCTCCCTCCACGTAAGCTCCGTGGCATCGAGTCGCAGGGGATGATCCTCTCCGCAGCCGATCGCACGACGGGGCAGCTCCGCGTGATCACGCCTCAGGGCCCGATCACCCCTGGTAGCGAAGTCAAGTAAGGCTTCGCCCCTCCCCTGATTATTCAGACCAAGAACCCACTTACATGAATAGCTCTCTCAAGACGAGTATCCTTAGCCCAGTGCGCTGGGCAGGGGTACTCGTCCTCTTCTTCCTCTTAGGCTCCGTAGCCTGGGCGCAGAAGGCGCCCCGTGTCACGCAGCACAAGCTCCGCATCCTCCACACCACAGACGTCCACGGAAATATCTTCCCCTACGACTTCCTCAATGACCGCCCTGGCACAGGGAGCATGTCGCGTCTCTCGACGGTACTGCGCGAGATCCGTCGTACCGACCCCGAGACCCTGCTGCTGGACGCTGGTGACCTCCTGCAGGGTGAGCCCCCGACGTACTACTACAACTACGTCGACACCCTCTCGACACACATCGTCTCCTCGGCGATGAACTACCTCGGCTACGATGCGGTCGCCATGGGCAACCACGACATCGAGCCTGGGCATAGCGTCTTCGACAAGTGGGGGCGCGAGTGTAAGTTCCCCCTCATCGCAGCGAACATCATCTCTGACAAGACGGGCGAGCCTTATTTCAAGCCCTATCACGTCTTCACCCGTGCTGGGCTCCGTGTAGCCGTCTTAGGCTTCACGACACCTGCCATCCCGCAGTGGGTACCAGCCCACCTCTGGGAAGGCCTGCACTTTGACGATATCCTCACCTCTGCTGCACACTGGGTACCCCTCATCCAGCAGCGCGAGAAGCCCGACCTCCTCGTCGTGCTGATGCACTCCGGGCTGGAGAATGACAACCCCGATTACCTCGAGAATGCTGGCCGTGCGCTGGCGAACAAGGGTATGGGCATTGACCTCCTGCTCATCGGTCACGACCACCGTCAGGAGCTGGAGTGGATCCGCCCTGAGGGAAGCACGACGGACTCCGTCCTCCTCATCAATCCCGCTAACCATCTCGATCGTGTCGCGGACATCCAGATCACCGTACGCAAGGAAGGTGGCCGCATCATCTCTAAGCAGCTCGTCCCCTCCTTCATCTCACTCGAGGGTGTAGAGCCAGACTCGGTCTTCCTCCGCCACTTCGCCCAGGAGTACGCTGCAGTGAACGACTATCTGGCTACTGAAGTCGGGGAGCTGGCCTCCGAGGTGCGTGGCGAAGATGCGCTCTTCGGTACGACACCCTATATGGATGTCATCCATCGTATGCAGCTCGAGTCGGTGAATGCAGAGATCTCCTTTGCCGCACCGCTGAAGACCTCTGCCATCCTCCCCGCTGGCAAGGTCTATGTGCGTGATCTCTTTAAGTTCTGTCCCTTCTCCAACTTCCTCTACGCTATGCAACTCACGGGTCGTGAGATACGTGGCTACCTCGAGCACTCCTATGCAGGCTGGGCTGCGACCTCCATCACCGAAGATGGCGGGCTCATCCGACTACGCACTGGAGCACAGCCGACGGACAAGTACAAGACCTTCGTACCGCCCTACAACTACAGCGCGGCGCAAGGCATCGACTACACCGTCGACCTCTCCAAGCCCGAGGGCGAGCGTGTGACGATCCTTCGCCTCACGGGCCATAGCGAGCCCTTCGACCTCGACCGCACCTATCGTGTAGCCGTCAACTCCTACCGTGCTGGAGGTGCTGGGGGGATGCTCACTACGGGCTCTGGCATCGCGAAGGAAGACCTGCCGAAGCGTATCGTCGGCGCTACCTCGCACGACCAGTCCTATTACTTAGCAGAATTCTTCCGCCGTCACAAGGTCGTCCGCCCCGTAGACCCGAAGAACTGGCGCTTCCTCCCCGAGGACTGGGCAAAGGCCGCCGCAGAGCGTAGCCGTGCCTTCCTCTTCCCTAAAAAGTAAGCCTTATGCGCCTTGCCCCGCTCCTTCTGCTTCTGGTACCTCTTGCGCTGGTACTCCTACAGCTTCTCTTGAGATGGGGCCTTCAGCGCCGCTCGGAGCTTCTCCGCTCGGCACATACACATCGACCTCTACAGCGACAGGATGCACCGATCGCTGTAGAGGTCGATGTCGATTCGTCCCCACTCTTTGACAGCCCTGCTCCAGCAGGAGCTCTCCCCCACTACCTCGTCCTCGATACCGAGACGCAGGATATCCTCCACGAAGAGGAGGTAGGGATAGAGTTCGCACCCTCGCCGATTATCCTGCTCTCGTGGCAGGTGCTGGACGCTACAGGTGCCTACCTCTCCGAGGAGACGCATCTCATCCGTCGTAGCGCCTCCATAACAGAGGAGGCTACCGCCCTGCACGGCATCACAACGGAGCAGATGGAGTGTGAGGGCG
>ERZ772909.1343-NODE-1343-length-13728-cov-3.492942_pt1 | contig 13728 bp, 11 predicted proteins | sample MGYA00511137_ERZ772909 | MGnify/ENA primary metagenome ERZ772909 (study PRJEB29015, sample SAMEA2738095) | human oral metagenome | biome: human oral; feature: human-associated habitat; material: saliva | place: China | collected 2270 ... | reverse complement strand
CGAGGCAAGGTGCGCGCGTATCTGGTGCCGATAGCCGCGGGAAAGACGGCAGTGCACACCCAGCAACGAAGAGCCATTGACCGTCAGCAATGGCAGCTCTTCCGGTGCTTCAACCTTTTCAACCGTCGTCGTATAGAGGCGTCCGTCCTTTTTATACTGCCGCGCTCCGGGAAACACCGGAGCAACCCGCTTTGCGCCGGGCCCAAAGTTCCGGAATTGGCTTTCAATCGTGTACGGCAGCTGCACCGCAAGCCGGTTGAAAAACTCAACGCCGTCCGGCTCTTGTGCACCGCATCCGCGCGGCGCTACAAATGCGTAATACCGCTTGATCAAGACTCCCTCATCCTGCTGGGTGGAAAGGAAATCATAACAGGTTTGCGTCTTTGCAAAGAGCACAAGGCCGCGCGTATCGGTATCAAGCCGGTGAAGCAGCCCCGCCTCAATCGCTTTTTTCCCCCACACCTGCGCCGCTTGTACCACAGGCGCAGTCTCGGTGTGCATCTCCGGCGGTTCGTCAAGCGAATGCCCCCCATGATGCACAGCGTTTCCGCCGGACGGCTCGCCTGCTTGCAGGCAGCCTTGCTGCTGCAAGAACCAAGCGACAAGCGTCCCGCGCTCACCGGCGGTAAGCGGTGCAGAAGGTATTCGGGGCGGCTTATACACTACCGCCCATTGTTCGGTTTCCTGCACAATACAGGGTTCCGTTCTGCGGTAATCAAACGCGGGATACGCCAGCCGGGAACGGCATGATTGGGCTTGCAGCGCGGAAAGCGGCTGAGGTCTGCGGCGGGGAACACGGGACATACGGAGCCTACCTTCCGCCGGAATTACGCAAACGGGCAAGGACGGTACGGAAACGCTCCGGCAACGGTGCCGTAAAAACGGATGGTTCACGCATGCAGGGGAGCCGCAACCGCAGCCGATACGCATGGAGCTGCAGCCCGTACTGCTTCCACGCCGCCTTATCGTTCCCGTAGAGCATATCTCCGATAACCGGACAGCCGAGAAACCGCGCATGGAGCCTGATTTGATGCGTCCGCCCCGTCTCCAGCTGTAACTCAACCAAGGTATAGTCCCCAAAACGTTCCAAGACTTGGAAACGTGTCAGAGCGGGTTTCCCCTTGGCTGTAACCGCCTGTTTCTTGCGGTCTTTTTCACTGCGGCCAATCGGCGCCTCAATCACTCCTCGGTCATTAGGCAGATTTCCATGGACAATCGCCCAGTATTTACGGAGGGATTTCTTATCCTTGAGCTCGTCTGCAAGTGCCAGATGGGCTTGGTCATTCTTGGCAATCATCAAAAGTCCCGAAGTGTCCTTATCAATCCGATGAACGATTCCTGGGCGCAACACACCATTGATGCCAGAAAGGTCTTTGATGTGGTACATGAGAGCATTGACCAGAGTACCGCTGGTATGCCCAGCAGACGGGTGAACCACCATGCCTTGTGGCTTGTTGACGACGGCCACATCCTCATCCTGATAGACGATTTCTAGCGGAATATTCTCAGCCACATATTCAACTACCTCTGGCTCAGGTACTTCATAAGAAATGACATCGCCTTCTTTAACGGCATACTTGGCTTTTTTTGCCTCTCCATTAACCAAAATCTGGCCATTTTTTATCTGTTCATTGGCTAAACCACGAGATAGCTCCGTCAGGTCCGCCACTGCCTTGTCCAAACGCAGGCCTGCAGCTGCTGCATCAATTTTCAATTCCATTTGTTTCTTCCTTCAACATCACCAGTAATAAAATCGCTACTCCAACAGTCAGGTACATATCCGCTACGTTAAAAATAGCAAAATTGACAAAATCCAACTGGAACATATCCACTACAAATCCCTGCTGGATCCGGTCAATGAAATTGCCCAAACCACCAGCAATAATTAGAATTAGTCCCGTCAGCAACCATTTTGAGCCCTGAATATTTTTAAGCAAATACCAACCAGCTGCTCCAAGCACAGCACAAGTAATCAAGGCGAAAAACCACTGCTGATTTTCCAAAATAGAAAAGGCTGCACCAGTATTTCTCAGATAGGTTAAACTGACGATCTTAGGAATAAACTTTCTGACCTGCCCCAAAGAAAAATTGGAAACAATATAATACTTGACCGCTTGATCGAGAGCAATCAAAAGAACAACTAAAAAAGGAATGGTAATCTTTCGTTTCATACTTCTCTTTTCTGTGCAAAATATTCTTTCATAACAGCTACAAAGGCTTCTCCAACCTGACTCAAGTCCACATCTTCACGCTTGACATAAACCATACGATTATCCAAATTGTCTCGGAGCTTAATGACAGTGATCCCATTGACACTATTGCTGTCCAAGAAACCGGAGCCCGTTGCATAAGCATCCGTCCGCTCCAAAATCCCATTCAGCGTAGCTCGGTCCGTCACATTAAACATCTGGGAGCTAGCACTGGTATCGACAAAATTCTCTGAATAATAGAGATACTCGTCCTTTTCCTGAGTGAAGCGAACCGTCGGCAAATCTGCCAAGTCCTCCATGACCAACTCTTCCTTTTGAGTCAGAGGATGATTTTCCCGCAGATAAATGTGGGTCTGGAATGGAATTAGCTCAACGACTTCCAAACCTAGCTTTTCAATCCGTTGCATGATGCCCTTGCTATTCTGATTATTGAGATAAATAATCCCAATCTCACTGTGGCCTTGGGCTACTTCATCCAAAATCTGCACGGTTGTCGACTCGAAAATGCGGAAATTTTTGTAGTCAGGATAACGCTGAGAAAACTCTGTTATCAAAGGCGGCAAAAAGTCATAGTGCTGCCCGGCTATGGAAAATTCATCCTTTTCCTCTTCAGGATTAGCATACTGATTTTGAAAGACATCAAATCCTTTGACCAATTCTTGAGCTCTCTCGTAAAATTCCATGCCCCGTCTGGTCAAAAAGGTTCCGCTACTGGTTCGACGAAAAACTTTAAATCCCAGCTCCTTTTCCAAATCTCGCACCGCGATAGATAGACTGGGCTGGCTGACATACATCTTTTCTGCTGCTTCGCGGAAAGTTCCGCTGTTGGCAATGGCCACTACATAACGCAATTGTTGAATATTCATATCTTTTTCCTTTTACAAATACTCCTAATTATATCATAAACTCTGCTTTCCTTAAAGGCAGGCAGCGACTTTCCTCTTGGAAATACATCTCTGAAATCTGCCTCATTTGCCCAAAATATCCTTTGCATACAAGAAAGTAACATAAAGAACGACGAGCAGGGCTATTAAGACCTCAAAAGCAAGCAGAATTTGCCCAGCTAGACCAAGATTCAATGCGTTTAAAGATTGCTTCAAGGACACAGCCGAAATGACCAAGGGGAAGGTAAAGGCAGAAAATCCTGCTGAAAAAGGACGATTGATCAAACGAGGCAATTGCCACAAAATATAGGCATAAAAGCATTGACCTGAAATCAAGAGCAAGCTCAATAAGACAGGATTGGGCTGAGGAAAAGTAGCCACATAAGCCGCTGTCATCAAGGAAATAGGCGCACAAATGGTTGTCGTATTTGGACGAACATGTTCTGCTAAGCCGATTTTATAAGTCTTATAAAGGACGATTGGCAAGACCAAAATAGTCGCTAAAAGTCCATACCAAAAGACCAGTTGCCCCAAAACTAACTGCTGGGGAACTGCAATTGTCAGGGGAGCGACACCGATCCCGACAAATAAGACCGTCCAAGCAGGAAAAACATTCTCCCACTTGAAAGGGAAGACAAAGGTCAGGATATAATAGACCATCAAGAGAACCAGCCCGCTAAAGCTCAGCCACCACAGCACTTGCGCACTAATTCGGGCAAAATTTCCCAAAAAAGTCCAGCTCGCTAGATAGGTCGAAGCCACCATTCCTTGCATGAAAAATGTCGGGAAGACCGAGGCCACTAGCGCTTGACCTAGTTGCTCTTTGACTTGCTTGGTATGCGTCAGCATTCCCACCACTAGATGAAGGAAAAACAAGAATGCCAGACTTGCTAAAAGATAGCGCAAAAACTGACTGATATCACCGACTAAATTTCCCAAAGCTAGTAAGCCTAGAACCAAGCCAGCCTGGACTAATAATGGCTCTTTTCTCTTTATCATAAACAGATCTCCTGACCTCCATGGCACTCTTCTCTGAAGGTTAATCTTTTTATTTTCTCTTTAAATAAACTGTTTCCGATTTTCGTTTAAAGCCCAATCTTTCATACAGCCTCAGAGCACCTGCATTCTGGGCTTCTACAACGATTTGACAGACTTGTCCATTTCGACTAGCAAGGTCATTCAGGATAGACCTGACTAGGTGGCTCCCTAAGCCCTGTCCCTGAAAGGCCTGATCCACAGCTAAGGAAAACAGGTGATTGCTGCCAAAAGTTGTATCAACTGAGCAAGACGCCACGATTTGAGCATCTTTTTTCAGGACATAGAGCAAGCTATCTGGGCTCTCCAGCGCTTGACTGGCATAGTGGAGCGCAGTCTCCATCGGCATTTCAAAAATTTGCGACTGAAACGCTGCAATCTCTGCAACCATTTCTTTTTTTCCCAGTAAAACTTCCACGCATTCTTTTTCTTCTTCAGGGAAAGTCCCCGCCGCCTGCTCCAGCCAAATTTCCGTTTCTTTCAAATCATAGTCAAATTTCTCAGCAAAGGTCGTATGGTCTGCTAAAAACTTAGCTTCACTGATGTATTCGATTTGGGATAAATCGTATTTCTCTGCAATTTTGGAAAATTCCTGCAAAAGAGAACTCGCTATGCCTCGTCTGCGATAGTCGGGCAATACATAGACAGATACCTCTGCTTGACCTGGCTCATCCGCATAAACCGATAAAAAACCGACCGTTTGATGATCTAGATTGGCCAGAAAAAAGGCTGGCATGTCCACATTAAAATTATAGGCGTTATCCAGATAAGGAATACGATAGGTCCCATCTGTAACGTGGCAGCTTTGAACCAGCTCAAAAAGCTGATCCTTGATTTCCTGACTAGGCTGGCTATAAATCCGTATCTCCATCATTCTCCCTCACAAACATTTATCAACGAACATATGTACTATGTAACCGTGCTACTCCAACTCACTCAGATACTCATAGCGCTCATACTTTTCAAGAAGCTCCTCATTCTTGTCATCCAGTTCCTTCTGAAGTTCCGATAGCTTGGTAAAGTCCGAACCATTCTGTTCCATTTCCGTCTCAATGGCGGCGATACGTGCCTCCAGCTCCTCGATATCCGCCTCGATGGTCTCCCACTCTTGCTTTTCAAAGTAGCTCATCCGCTTCTTCTGCTCCCGCGCCTTGACTGGCTTTTCCTTTTCTTTCTTTTGGGAAATAGCTGTGCTGGATTGTCTAAAAGCCTTCTCATCCAGATAGTCCGTGTAGTTGCCAAAGAACTCTCTGACCTGTCCATCTTCAAAAGCTAAAATCTTGCTGGCTACTTTATCGAGGAAATAGCGATCGTGGCTAACTGTGATCACTGGCCCTGCAAAGCCCTGCAAGAAATTTTCTAGAACTGTCAAGGTTGCAATATCCAAATCATTGGTTGGCTCGTCCAGAAGCAGGACATTGGGCTTTTCAAGTAAAAGCTTGAGCAGGTAGAGCCTTTTCTTTTCACCGCCAGACAACTTCTCAATCAAGGTTCCGTGGCTTGAGCGAGGAAAGAGAAACTGCTCCAAGAGCTCAGCAATAGATGTTGTGCCGCTCCCTATCTTAACTTCTTCCGCCACTTCTTGCAAGTAATTGATGACCCGCTTTGACTCATCCAAGCCTTCAATCTGTTGAGAGAAATAAGCCACTCGGACTGTCTCGCCGATTATGACCTGACCAGACTGAGGCTGCAACTGACCAGGAATGAGATTGAGCAAAGTAGACTTGCCCACTCCATTATCTCCGACAATGCCCAGTCGATCCTTATTTTGCAGCAAGAGATTGAAATGCGACAAAATCTGCTTGTCTCCGTATGCAAAATCCACATCCTTAAATTCAATGACCTTCTTCCCAATACGACTGGTTTCAAAGTTCATCTCTAAGCCCGTCTGATTGGTCTGACCAGCCAAATCACTTTTAAGGTCATGGAAACGATTGATACGTGCCTGCTGCTTGGTCGCCCGCGCCTGAGGCTGACGGCGCATCCAAGACAGCTCCTGCTTGTATAGCTGCTGTTTCTTGTGTAGCAGGGCAGCATCGCGCTCATCTTGTTCAGCCTTGAGTCGAACATAGTCCTGATAGTTGCCCTGATACTCAATCAAGCTCCCACCGTCCAATTCAAAAATCCGCGTGGAAATATTGTCCAAAAAATAGCGGTCGTGAGTGATAAAGAGTACCGTCTTTTTTGAGTTTTTCAAGAAATTTGTCAGCCATTCAATCGTATCAATGTCCAGATGGTTGGTCGGCTCATCTAGCAGCAGCAAGTCTGCTTCTGAAAGCAAAACCTGCGCCAACTGGACCCGCCGACGTAAACCACCTGAAAGCTGGCTGATTTTTGCTGCCAAATCTGAGATACCGAGCTTGGATAAGACGGTTTTTACCTGACTCTCAATCTCCCAAGCATGTAGCGAATCCATTTCTGCCATGACCTTGTCCAAACGAGCTTGCTTAGCTTCATCATAAGCAGCCATGAGCAGTTCGTATTCTCGAATGAGCTGCATTTCTCGCAAATCACTAGACAAAACAGTATCCAAGACCGTCTTCTCTTCATCGAAGTCTGGTTCCTGAGTCAAATAAGAGATTTTATAGTCAGATTTTGCTGAAAAAGGATATACATCACCATCAAAGCCTGATTTGCCAGACAAGACATCCAAAAGAGTGGTTTTTCCTGTCCCATTGACTCCAATCAGTCCGATCCGATCCAAGTCGTGAATGATAAAAGAAATCTCTTGAAAGACTGTCTTATCCCCGACAGATTTACTCAGCTTTTCAACGATAAAGTCACTCATCCAACTTGCTCCTTAATAAAGTTCATTATCTCTTCCTTGCTATTTGCCAATTCTCCGTCGACAATGGCCAATTCAATTTTAGTCAAGATTTGTCCCAATTCTGGTCCGGGTTTAAAGCCATAATCTCGGATCAAATGACTACCCGTCACCACAATCTCATGTTTATCATGAATAATCAGTGCAGCATGTATCGCTTCAATAGCCTCAAACTCAACTGGCAAGCCTGCGGCCTGTCTCAAATTTTCAGCTTGCAGAATCAAATCCAAATCATACTGATAGCAATCACGCTTAGAAAGGCTCCGTTCCTGCCGAATCTCATAAACAGCCACTAGCTGATTTACTCGCTTTTGAAAGTCATTGGAAGTTTTCCAATGCTTCAAGAACTTACGAACATCTTTTACCTTCAAAGCCAGCAAAAGCGCAGCCCAAGCCTGCTCGGAACTAGAAAATTGAAAATCTTCTTCTAAACCGTCTAATAATTCCTGAAAAGCCTCTGCTGAATCTTTCATATCAGGCAGAAAGTCGTAGGCAGCAGCCTTGATCAAGCTCTCCAGACCTTTTCGCCAGAAAGGTGCCATCAGGAGCTTGTCAAACTCGATAAAAATCCGTTCTACCGATATCTTCTCCAAAAGCGGCGCACAGGCTGCCATAGCCTGAAAGGTCAACTCTTCCAAATCAAAGTCTAAACCAGCCTGAAAACGAAAGCCCCGCATGATACGCAAAGCATCTTCATTAAAACGCTCTGCAGCCACTCCGACTGCCCGAAGAGTGCGATTTTCCATATCTGCCAAACCGTTAAAGAGGTCCACAATCTCCCCCTCTTGGTTTAAAGCAAGAGCATTGATTGTAAAATCCCTGCGCTTCAAATCCTCTTCCAAAGAGCGCACAAAAGAGACCTGACTAGGCCTGCGGTAGTCCACATAGACATCCTCAGTCCGAAAGGTCGTTATCTCGTATTCTCCCCGGCCTTCCAAGACCAGCACCGTTCCATGCTCAATGCCGACATCAACTGTCCGAGGAAAGATTGTTTTGATTTCCTCAGGATAGGCTGAGCTGGCAATATCCACATCGTGAATCGGCCGATTCAACAGAGCGTCTCGTACAGAACCACCGACAAAATAAGCCTCAAAACCGGCCTCTTTAATCTTCTCTAATACTGGCAAAGCCTCCTGAAACTCAGAAGGCATCTTCTCTAATCTCATAGTAAATGTTCCAATCCATAGACCAATTCAGAGCGCTTCACTACCTCTTTGATACCCAGATTTACCCCAGTCATAAAGGAAACCCGATCATAGGAGTCATGCCGCAAAGTCAGCCCTTCTCCTTGACTACCAAAGATAACTTCCTGATGGGCCACCAAGCCAGGCAAACGCACTGAGTGAATCCGCATGCCGTCAAAGGCTGCCCCACGGGCACCGGCCAAGGATTCTTCCTCATCAGCCGCTCCCTGCTGCTTGCTTGTCCGAACTTGACTGATTAATTCAGCTGTCTTGATAGCCGTGCCACTCGGTGCATCTTTTTTATTGTCATGATGCAGTTCAATAATTTCCACGTCTGGGAAATACTTGGCTGCTTGGGCTGCAAATTGCATAAGCAAAACGGCTCCTAGAGCAAAATTCGGCGCAATCAAACCGCCCAGACTCTTTTGACGAGATAGTTGGGTCAAGTCTTCAATCTGCTCAGGCGTGAAACCAGTCGTTCCGACCACCGGAGCAAAGCCATTCTCAAGAGCGAAGCGAGTATTTTCATAAGCCACTTTGGGAGTCGTGAAGTCAATCCAGACATCCGCCTGAAGACCAGCAAGTTCTTCTTTAGTATTGAAAACTGGAACTCCCGCTACTTCCTTTTCATCTGTAAAAGGATCTAGCAGACCGGCCAATGCCAACTCAGGATCTTCTGCTACCATCTTATAGGCTGCTTGTCCCATCTTTCCCTTGAAACCAGCGATAATGACTTTTATACTCATCTAGAACCTCTCTCTATCCTTGACTAACCGCACTACAAAACTCTAGATCAGCGGAATGTAGGCTAATGCGACGCTGCCCTCGCCCAAGTGAGTTCCAATCACACTACCAAAGGTAGCCAGAGGAATATCATCCGCGATGCCAGCCTCCATCAGCTGCTGACGCAAGTTTTCCGCCTTCTCTTCAGCATTCCCATGAATCACCATGACTTGATAAGAAGCAGAGGCAGATTTCTCCTCAACCACTTCAATCAATCTCTTGGCCGCCTTCTTTTCCGTCCGAATCTTTTCAAAAACTTCAATGACACCTGCATCGTTAAAATACAGAATCGGCTTGATACTCAAGAGATTACCCAAAATAGCTGCGCCATTGGACAAGCGACCGCCCTTAACCAGATGATTCAAGTCGTCAACCATGATAAAAGCACTGGTTCCATCAATTTGTCGCTGAATCTTAATCAAAATCTCTTCAAAATCCTGCCCCTCAGCAGCCCAAGTCAAAGCATTTTCGACCATGAGGCCAAGCGGAGCACTGGTGATTTTTGAATCAGGAAAGGCGATTTTCAAATCAGGAAACTCGTCCTTGAGATACTGGATATTTTGATAAAATCCTGAAATCCCACTGGATAAAAAAAGCCCCAACACATGCGTGTAATCCTCGCCAGCAAGACGCGTCAAGGTCTCCTCCAACTCTGCCACACTAGGCTGACTTGTCTTTGGTAAATCATCTGCAGCAGCCATCTTCTCATAAAATTCACTGGCTGTCAGATTTTTTCCTTCCACATAAGTCTCTCCAGCAATCACTACTGGAATATCGAGCACAAAAAGATGGTCATTTCCACGTAGGCTATCCGGTAAAAAAGCGGACGAATCCGTTATAACCGCTAATTTCATCATTAGAACTCCAAATTAATACCTGGTAAATCTAGCGCAATCTCCGTCACTTCATAAGTCAAACGATTGAGCATGGTCAAGCAAGGACGCGCCAATTCTTCCACCTCTTCATGCTCAAACTCACTAGGTTCCTCTACCAAACGTCCTTGAATATGATTTGTCTGTGTAATCGTTCCACTGATTACAAAACGATCAAACACAATCATGAAAGTCAAAATCACGATCATAGATGTTGAATTCTTTTCTTCATTTCTTTCAATCAGCTGAAAATTCACATCAACTTTTGTTTCCGGTGTTCCATTTTCTTTTTCCCATTCAAAATTGCGTGCATCAAAATGATACTGGCTGACAAATTCTTGTTCACGTTGTAATTCCATTACTATTCTCCTAAAAATATACGATAGTCCATTATAACATAATTTAAGGAAAGTTTCTATGTAAAAAAGGAGCCTACCCAACAAATAGATAAAAAACTTCTCCTAACATTGCACAAGTGTAAGCAAATCTTTAATTTAGCATTTTTTAAATAAGTTTTGTTGCGCAAGATTTCAATTCAAGAAAGATTATAACTACCTTAGATGGATATGCTCAAGTAACTACTTGTAATTGATTTCGGCGCTATTCCAGACTGGTTCGAAACGGACTTATAGTTATTGCCATGGATATATTACAACATAGCTAAGAATCTCTTTCTTTCTGCTTAAATTGTCCTCGATCGCTTTCACATGTACAACACCTAAATCAGACTATGGACTGCCTTCACATCCAAATCATGAAACAATTTGGTCAAAAATCTCGCGATTACAAGACAATAAAACGATGCTGGAAACTCATCCAACAATATAGTCAAAAACTAAGCAATGAACGTTTTTATCGACCATTCTTTCCTATGTATTGATCAATAAAGAAATCAATGTTAACTCACATCACCCAGCTACAAGCTAACAAAAGACCAAAAAGCCTTAGTTCTGTATTGTACAAAACCAAGGCTTCTTCTTACATGACTTATATCACTTTTGAAAAGTAAGTGAAACTTACTTTATCTATGACTCTATTAGTCTTTTTTCTTAGCACTAACAGTCAATCCTGAAGCTACTGCCACTAACGCTACTCCAACTACAGCCAAGCCTGAAGAAACTTGCTCCCCAGTCTTTGGTAATTCAGCCACCTTATTAGAAATTGGTGTAGTATGATAAACTGGCTTCGTACTTCCAATAGGTTTCGCTACTGTAGGAGCTGGAGCTTTTTGCTTAAGTACGACATGTGCTTCTGCCAAGAAGTCATATTTCTCTGTCACAATGCGGTAGACACGTCCTTCTTGGACAGTCTTAACAACATGATTTGTAAAATCACGATTTAAAAGACTAGAAAATTCTTGACGGATATCAAGGTAAAGACCTTTTGTTCCTTCAACTAGAGGTTTAAAAGTCGTTTTTTCGTATGTTACACCCACAACCGATAGGGAAATATCAGCCGCTTTAAGAGCTTTCAGAGTTTCCTCTACTGTTGGAATGCCTGGAGTACTGAAATCAATACTTTCATCAGTAATCAAGAAAGCAAAACGACGATTATTAGAAGCTGTAGACCAATCGTAATCTTTTGAAGTTGCAATATGATGAAGAGGGGCTGTAGGCTCTTCTGTTCCACCGCCTGTTTGAATAGATCTAAGAGCCTTGATATACTCTTCTACATTCTTAGTGAATTTAGACCCATTAAAATCGAAATATTGAACATTCTTAGCAGACTCATACGCGATTAAGCCAAGACGAGCATCAACCTTTTTACTAGCCAAATCACGGACAAAAGCCTCAATATTTTGCATAACATTCTGAATAGATGAACCCATTGAACCTGACTTATCAATAGTAAAAACGATATCAGCAGAACCAGACGATTGCTTCGTAATTGTCACATCTGCTTCTTTCAAAACTTTTTCGATTCGAGTTTTTTTGACAGTCTGAGTTACATCCGCTACATATTCATCAGTCTCAATATGATCAGATGCAGTCTTTGTAGTGACAACTGGCGCTTTTTCTCCGACAGGAGTTCCTTTGGCAGCTAAGATAGTTGTCTCAACATTTACAGAAGCTTCTGCTTTAGCTACAGCTTCTGTGCCAGTTTCATTTTCTTTAGTATCAACTTTAGGTTTTGTAGAGGTTGTAGCCACCTTAACAACATCACCAGGTTGAGCTTTATCAGCTGGTACCACTGGAGTAGTTGCCTTAGCTTGGATTTCTTTTACAGTTTCATCAGCCAATTTGCTAGACGGAGTTTGCTTGGCCGTATCTGAACTTGTTTGAGCCAAATCGTTAGCTGTCTGACTAGGTTTTTTTACTTCATCAGCGCTTACTTGTCCCACTGCTACAACTACAGATGCTAAGGCTGCCGTAAGTAAAACTGACTTGCATTTCCAAAATAAAGAACGTTTATAACTTTTCATAAAAGCCTTCCCCTGTTTAAATAATATTGGAAATATGATAGCAAATTAAGAGCATTTTGTCAAATAAAATGTTTGAATTATCACAAGATAGAGAATAGTCTTCCAAAGCTACTCCAAAACGTATTAACAAGAGCCGAGATGGCTTCTCCCACCGATTGAGTAGCTTTCTTCAGGGTGTGCCATAACATTATTCGTCTCACCTTTTATCTCTTATCTCCCTTTCATTTCTGCACCAAAGATGATTTTGCCTACTGACATCTCCGTTAGCTGCCTAGGGCTGTTATTGGTCACATCAAACACCTTTAACATGACCTCTTATAACATCGGCGCAAACAACTGGACAATTTCCTTGATCAAGCTTTGATACCAGCTTGTTTTGATCGTGTGGGGATAGATTTCACGAGAAACTTTAAAAATCTTTTCGAAGTCCCTCTCAATATCTATGATAGACTGCGTTCTATAAAGTAAGACGGCATTTTCATAGTGGTGGAGCAAGCTACGATAGTCAAAATTGATGGTCCCCACTGTTGCAGCTTCTCCATCGACCAGCATTTGCTTGCTATGAAGAAATCCGGGACTATACTCGTAAATGCGAACTCCAGCAGACAACAAGTCAGGATAGGCTCCGCGAGTAACCAATTGGATGACCTTCTTATCTGGGATACAAGGCGTCACAATTCGCACATCTACCCCTCTCAGAGCTGCATTTTTGATACTTTCAGTTAGATCATAGTCAGTGATCAGATAGGGTGTCGTGATATAGACATAATCTGTAGCTTGATTGATAAGGTTTTGATAGACCGTTTTTCCAACTTGAGCTCGGTAGATAGGTTTTGGCCCACTACTATAGGGAATGCAAAGTCCCATCCCATCTTTTGGTTGATTTTCGAGATGGTATTGATCAAAATCACTAATCTCTCCACGATTGATATACCAGGTGGATAAAAAGAGTCTGGTAAAAGCCTTTACTGCTGGACCATCCAATCGAATACCGCTATCCTTCCAGTAACCAAAGCGTTCGATATGGTTGATATACTCATCTGCTAGATTGGCACCACCTGTATAGGCAATCTGACCATCGATAATCATGATTTTACGGTGGTCCCGGTTGTTATAGGCAACGGTCAAGCGTGGAATCACCTTGTTAAATTTATGGGCTTCAATCCCTCGACCACGAAGCTGGATGGTATAATCTCCAGGCAGGGTAGCCATACAACCAATATCATCATAGAGGAGTTTGACTTCTATTCCTTGAGCAGCCTTTTCTTCCAAAATCTCTAAAATGCTGTTCCACATCAAGCCTTCTTCGATGATGTAGTATTCGAGAAAGATAAATTTCTCAGCTTTCTTGAGGTCCTCTAGCATCCGACACCACATACTTTCACCAGAGGCAAAAAATTGTGTATCCGTTCGATCATAGACATCTGCATTTGTATCCATACTGAGGAGGGATTTGATGACGCCATAAGCAGACTTGTCTTGTTCTTTTAATTCCAAACGGAGGGCTCTGCTAT
>ERZ772909.1342-NODE-1342-length-13731-cov-4.995101_pt1 | contig 13731 bp, 15 predicted proteins | sample MGYA00511137_ERZ772909 | MGnify/ENA primary metagenome ERZ772909 (study PRJEB29015, sample SAMEA2738095) | human oral metagenome | biome: human oral; feature: human-associated habitat; material: saliva | place: China | collected 2270 ... | reverse complement strand
ATCTGGATCACTCTGCGATCTTTACTGCGGAACGTGATGGACAGACCTATTACTTTAATCCTATTCAGGCTAGAGACTATTTGACTACACCTGAAATCCAGGCATTTACCCTTAATGGGGATGAGGTATTGATCTATCCTCAGGAGAAGGACTTCCAAACACATCGTAGTTACCAGTACCAAGACTTAACAACTCGAGGGACTATCGAGTTTCGTAGTGTCTGTACGCAACCCTTGAATCGTACCTTTGCTGCGACGGCCTTTCACTTGGGTTTGTTGCTCAATTTAGACAAGTTAGAAGCTTACTTGCAATTTGCACCATTTTTTACCACATTTGGTCGTGATTACAAATCATTGAGGAGACAATTTTCTAAGAAAATGCTCACAGTTGAGGAAGAAACTGCAATTGTCGAGTTTTCAAAAGGCTTACTCCTTCTAGCTGAGGAAGGTCTGGAGAAGAGAAGCAAGCAAGAAATGACCTATTTACAGCCTTTGAAAGAAGAATTGGGCCTATAATTTCTCTTATAAAGGGAGAATTTTCTGAAAAATCATGATATAATGGAAGAGACTATAGATAAAGGATAGAGATTATGACATTAGTTTATCAATCAACGCGTGATGCGAATAATACAGTAACTGCCAGCCAAGCTATTTTGCAAGGTTTGGCGACGGACGGTGGTCTCTTTACCCCGGTTACTTATCCAAAGGTCGATTTGGACTTTGACAAGCTTAAGGATGCTTCTTATCAGGAAGTAGCCAAGCTGGTTTTGTCTGCTTTTTTGGATGATTTTTCTGAAGCAGAGCTGGACTACTGTATTAATCATGCTTACGACAGCAAGTTTGACGATGCGGCGATTGCTCCCTTGGTTAAGCTGGATGGCCAGTATAATCTAGAGCTTTTCCACGGAGCGACCATTGCCTTTAAGGATATGGCTCTGTCGATTCTGCCTCACTTGATGACAACCGCAGCCAAAAAGCACGGCTTGGAAAACAAAATTGTCATTTTGACAGCAACTTCTGGTGATACAGGCAAGGCGGCTATGGCAGGCTTTGCGGATGTTCCTGGGACTGAGATTATCGTCTTTTATCCAAAAGACGGTGTCAGCAAGGTCCAAGAGCTGCAAATGACGACGCAGACAGGTGCCAATACGCATGTCGTTGCCATTGACGGCAACTTTGATGATGCCCAGACCAATGTCAAGCACATGTTCAACGACACAGACCTACGAGCTCGTCTCTTGGAGCATAAACTGCAGTTTTCATCAGCCAATTCTATGAATATTGGCCGTTTGGTGCCTCAGATTGTCTACTATGTCTATGCTTATGCTCAGCTAGTGAAGACAGGAGAAATCACAGCAGGAGACAAGGTCAACTTTACAGTTCCGACAGGGAACTTTGGTAATATCCTGGCGGCCTACTATGCCAAGCAAATCGGTCTTCCAGTTGGCAAGCTGATTTGCGCATCGAATGAAAACAATGTCCTGACTGACTTCTTCAAGACGCAGGTTTATGACAAGAAGCGGAGCTTTAAGGTGACGACTAGCCCGTCCATGGATATTCTGGTTTCCTCTAACTTGGAGCGCTTGATTTTCCACCTATCTGGTAACAGCGCTGAGAAAACAGCTGCTTTGATGGCGGCTCTGAATGAGCATGGACAGTATGAACTGACGGACTTTGACGCTGAGATTTTAAAGCTCTTTGCGGCTGACTATGCGACAGAGCAAGAAACAGCAGCTGAAATCAAGCGGGTCTATCAAGCATCTGACTACATCGAAGACCCACATACAGCCGTTGCGTCTGCTGTCTATCAAAAATATCTGGCAGAGACCGGCGATCAGCGCAAGACTGTTATCGCGTCTACCGCTAGTCCTTATAAATTCCCAGTTGTAGCCGTTGAGGCTGTGACTGGTCAGACAGGCCTCAGTGATTTTGAGGCTTTGGGCCAACTGTACGAACTTTCTGGCGTAGCCCTGCCACCAGCTGTGGACGGCTTGGAAACAGCCCCAGTGCGTCACAAAACAACAGTCGCTGCCGACCAAATGCAGGCAGCAGTTGAGGATTATTTGGAATTGTAAAAATTGCTTAAAAGACTTAAAATCAGCTGGATTTCTGGCTGATTTTTTAGTATGGTGGAGCCTTCAATCTTTTTGCAGTTCAAGAGCTTGGCAATCTCTAAGATAGTTCTCTAATTTACAACAGAAGTTCTCATTTTATTTATGCTATACTAGAGTTATAAAATTAGCTTGGTGACAACCTAGCTGAAGTATCACCAAGCTATCATGCCTTTCGTGAGAGTTTCCGGAATGGCCTATCGAATCTGGGCGATAACTTTGCCTATGCTAACGCTCACTTTAGTGACGATTTTAGCCGAAGTGGTGCCCGTGTCTACAACATGTCTGCTGATACAGGTAGAGGAGCTCGTAAGGTAACGGCAGAGTTCGGCAAAGAAGCCAGCGAGCAGTTGGCCAAGCATAGCGATGATGTCGCTCGAGGCGTGAAGGAAACGGCAGAACAAGTTGGCAAGAAAGATCGTCAAGAGTTCAGCAAAGAAACAAGCGAGCAGTTAGCTAAACATAGCGATGCTGCTGCGAGTACTTCTAAAGGAATTTCAAAAAAAGAATATAATTCGCTTCGCAAGAAAACACCAAGTCAAGAGATACGCGATCATGTCAATAATATTGATGGAGAAAAATTTGATCCAATTTATGGTTATCCAGTTGAAACCCTCGAAGCAGACCATATTGTCTCTATGAAAGAAATTACCGAAATGGATGGATTTTCTTCTCTATCTGATGTTGATAAAGTAGAGGTTTTGAATCTTGAGGATAATTTTATGGGATTAGGTAAACCTTCCAATAGTTCCAAAGGGGCTAAAACTTGGAGTGATTGGCAGGGGCATTCTAAATTAGGAGATATTCCGGCTGAGATAAGAGAAAAAATGATAGCTTTGGAGCGTGAAGCTAGAACGAAGCTACAAAATGAAATTTTCAGGAGGTTGAAAAATGACGGAAGTGCTTGATACAAAAGTAGAGAAGAATGGTCTGATCTTTTACGGGACATTCTCTGAAGGTCTTTTTGAGGAATGGCTCAAAGTTGTGAATGTACTGCCCTCAAAAGAACGAATACAAGATGGCCTGCTATTACAAATCGGTTTCAGCATATATAAAATTGTTCAATTGAATATGGACCAATTTAGGATAATGTCAGTCAACTATGAAACAAACCCTTTTAAAGAGTTTACTGATGATTTGACCTTGACTCTTTGGGTTCAGTCTGAACAAAGTACACTAGCTAAAGAGCTTGAGATTGAAGCTTCTGAAATCAGATTTGATGAGAAAATAGTGTTGGCCAAAGGTGTCTTTGAGTGCGAACATTACTATTTGCAGAGACAAGACACTGATCGAAAAGGTGATTCGGGCTGGTTTGTTGGCTATCAAAATCAAGATACTGATGATTTTGTCGGCATATATGCTTTTGAAATATTAAAAAAGAATCCAAAGCTAATAAAAGCTTTGATTCTACCTGCGGACTACCTAGTAGTAGTTAATGGTGGAGAAATTCAAGCGATTCTGAATGAACAAGATGAAGAAATTTTTTCCGCTTCGTAGAGTTACTCGACTTGCTAGGGGATGATCAAGAGCCTAATTTATCTAATTTTCTAGGTAGCGAATGCGGAAAATAGTATCTAATGTTCTTGTCTATAAACTGAAAAAAAGAGGATACGGTGTTAGAAAACTTTGTTAAAGTGGCAGATATGCCACAAGAAGTCATTGGAAAGTATAAGAATCAAGTTCCAGCTGAGTTAGTTCAAATTTGGCAGGAGGATGGTCTAGGAACTTTTCTTGATGGTTATCTAAAAGTTATCAATCCAGATGACTATCTTGAACTTCTCCAAGATAGTTATTTCAGAGGAGATGTCGCTTTTCCTATGTTCGTAACAGCTTTTGGTGATGTTATTACTTGGGAGGAGAATGCCTATGTATTGATTGTCCAATACAATATTCAGGATTGTAACATTATAATTAAGCGTCTGTCACATTTTTTGAATTTTTTGGACGATGAATATGTTTTAAGATATTTCGATCAAAAGTTATACAAAAAAGCTGTTGCCAAACATGGTCAATTGGCCTACGATGAGTGTTTCGGTTTTGTTCCTTTACTAGCCTTGGGAGGTGTGAAAGATGTGGAACATATGGATAAGGTAAAAACCTTGGAGCACATTTACCTTATGTACCAGCTGACAGGCGGAGTGTTTGACGATTGATAATAAGTAACCACCCTCGAGGTGGTTTTCTTGTAGTTTGATAAAAGCTTGTACATACGGTTTATGGTATACTTGGATTATAGTGAAACGATGTTAAAATCCAAATCGGAGGATAAAATGGAAAAACAAATTAATGAAAAGATTATAGAGATCGTGCATCAAGTAAATGATATGATTCCAGTTGAGTGGGATGATTTGTATATTGTAATTGAAATGGACAAGACCTACAGTGGAGGGGCATATTTTTATTTTAAGTACGAAGGTGAATATCATTATAATTTATACATTTCCAGAGATTTTGGGCTATCACAGGACGAAGTATTTAACCAAAGTGATATATTATTTGATAAATCAGAAGGATTAAAAAGAATTTTTATGGATAATGATTTATCCGATTGGTATATTTGTATCATTCATTTGGATGAAAATAACAAGTTATCAGTAGACTTTGACTACGCCCCATGGTTGGAAAGTGGCTTTGGACCAACTGCTCGTATGAACTATTTCAGATATAAGTTTCTTGGTTTTAAACCTCGAAACGAAAAAGAACTAGAACAGTTCAAGGCCATGGCAGCCTTCCAGCAGGAACATAATGGGAAATAGTTATTTCTAAGAAGTTGGAAACGCTCTAGTCCAGTATCAGGTGAGGTAAGTGATTGTGATGTTAAATAATTTGAAATGTTTTGGTAGACTTTCTAATTTTGAGATAAGTGAACTGGAACAAAGGCTAGACTTGAAGTTTCCATCGGATTATAAAGAATTCTTATCCCTTTCAAATGGTGGTCATGTAGAGAATGGATATATGGTTATTCAGGCACCTAGCTTGACAGATGAGCTAGTCATTAATTTCTTTCTGGGCAAAAATGAGGATAAGAATATTGATCTAGTTTCCTGGAATCATGACTTTAATGAGGAACTTCCAGCATCCACTTATATTTTTGCGGTTGAATATGGTGGAGGTATGTTTATCCATATTTTGGAAGGAGCGGATAGAGGTATTTATTTTTGGGACAGTAATTTTGGTCTTCCAGAAACATCTGATGAAGAGAATGTATTTTTCTTGGCAAATACCTTCTCAGACTTTCTAGCAATGATAAAAGTTGAAAAGAAATAAGTTTGCGACCACCCTCGAGGTGGTCTTCTTATTAGCAGAAGAAGTTCTCATTTTATTTATGTTATACTAGAATCATATAATTAGCAAAGGTCATTTTAAGTTTTGAAGAAGTGAGCTTGAAAGGTGGCCTCGAGCTATCAGAGAATATCAATATAAAAAGTTATCAGACCAGATTAGTGAGGAAATTCAATGGTTACATTTTCAAAAATAGATAAACAACTGGAAAAAGAGCTTAAACAAGCAGTTCGTAATGCTGCGAAGCGATTGAAATTTAAATCAAGAAGTAAAAATGTTTTTGATAGAGTAGGAGACTATTTCGTACATTACATGATTAATATTAATTTCCCAGATAATAAGTTTCGTGTATTCGTTAGTCCTTACATCAAACCCTATATCATTGATGATATTTTTTGGGAAGTCTTTGATATGGCGAGTAATTCTCAAGCGCCTATGAGTCTTCGAGCGGTTGGGGCTTTTACAGTCGATAAATTTTTCCTACCGGATAAGATAGCTACAGAAGACTGGACGATAGAGGATCTCGACTTAGAAAAGGTTGAAACCAAGGTTTTCGAAGTGCTCTCAGAGACCCATGAAGAAGTCTTTAAACTTATCAGTAGCTTCTCAACTTTTGAAGATTTTTATACTTATGTGGTCGATAATGCGCCAATTCCTGCCCGTCATGACTTGATGGGAATGCTGTTAATGATCCACCGAAAGCAGTATGCAGAGGCGCTCCAAACGGCAGAAGGCTTGATCGCAAAGCGTCAACTTGGAAAATTCCAAAATAAGAGTAAATGGATCAATGAATACATTGTAGATTATTGTAAAGAAAAACTTGAGCTAGACAGTGGTATCTAATCCAGTTTTCACTTGAAATTAACACAACCAAATCGGAGGATAAATGGAAAAACAAATTAATGAAAAAATTCGAGAGATTGTACAGAGTGTTAATGAGGCAATACCAGTAGCCTGGGATAATCTTTATATTGGTATAAATCTTGCTTCCGATGGAGGGGGAGTTTATTATTTCTTTAATGAAGAAGGGAAAAATGAGTATATCTACAATCTCTATATACCAAAGCAATATAGTATTCCTATTTCAGAGTTTAAAGAAAACGAAAGACGCATCTTTAGACTGGCTTGGGAGTTGAGAGAAATTTTTGAAAAAGAAGGACAAGCATTGTGGTCTTCTTGTACGATAAAGGTTCTTGGCACGAAATTATCTGCTGAATTTGACTATGCACCATGGACTGAAAGTGGCTTTGGACCAAGTGCCCTTTTAAAATATTTTAAGTATAAATATCTTGGTTTTGAGCCAAGAAACGAAAAAGAACTTGAGCAGTTCAAGGCCATGGAAGCCTTCCAGCAGGAACATAATGGAAAATAGAATGAATTAGAATTTTTGTGTGAATAATGACTTATAAAAAAATCATGAATATCGCCTTGCCGGCTATGGCGGAGAACTTTTTGCAGATGCTCATGGGAATGGTCGACAGCTATCTGGTGGCCAGTCTTGGGCTGATTGCGATTTCCGGTGTCTCGGTGGCCGGCAACATCATTACCATTTATCAGGCAATTTTTATCGCACTGGGGGCTGCGATTTCCAGCCTCATCTCTAAGAGTCTGGCTCAGGGAGACAAAGAGCGCTTGGCCTATCATAGAGCTGAAGCCATCAAGTTGACGCTGCTTCTGAGTGCTTTCTTAGGCCTGCTTTCCCTGCTCTTTGGCAGGCAGATGCTGGATCTTCTGGGGACAGAAAAGGCGGTGGCTGAAGCAGGCGGTCTGTATCTGGCTCTGGTTGGTGGGACTATTGTCCTGCTGGGCTTGATGACCTCCTTTGGGGCTCTGGTGCGGGTTACGCGCAATCCTCGATTTCCCATGTATGTCAGTCTTCTGACCAATGTCCTCAACGCACTTTTTTCAGCTCTGGGCATTTATGTCTTTCGACTTGGTGTTGTCGGTGTAGCGCTGGGGACGGTGCTGGCTCGTTTAGTCGGTGTTCTCATCCTCTGGCGGGAGCTGGATTTGTCCACAATTCGCTGGAGCTGGGGACTAGATCGAGAGCTATTGCGCCTGTCTCTGCCGGCTGCTGGAGAGCGGCTCATGATGCGGGCGGGTGATGTGGTAATCATCGCCATTGTAGTCGTCTTTGGGACGGATGCAGTAGCGGGGAATGCCATTGGTGAAGTCCTGACTCAGTTTAACTACATGCCGGCTTTCGGGGTCGCGACAGCAACAGTCATGTTGGTCGCCCATGCGGTTGGCGAGGGAGATATGCAAGCGGTTGGTCTGATTCGTCAGCGGGCCTTCTGGCTGTCTTTTGCTTGCATGCTGCCCTTGGCTTTAGGTATTTTCGCTCTTGGTCGGCCCCTGACCTTGCTCTATACGGACAATAGCGGAGCGATCACAGCCAGTCTTTCAGTTATCCTCTTTTCCCTGTTGGGAACTCCCATGGCAGTAGGAACCGTGATTTATACAGCAGTTTGGCAAGGGCTGGGCAATGCCAGACTACCTTTTTATGCCACGACTATTGGCATGTGGCTGATTCGCATCATTGCGGGTTATGTGCTGGGAGTGACTTGTGGCTTTGGTCTGCCAGGAGTCTGGGCTGGGACGCTCTTGGACAATGGCTTCCGCTGGCTATTTTTAAAGGTTTTATTTGACAGAAAAATGAGGAACATTGCATGACCAAAGCTTTTATTTGGGATTTGGACGGTACCTTGCTGGACTCCTATGATGCTATTTTGGCAGGAATTGAGGAAACCTATGCTCACTATGGTCTGGACTTTGACAGGGCAAATATTCACAGCTATATCCTAAAGCACTCTGTCCAGAAGCTCTTGGAGGAAGTGGCATCTGAGAAGGGCCTAGACGCTGCTGAGATGAATGCCTTCCGTGGAGCAAGCCTAAAGGAGAAAAATGCTCAGGTCCATCTGATGGCAGGAGCAGCAGAGATTCTGGCCTGGGCTGAGGAGCAGGACATTGCCCAGTTCGTCTATACCCACAAGGGACTCAATGCCCATCAAATATTGCAAGACTTGGGTATCCATGACTATTTTACAGAAATCATCACAACAGCCAACGGCTTTGAGCGCAAGCCCCATCCAGAAGGTGTCGACTATCTGCTTGAGAAATATGGCCTTGACAAGCAGGAAACCTACTATATCGGCGACAGGACTCTGGATGTGGATGTCGCCGTCAACAGTGGCATTCAGAGCATTAACTTCTGTGACTACCGACCAGACATCAATCAGAAGATAGAGAAGTTGCTGGATATCAAGCAATTATTTACAAGATAAAAAGCAGACTAGAACTGATCTACTGTCAGTCTAGCCTGCTTTTTCTTTTACATATGCTCAATGTGAAGTTCTAGCAAGAACTCAAGCGCCTCGGGAGTACAGTTCTTTTTTTCAATAGGGAAGCCGACATTTGGTCCCAACATGATATAAAAATCTTCCTTGGTATTAAAAACTTTGACGATGTCATCATAGCTATAAAGAAACTCTCCTCGTTTGCTTTTCACAGAAAAGTTATCTTTCTCAAATATAAGAGTTTGCTCCATATCCTTCCAGTAAGGAGTTTTTTGATAGGCTTTCTTTATCTGAAAGTCCGTGCCAAAGTACATTACTGGGAATATAATCAAAGATGCAAATAGCACGGTAAACACAGAAAATCGCTTCAGTTGGTCAGGTATAAAGGTCAGATAGAGCGACATGATTCCTATAAAGATGAGAATATTTAGTAAAAATCCTTTTCCACGTATGAAAACAGACCATGCAAATCGTTGATAGACTTCCTCAGTCACAAGAGTTGGAATGGTTATTGGGAACATGCTTTACCTCCTAGTTTTTATTATTATACCATAGAAGAGCGATAAGATATAGCTGGCTCTTGCTAGGCGATACGAGGCAAGGTAGATTTCTTTTAGAGAAGGCGAGAGATATTCCCATTTTTATCTAAAACCAGTACATCTGGCATACTTAGGCTGCGCCAGAAGTTATAATCAATTCTGGAGTCAAATGCGCTCAGCAAGATACAAATCAGATTGCCGTGGGAACTGATGATAATTTCTTCGTTTTGATGTTTGCTTTCTAGCTCATGAAGAAGAGCTAAAGCACGCTGTTGAGCTTGCTGATTGGATTCACCATCAACAAGTGAAAATGTTGGCTGTGACCAAAGTTTCATGAGGCATTGTTCAAAATCTGGGTCAGCAATCGCTTGACTGCTTAGCTTTCGCTCTATTAGCCGTTTGTCGGTTTGAATAGCGAGTTTTAGACTCTGAGCCAAAGGCTCGACGGTTTGGATAGCCCTTCGGTAAGGGCTGGAATAAATGGCGGCAATGGATTTGTCTGTTAAAAATTCAAGCTGTGCCAAGGATGCTTGCCCTTTGTCTGATAAAGGTCGGTTGATTTCATCAGGTGTATAGTTAGAATGTGCATGACGGATGAAATAGTAGGTGTTGTTCATAAGATGATTATAGCAAAATTTAAATCTCAATTCATTTTCTACCTATTTTCCACGCCGCCTTTTCTGTCTTTGTCTGCCTTTCGTGTTATAATAAACCTATGGAAAAAAAGAATAAGTTATTATTAATCGACGGTTCGTCCGTTGCTTTTCGCGCTTTTTTTGCGCTTTATAATCAAATCGACCGTTTCAAGAGTCCATCGGGTCTGCATACCAATGCTATTTATGGCTTTCACCTCATGCTCAATCATCTCTTGGAGCGCGTGCAGCCGACTCATATTTTGGTAGCTTTTGATGCTGGCAAGACGACCTTCCGGACTGAGATGTACGCCGACTATAAGGCTGGTCGGGCTAAGACACCGGATGAATTTCGTGAGCAGCTGCCCTTTATCCGAGAAATGCTGGACTACTTAGGCATCCGCTACTATGATCTGGCTCAGTACGAGGCAGATGACATCATCGGAACCTTGGACAAGATGGCTGAAAAGACGGCTGTGCCTTATGATGTGACCATTGTCAGCGGCGATAAAGACTTGATTCAGCTGACGGATGATAATACCGTGGTGGAGATTTCCAAGAAAGGCGTGGCCGAGTTTGAGGAATTTACCCCAGCCTACCTCATGGAAAAGATGGGTATCACACCAGAACAGTTCATTGACCTCAAGGCGTTGATGGGTGATCAGTCGGATAATATCCCCGGCGTGACCAAGATTGGCGAGAAAACCGGTCTCAAGCTCCTCCTAGAGTATGGCTCTTTGGAAAATCTCTATGAAAATATCGACCAGCTCAAGGCTTCCAAGATGAAGGAAAATCTGATCAATGACAAGGACAAGGCCTTCTTATCAAAAACTCTAGCTACTATCAATACTCAGGCTCCGATTGAAATCGGACTGGATGATTTGGTTTACAAGGGTCCGCAGGTAGAGGCCCTGAGCAAGTTCTATGACGAGATGGGTTTCAAGCAGCTCAAAGCTCAGCTAGGAACTGCGCAGGAGCCAGTAGAAGTCAAACCAATTGAATTTACCAAAGTGACCGAGGTGACAGCGGATATGCTGGCACCAGAGCAATTCTTCTATTTTGAAATCTTGGGTGACAACTACCACAAGGAAGAGATTGTCGGTCTTGTCTGGGGCGATAGCCGTCAGATTTATGTCGGCACCAACGATTTACTGCAGCAGCCTCTCTTTCAGGAGTTTTTGACAAAAACAGCTCTGAAAACCTATGACCTCAAGCGGACCAAGGTGCTGCTCAGTCATTACGGTATCGAACTGCCAGTAGCAGCCTTTGATGCGCGTCTAGCCAAATATCTGCTTTCGACGGTCGAGGATAATGAGCTGGCGACTATTGCTCGCCTTTACGGCCAAACAATTCTGCCGACTGATGATGAGGTTTATGGCAAGGGGGCTAAGCGTGCTTTGCCGGAGCAAGAGCAGCTCTTTGAGCATCTAGCTCGTAAGGTCCAAGTGCTGCTGGAAACAGAAGAACCGATGCAAGAGCAGCTCCGTTCCCACGACCAGCTGGATTTGTTGCTTGAAATGGAGCAGCCATTGGCTTTTGTCTTAGCCAAGATGGAGATTGCGGGGATCAAGGTTGAGCGGGAAACCCTGCAGGGCATGCAGGCGGAAAATGAAAAAACGCTGGAAAGTCTGACACAGGAGATTTATAAGCTGGCTGGTCAGGAGTTCAATATCAACTCGCCTAAACAGCTGGGAACTATCCTCTTTGAGGATATGGGCTTGCCGCTGGAGTACACCAAAAAGACCAAGACAGGCTACTCTACAGCAGTGGATGTGCTGGAGCGTCTAGCTCCTATTGCACCGATAGTGTCTAAGATTCTGGAATATCGTCAAATCAGCAAACTCCAGTCCACTTATATCATCGGCCTGCAGGAGGCCATTGCAGCTGACGGTAAGATTCACACTCGCTATGTTCAGGATTTGACTCAGACGGGCCGCCTGTCCTCGGTTGACCCCAACTTGCAGAATATCCCTGTTCGTTTGGAGCAAGGGCGTCTCATTCGCAAGGCTTTTGTGCCAGAGTGGGCAGACAGCGTACTACTCAGTTCGGATTATTCCCAGATCGAGCTGCGGGTGCTGGCTCACATTTCGCAGGACGAGCATCTGATTGCTGCCTTTCAGCATGGAGAAGACATTCACACGGCTACAGCCATGCGGGTCTTTGGCATTGAAAAGGCAGAGGATGTGACACCTAATGACCGCCGTAATGCCAAGGCTGTCAACTTCGGAGTGGTCTATGGAATTTCCGACTTCGGTCTGGCCAATAACCTCGGCATTTCCCGCAAGGCTGCCAAAGATTATATTCAGACTTATTTTGAGCGCTTCCCTGGTATCAAGAATTATATGGAAACCATCGTCCGCGAAGCGCGTGATAAGGGTTATGTAGAGACCATTTACCATCGCCGTCGCTCCTTGCCGGACATCAATTCCCGCAACTTTAATATCCGAAATTTTGCGGAGCGCACAGCCATTAACAGCCCGATCCAAGGATCGGCTGCAGACATTCTCAAAGTCGCTATGATTAATCTGGACCGAGCTCTGACAGAGAAGAATTTCAAGTCTCGCATGCTCTTGCAGGTGCACGATGAAATAGTGCTGGAAGTGCCAAATGACGAGCTAACAGCCGTCCGCCAGTTAGTCAAAGAAACCATGGAAGCTGCGATTGAGCTGGCCGTTCCACTAGTAGCTGATGAAAATGCCGGCCAAACTTGGTACGAGGCGAAGTAAAATATCAAGGGCGTAAAACACAAAGTGAAAAAAGAAAGCTGACTCAGCATTCGATGAATGCGAGGGAAAACATCTTTTTTGTACCGTATTCAGCTAAGATATCATTGTTAAAAAGTTAAAAATTATTTATAAAATAGGAGGAAGCTTATGACTTACCATTTTCAAAATCCCAGTGACGGCGTTGTCAAGCGCTATTTAGAAACGAGCAAGGTGATTGCCGTTGTCGGTCTGTCTGACCGTGAGGAAACAACCAGTAACCGTGTGTCCAAGGAAATGCAAGCGCGAGGCTATCGTATTATTCCAGTCAACCCGCGAGCAGCGGGCAGTCAGATTTTTGGTGAAACGGTTTATGCCAGTCTCAAAGACATTCCTTTCCCAGTGGATATTGTCGATGTTTACCGTCGTAGCGAGTTTTTGCCAGATGTGGCGCGTGACTTTCTGGAAGCAGACGCCAAGATTTTCTGGGCTCAGTTGGGCTTGGAAAATGAAGAAGCTGAGCAGATTTTGCGGGCAGCTGGTCGAGACGATATCGTCATGGATCGCTGCATTAAACGCGAGCATACCCGCTTGATTCTAGGCGAATAAATGGCCAAGTTAGTCATTATTCGTGGCAATTCCGGCTCTGGCAAGTCGAGTCTGGCTAAGAAACTGCAGGCACACTATGGTCGAGGGACTCTTTTGATTGCGCAGGACACAGTTAGACGGGACATGCTCAAGGAAAAAGTCGAGCCAGGCAACCTATCTATTGATTTGACGGAAAGCCTAGCTCGTTTTGGTTACGAACATGATTTGCTGGTCTTGGTAGAAGGTTTCTACGAGACAGATATTTATGGCCATATGCTGGAGCGGTTGCGGACTTTGTTTAATTCTCAGACTCTAGCCTATTACTACGATTTGACTTTTGTAGAAACCGTCCGCCGTCATCAGACCAGAGCCAAGCAGGAGGAATTCACCCCAGCCGATATGAGACGCTGGTGGAAAGATCGAGATTTCTTAGGCTGGGAAGAAGAGTCATTCTTTAGAAACGAAGATTCTCTAGAAGCAGCCTTTGAGCGGATTGTTCAGGATTTAGAGAAAATTTGAAACGAATCGAGAGTGGGACAGAAATCGGTAATTCGTTAGAATTCGATTTCGTCGTTCCACCTC
>ERZ772909.1339-NODE-1339-length-13748-cov-23.901775_pt1 | contig 13748 bp, 8 predicted proteins | sample MGYA00511137_ERZ772909 | MGnify/ENA primary metagenome ERZ772909 (study PRJEB29015, sample SAMEA2738095) | human oral metagenome | biome: human oral; feature: human-associated habitat; material: saliva | place: China | collected 2270 ... | reverse complement strand
TACGAGCAAAGATATCAATAATCTCGTTCTTTACAAGTGTCAACGGATGACGTGTACCGAGATTAATAGGATAAGCTGTACGTGTCAAGTCGATATCATCACTCTGTGCCTCACTTGTTTCAAGCTGGTCCTTGAGTTCGTTAATCTTGTCCTGTGCACTCTGCTTAAGTTCATTAATCTTCATGCCGACAACCTTCTTCTGGTCGGCTGCCACATTACGGAACTCGCCCATCAACGCATTGATTTCACCCTTCTTACTAAGGTATTTCAGACGGAGTTGCTCCACATCATCAGCACTCTTAGCCGTGAGTGCACTCACTTCCTTGAGAAGTTCTTCTATCTTGTCTAATAACATAGTTCTTGATTATTTTCCTGCAAAGGTACAATTTATAATCGTAACGGAGAAATTACCCTAATATAAATTTATAAAAATCCTATCTTATTAGAAATAAATATTGTACATTTGCAGCAAATTTGAGATGAATAAAAAGAGAGTATGAAAAAAGCTTTTTTACTTATTGTGTGTGTTTGTGTGGCTATGGTAGCTGTTACTACAGGTTGCACAAGCAAGAAAGTTGATGGCGATGACAGTACAACTACTGATTCTACGGCAGCAGAAGACACTGACACTGTAGATAGCGTTGACTCTGCCACGGAGGTGATTGCTGCTACTCCTATGCCAAAGGCAGCAGACCAATTGTTTGACGACTTCTTCTTCAACTTTATTGCTAATAAGAAGTTGCAGATGAATCGTATTAAGTTCCCACTGCCTATAGTCAATGGTACAAAGACTACGGAGCTGACTCGTGGAAACTGGAAGATGGATTATTTCTTCCGCAAACAGGGCTATTACACGCTTATCTTTGATAATGAGAAACAGATGAAGTTCTCTAAGTCTACCGACTTGGATAGTGTCATCGTTGAGAAGATACATTTAAAGAGAGGTACGATAGAGCAGTATTGGTTCGATCATCAGGATGGTAGCTGGAAGTTGAATCAGATTCGTAACATCACATTCAAGGATAGTTATAACGCATCTTTCTATACCTTCCTGTCACACTTCTTCGCAAATGGTGGTAAAGGGGCTGTGAAGAGTCCATTAGCTTATACTGGTCCAGACCCTAATGGCGAGGAGACAAACGTGGTCAACACCACTATCCCTGCTGAAGAATGGTCATCATTCCTACCAGAGCTACCAAGCGAGATGATTTATAACATCCTTTATGGTCAGAAGTATTCAGACACAGATCGCAGGATTGTTACCTTCCGTGGGTTGGCTAATGGCGCTGAAACGCAACTCATCTTTAAGCAGAATGGTAAGAGTTGGCGCTTAGAGAAGGTTGTAGCTTATTAACGAACAGACCCCTGCCTACCTTGGTAGTGGGTCTTTCTTTATTAAGAAACACTTGCTATTCATGTTATTGTTATGGATTATCTGATTCATAAAGAATAACACCTTTCTATAAATAGGGACAAAGGGAAACGCAAAAACAATATCAGAAACATGAAAATAGAACATAACTATAGTCTGCTAAAGCATAACACCTTCGGCATTGATGCTAAATGTCAGCGTTTTGTTGAATACGAATCAGTAGAGGAAGCACAGGAACTTGTGCGCTCTTTAAAGGAAGAGGACTATCCACTACTGATTCTCGGTGGGGGTAGTAACCTTCTACTCACTGGTGATTTCAAGGGAACCGTACTCCACTCTGGCATCTCCTTTATCGAGCAAATCGACGAAGAACGTGTACGTTGTGGCTCTGCTTACGTATGGGATGACTTTGTAGATTACTGCGTTTCTCATGACCTCTATGGTGCAGAAAACCTTTCTATCATTCCGGGTGAGTGTGGTGCGAGTGCTGTACAAAATATCGGAGCCTATGGTGTGGAAGCCAAAGACTTGATTGATGAGGTTGAAGCGGTGGAGATTGCCACTGGTGAAGTGCATCATTTCAAGAATGCTGATTGCGAATACAGCTATCGACAGAGTAAGTTTAAGCATGAATGGCGCAATAAGTTTCTTATCACATCAGTGACCTATCGCCTTTCTAAGACTTATCAGCCTAAGCTCGACTATGGTAATATTCGTGCGGCATTAGCCGAGCAAGGCATTGAAACCCCTACTGCTGCAGAACTTCGTCAGACGATTACCGACATCCGTAATGCGAAACTTCCCGACCCTAAGATTATTGGTAATGCGGGCAGTTTCTTCATGAATCCTATCGTTCCTAAGGCGAAATACGAGGAGTTGGCAGCGCAATATGAACAGATGCCCCACTATACTATTGATGCTGACCACGAGAAGATTCCAGCTGGTTGGATGATTGAACAATGCGGTTGGAAGGGTAAGGCATTAGGTCCTGCAGGCGTTTACGACAAGCAGGCTTTGGTATTGGTGAACCTTGGTGGTGCAACAGGTGCTGACGTAGTCAGACTCTATCAGACGATTCAGCATGATGTGAAGGAGAAGTTTGGAATTGAGATACATCCGGAGGTGAATACTTTTCCCAGCTAAAGCCTCCAACTAAAAACCTCCCCCAACCCCTCCGAAGGGAGGGGAGTGCTAAACAAAAAAACCTCCCCCAACCCCTCCGAAGGGAGGGGAGTGCTAAACAAAAGGAGCTACTTCTTTAGGTTGTGGTATGGTTTAATATTAAGGTATATCATAACAACTAACACATCCAACCATAGACACTCGTTATAAATAAGCCTTTAATTAAGAAATGCTTACAAAGCATCAAACCAACTTTTAAGAACATATCCGTTGAAGCAAGAAGAACATATAAGCAACGAACGACCGATAAAGGACTCCCCTCCCTTCGGAGGGGTCGGGGGAGGCTTCACCTTCCTTGGTACTGGCACATCTAACGGTGTTCCTGTACTTGGCTGTAGCTGCGATGTTTGTAAGAGTAAGGACCCACGCGACAACCGATTGCGCACCTCTGCTTTATTGGAAACGGCAAAGACACGTATTGTCATTGACAGCGGTCCTGACTTTCGTCAACAGATGTTGCCACAACCTTTCCGTAAGATTGATGGTTTATTGATTACGCATATCCACTATGATCATGTAGGAGGGATTGATGATGTACGCCCTTATTGTGCATTGGGGGATATAGAGGTATATGCCAACGAAAACACTTGCAATGGTTTACGCCATAACTTCCCTTATTGTTTCACAGACAATCCCTATCCAGGAGTTCCAAAACTGAACCTTCATAGTATTCAACCACATGTAAAGTTTATGATTGGTGACATCGAAGTGATGCCCATCTCTGTGATGCATGGCGAACTACCCATCCTTGGTTATCGCTTTGGGAAACTCGCTTACATAACGGATATGAAAACTATTAAGGATGAGGAACTCCCCTATCTTGAAGGTATTGAGACATTGGTTGTGAACGCTTTGCGCTGGGAACGTGAGCACCACTCCCATCAATTGATATCTGAAGCCATAGATTTCAGTCGAAAGATAGGAGCAAAACGCACTTATTTAACCCATCTCACCCATAAGATTGGCTTACATGAAGAGGCACAGAAACTCCTTCCAAATGATGTTTTCTTTGCATACGATGGTTTGAAGATTCACGTTTAATCGTAGTCGTATTAATAAACCTATAACTACAAAACAAGTTTGTTTTTAGTTTCCTGTCACTTTTAACATTTAAGGTTATATCATTGTAGGATAGCCTGTTAAGCATCTGAAAGGAGTGACAACAGTGACAGGAAAAGTAAATAGCAATAACTTTCTCACCTTAAACAAAAAAGCTGCAGCCATTACGACTGCAGCTTTTTTATGAAATATAGTAAAACAAGCTACTATAATTATTTAGTTAAAAGACTATTCCTTGATTGGAAGGACACAGTAAGCCATTGATGGGTTAACAATATTATTTATACCGTTCACTCCAATCTTGCTATTTGCATCCGTGATACCAAAGATTGAGAATGCAGCGTATGTACCATTGTGATTAGTAAAGGTCTTTTCACTCGTCCAATAGTAGCCGATACCTGGAGAAAGTACCCCATCAGCCACATAATCAGGGTCCAAATATCCCATCTTAGGACTCACAACATACTTATCATTACCGACATTACTCAACTGACTGGTACGTGGAACATGGAAGCCAGCAGGACTTGGATCGTAGATAGTCTTCACGAACGCACCTGTATATCCATAACCTGTAGCATTGTTAGCATCCCAAAGGTTAAGATAAGAATTGGTATAAGCAGGGTTATTATTCCAATCCCAAGTACTACCAAAGTTTGTTGCAGTTGAGCCTAATGCGTGCTCTAAGCGACGTGAATGTCCCAACTTTTTAGGCTCCTGTACTGACTCTGCAAGAGAGATACCACCATTATATATGTTTGGTGATGCTGTCAAACCATCCATACCAGGCCAGAATGGATCCTTACGTCCCCACTGATAGTGCATTGCCTGACCTTCTGGAGTCTCCTCATGTGGCTTCTGCTTAAACACAACAGACGCAGTCTTACCAGAACGTGGCTGCTTAACAGTTACTTTCACATATCGGTCCTGTCTGTAAGTAGTACGCATCCACTTTGTAGGAACAAAGCCGATAGGCTCGCTAAGGAAGTGACCTGACTGTACGTCAGCAACCTCTTTACCTGTAATCCAGATATGCCATGTCCATGCAATCTTACCATTATAGTACACAGCAATGATGGCATTACCTGTCTCAATGTTGTTTTTATCAACCTCAAACTCCACATAAATATCTCTACCACCTAAATGTCCAGACGTATGTCCATTACGGTCTATACCTGTTACCGTCACCATGTTCGCCTTACTCTGCCACAAAACAGCAGCATTGCTTACCCACTGGTGAATATCATTGAATGGTATCTGATAGCCGTATGCACCTTGATCTATACCTCCATGGAAATACTTCAAAGCATTTGCACTGTTTGTGTTGTTATTCTTGAATGACATATCTACATCACCTGCACCCGTGCCATTAGGTTCACCATTCACACGACTACTACCATAGAACAATGGGAACTTATACTTACCAGGAGCTGATACGATGTAACAGTTGGCGGTATATTGACGACCATTAATAATAGACAAGTCCTTGCGAGTTGTAACCTCTGTTGCAGCCTTTAACTCCTGATTACGAATCTGCGCATAGTCCTTATAATCGTTTGTCAGCTTAAGATTACCTACTTCACCAGATGTACCACCATTACCACTCTCGGTCATTGCGGTTACCATCTCTGGCTTTGTTGTTGTTGGAGCAGACCAGTTTGTACCATCCGTGCTTACCTCATAGCTTGCAACCTGCCATGGTTCTGCCTTGTCACGGTCGGTTCCTGTATAGCCTTTCAAGTGGCTATAGCTGGTTACAGTGAATGGAAGGTCGAACTGATTGTATGCTCTTTCTGTTCCGTTTGTTGGTGTAATGGACAGTGTGAAGTCACGGTCAGAGAGGTCCTTAGAGTTTGAAATGGTGTAAGTCTTTGTGGTTCCTTCAGCCCAAACCTTACCACTTCCACCGATTTTACCTTCCCAGTACTTACCACTTGCAAAGGTAATCTTCACCTTAGCATCGTCTGGAAGGGTCTGAGGAATCATGAAGAACGTACCATCACCGCCGTTCATCACTGTTCCAGGGTTCTGTGCAGTAGAGAAAGTAGGGTTCAACGTTAAAGTATAGTTCTTCTTTGTTGTACCAACTGTCCATGTCTTGGTAGCGAGATCGTATGTTCCTTCACCATAAACATTCTGGATTTCAATCTTCTTTACCTCCTGATTATAAGAGAGGTCATTACCTATCTTAAACTGGATAGCCGTTGTGGCGTGAGTGAACAGCAATGGGACAGGTGTGCTAACATAGTTGTCGTAAGCCATATCAGCCGTCTTTGCCACCATAAGGTCAGCCTGTTGCTTCACGTCACTCTTAGGACTGAACTTGATAACAGGCTTCTGCGATGCACTGTAAGCAGCTGGGCTGATCTGCTGGTCAGCATCCTGTACTGCTGGATAAACGGCATAGAACTTCAGCGTTGAAGCCTCTGACTTCTTCCACTTCTTAGGTGTTACCATCGTTCCGTTGGCATTCACCTTCTCATTATACATATAGTCAGGTGACACTCCACCGTTCTTACATGCAAAAACAGTAAACTGAGCGTCGATAGCTGTCTTCATCGTACCACGTGTAGCAGGTGTTTGCTGTACTGGATTAACACCCTCAATGGTGCTCTCCTCAAGTACAAAGCCTTTAGCATTAGCCCCTGTCAAATTAATAGTGTGTGACTCGTAAACCTCTGGTGCCTTTGTCTTTGGCAAAGAAGCATCAGGTCTGTCCTGCACATCACTCGTACTAAACATGATACCCTCAGTTGGTTTCTGTGGATCCTGAGCAGTATCAATATCGCTACATGCGACAAAGAAAGCAGATGTTGCAGCTGTCAAGCCTAACATCACACGTGAAAATAAGAATCTTGAATTCATTTTTGATTTAGTCCTTTTACGTTTAATTACGTTGGTTATTAGCTCTTTTTTATGGTTGTGGAGTACTTGTGTCGCCACCTGATGCGAAATGTGTATCACCGTCTACTTCTTCTGTATCTCCATTTATCCAAGGATTTACGGAAGGTTTAAATGTTGTTTCAGGATCAGAACCTGCTAAAATACCCTCTGTTTCCACAACCTGAAATACCCGAATCTGTGGAATCTCATACTTTACTCTTTTCATACGTTTAAAAACTACCGTTAATTTAATTATATATATTTGTTTTTGTTAAGTGCGAATTCTTGCCAGCAATCTTTCAGCTGCCTTCTATAAGTTATCCATCGTTAGTTCTTCTATGCTACAAGTTATCCATTATTCGTCATAGAGAACTCTGTAAGTGGCAGAGGGTTATTTACTTACCCTAAATTGATTTCGGATGCAAAGTTACAATATAATCCTATAACAAAAATACATTTTAACAATTATTATCGAAAAAATATGAAGTCTAATTGCATCGCGCATACAACAAAATCGACGAGAAAAGCAAGTAGAACATAGGGAAACATAGGCATCAGACGATAAAAGAAAGCTATCATACGTGACGATAAATGTAAGTGATTGACGTACAGGCATTCCATAATAATCTTTCATATTAAGCACCCGCACCACACGTGTTAAGCCTCCGCACCATATGTGCTAAGCCTTCGCACGTATCATTTCTATTAATCATCCACTATCTAATAGCACCAATTTACAAAGGAATCTATAGGAAAAGAAGAGATGATAAATTATAAGAAAAAGAGGAAAGAAAGGAAAAAGTATCTAAGAGAGTGAACTTAACCCAAATCGGCATTAGACCACAATATGTATAGTTCTTCTTACGATGGTATTGTTTCCTAACATCTTTTATTTTCTTATCGGCATCTTGCTTGGCTTTGTAACTTGACGTAGCCCGCTACGCCTGCGTTGCAAAGTCAAGCAATCTACTCGATAATAAAACAAAATATGTTTAGACTCTAATGACCGAATTGGGTTTAAAGATAATAAAAACAACATATCTCATTAGTATCTTTCATTTTTTTTGAGTACCTTTGCCATGTGCATTGTGTACTTATTCTAACAAAGAATTTGTGCGCTAAACATCAAGTAAAAAGAGACAATTGAATGAAAGAATTTATCATATCTGACGTCAAGGCGGAAACTGCCATCCTTGTGGGTCTTATTACAAAGGACCAGAATGAGGACAAGACGAAGGAATATCTTGACGAATTAGAGTTCCTCGCTGATACAGCTGGTGCTATCACTGTGAAGCGATTCACACAGAGAGTGACAGGTCCAAGCTCTGTTACATACGTCGGCAAGGGTAAACTTGAAGAGATAAGAGATTACATCAAGATGAAAGAAGACGAGGAGGAGCCTATCGGTATGGTCATCTTCGACGACGAGTTGTCGGCAAAGCAGATGCGCAATATCGAACAGGAACTCGGTGTGAAGATATTAGACCGTACCTCTCTCATCCTCGACATCTTCGCAATGCGTGCCCAGACAGCCAACGCAAAGACACAGGTAGAGTTGGCACAGTATCGCTATATGCTCCCACGTCTGCAACGTCTGTGGACTCACTTGGAGCGTCAGGGCGGTGGTTCAGGCTCTGGCGGTGGTAAAGGTTCGGTAGGTTTGCGTGGTCCGGGTGAGACCCAGCTGGAGATGGATCGCCGTATCATATTGCAGCGTATGACCCTTTTGAAGCAAAGACTTGCTGAGATTGACAAGCAGAAAGTGACACAGCGCAAGAACCGTGGCCGTATGATTCGTGTTGCCTTGGTGGGTTACACGAACGTGGGTAAGTCAACCACCATGAACCTCTTGGCTAAGAGCGAGGTATTTGCAGAGAACAAACTCTTCGCAACACTCGACACAACCGTGCGCAAAGTGGTTGTAGACAATCTTCCGTTCCTGTTAGCTGACACCGTTGGATTTATCCGTAAGTTGCCAACCGACTTGGTTGATTCGTTTAAGTCAACACTCGATGAGGTGCGCGAAGCCGACCTTCTCTTGCACGTTGTGGACATATCACATCCTGACTTTGAGGAACAAATACAGGTAGTAAACCAGACTTTGTCTGAACTTGGTTGTGCTGACAAGCCTTCGATGATTATCTTCAACAAGATTGACAACTATCATTGGGTGGAAAAAGAGGAAGACGACCTCACACCAGCAACCAAAGAGAATATCACCTTGGACGAACTGAAGAAGACATGGATGGCTAAGGAGCATGACAACTGTCTCTTTATTTCAGCCAAGGAAAAGGAGAATATCGACGAGTTCAGAGAGGTACTTTACAAGAAAGTACGCGAACTCCACGTGCAGAAGTATCCTTACAATGACTTCCTTTACAATATCGAAGAGGAATAAAGACTATTGGGCATATTTATCTTATTGGGCTTATTAGGCTAATAAGGCTAATGGGGCTAATAAGCCTAATAAACCCAATAAGCCTAATAAACCCAATAAGCCCAATAAGGCTAATAACAACAACTAAAAGAAAAGTTTATGCAATATCGTTCCCTTACCTTTGAAGAGATTGAGATACTCGAGAGCAATAGCTGCTGGGCAGAAGATTGGAGTCGAGTAGAGGTTGCGGAGGACGGATTTCAAGCGAAATTCTTCCACCGTGTCATGTTCTATGGTGACGTACAGTTGGGAAGTGTCCAGAAAGAAGTCGAGATAACAAAGGGCTTCGTCAAGCATTCTGGTATCAATGATGCAACCCTACGCAATGTGACCGTTGGTAACGACTGCCTTATTGAGAAGGTGGGGAATTATATTAATAACTATACCATCGGTGACGACTGCCTCATCTCTAACATCTCTGTCATGGAAACTACGGAGGGAGCTACATACGGAGAAGGTAATCTGATATCTGTCCTTAACGAGGTAGGTGATGGAAACGTAATCTTCTTCCACGACCTCAACAGTCAGTTTGCAGCCTTTATGGTGAAGCATTTCAACGACAAAGACCTCAAGAATGCTATCCGAAGACTGGTAAAAGAGGAGATTGCTCGTACCAATCCAGAACGTGGAACGATTGGCAACAATGTGAAGATTGTCAACACAAGGGAGATTACCAACACGGTTATTCAAGACGATTGCGAGATTTCTGGTGCAAGTCGTTTGAGCGATTGTACCATTCTCAGCTCTGAATATGCCAGTGTTTACATCGGTACAGGTGTCATCTGTGAGAACTCTATCATATCAGATGGCTCAAGCATAGTGAATAGTGTGAAGATGCAAGACTGCTTTGTGGGTGAAGCTTGTCAGATAAGCAATGGCTTCACAGCCTCACAGAGTGTCTTCTTTGCCAATTCCTTTATGTCAAACGGTGAGGCGTGCGCTGCGTTCTGCGGTCCGTTCTGTGCCTCACATCATAAGAGTTCACTGCTCATTGGTGGTATGTTCTCCTTCTATAACGCTGGTTCTGGCACCAACTTCTCTAACCATGCCTATAAGATGGGACCAATGCACTGGGGCATCTTGGAGCGTGGAACGAAGACTGCCAGCGGTAGTTATCTGCTCATGCCAGCAACGATTGGTACGTTCTCCGTATGTTTCGGTAAGCTGATGCACCACCCTAACACGACCGCGCTACCCTTCTCTTACCTCATTGCAGAGGCTGATAAGATGTATCTCGTGCCCGGTCGTAACATCACAACGGTTGGTCTTTATCGTGATATACGCAAGTGGCCAAAGCGTGATATGCGTCCACAGCAGACGCAGAAGAGTATTGTCAACTTCGATTGGCTATCACCTTACTCTGTTGGAGAGATTCTGCAGGGAAAGAAGATACTTGAGAATCTGCGACAGGCAAGTGGTGACAATGTTTCGTCTTATAACTATCATGAATACGTTATCAATGCTACCAGCCTGCGAAAAGGTATTAAATACTACGACATAGCACTGCGTATTTACATGGGTGCAGTATTGAAACGTGCACACAAATGGGGCTTCTTTGGCAAGCCACAGACAGAAATTGGACTCGGACGTTGGGACGACCTCTCTGGTCTTCTGCTCCCTGTATCAGAAGAGCGACGCCTCATCGAAGATATCAAGAGCGGTAGTCTTGAAACGATAGAAGAGGTGGTTAACCGCTTCCGAGAGATTAACGAGAACTATCGCATCTATCAATGGGCATGGACCTATCGCATGATTCTGGAATACTACGGCATTAATGAGATTTCTCCTGAGGATGATGCACGCATCAAACAGGATTATATCGAGGCACGGCGTGCATGGATTGCAGAGATTAAAAAGGATGCCGAGAAGGAGTTTGAGATGGGCGATGTAGACAGAGAGGTCTTCGAATCGTTCGTTAATAGCCTTGATCATGAGGTTGATTTTGAGAATTAATCATTACATTCTCTACCCAATTATAACAATAAACAAATACTGATTGTATGAAAAAACATTTCCTTAACAGTACCCTCATGCAGGGGCTAAGCTTAGGACTATTGTTCCTATTTGCATCTGTGACGGCTTATGCGCAGCGTTACAGCTATGAGAGCATACCGAATGACCCGATGCAGACACGTATCTACACACTGAAAAACGGTCTGAAAATCTATCTTTCTGTCAACAAAGAGAAACCTCGTGTACAGACATATATCGCTGTGCGCACGGGTTCTCGCAATGATCCAAAGGAGACAACAGGACTTGCACACTACTTAGAGCACCTTATGTTTAAGGGTACAACCCACTTTGGTTCATCTAATGTAGAGGCAGAACGCCCTTACCTCGACTCTATTGAGGCTCGTTTCGAGCAGTATCGCCGTATCACTGACCCAGCTGCACGCAAGCAATGGTACCACCAGATTGACTCTATCTCACAACTTGCTGCTCGTTATAACATTCCAAACGAGTATGACAAGATGATGACTGCTATCGGTAGTGAGGGTACAAACGCTTATACTTCTAATGATGTAACTTGCTATGTAGAGAATATTCCATCTAATGAGATTGACACTTGGGCAAAGGTTCAGGGTGACCGTTTCCAGAACATGGTTATCCGTGGCTTCCATACAGAGTTAGAAGCGGTGTATGAGGAGTATAACATCGGTCTTTCAAGCGACTGGCGTAAGGTCTATGCAGCCCTCTTCGCAAAGCTCTTCCCTACCCATCCATACGGTACACAGACAACTATCGGACTCGGTGAGCACCTGAAGAATCCTTCAATCACCAATATCAAGAACTACTTCAAGAAGTATTATGTACCTAACAACATCGCCATCTGTCTTTCAGGCGACCTCGACCCAGACAAGACGGTAGCTGCGATTGATAAGTACTTCGGCAGCTGGCAGCCAAGTGCTCACATCGACGTGCCACAGTTCCCAGCCCAGCCTGTACTCACAGCACCCGTCGACACGACTGTTGTTGGTAAGGAAGCTCCTATGCTCTTCATGGGTTGGCGCGCTGAACCAAGCAATTCTCAACAGATCGATACATTAGAGATTGTGGCCCAACTCTTGTCTAACGGACAGGCAGGACTCTTCGATCTCGACCTCAGTCAGAAGATGAAAGTACAGGAGATAGAGGCTGGAGTGACCGATATGAACGACTACTCCGTCTTTTATGTCTATGGACAGTCTAAGAGCGGACAGACTTTACAGGAGGTACGTAGCCTTGCTTTGGATGAAATAGAGAAACTTAAGAAGGGAAACTTCTCTGATGATCTGTTGCCATCTATCGTTAACAACTACAAGCGCTACTACTATAAGCAGTTAGATAACAATCAGTTCCGTGCGAAACAGTATGTGGAAGCTTTCATCAACCACAAAGACTGGAAGAAGGAGGTCGATAAGCTCAATCGTATCTCAAAGTTGACAAAGGCCGAGATAGTAAAGTTTGCTAATCAATTCTTCCGTAACGACTTCGCTTGTGTCTACAAGGAACAGGGCAACGACACCACTATCAAGAAGGTTGAGAAGCCTACTATCACACCTATCCCAACCAATAACGACAAGCAGAGTGACTTCCTTAAGGAGATTGTAAACACCAAGACAACGCCTATTCAGCCACAGTTTGTTGACTTCAAGCGTGACCTTACGAAGGCAACAACCAAGAAGGGCTTGCCTGTTCTCTATAAGCAGAACACAAGCAACGACCTCTTTACAATGTGCTTCGTAATTCCTTTCGGTTCTGAGCACTCTCCAATGCTCAGCTATGCAGGCGGTTATCTCGATTACTTAGGTACTAACAAGCTCAATAACGAGCAGGTAAGACAGCAATTCTATAAGCTTGCTTGCGATTATAGCATCAGTGAGAGCTATGACCGTTCATACATCACACTGAGCGGATTGAACGCTAACTTGCCACAAGCACTTACTCTGTTGAACAACTTACTCAACAATGCTAAGGTCGACAAAGAGGCTTACGAGCTTTATGTTGACCAAGTTGTCAAGGCACGCAAAGACAATAAAGCAAACCAGAAGGCTAACTTCTCTGCACTAAGAAACTATGCTTCTTTCGGTGAGTATAACCCAACACGTAACCTCATCAGCGAACAGAAGCTGAAAGCAATGAACCCACAAGAGTTCCTTAATGCGTTGAAGAGCTTAAAGAACTACAAGCAGACCGTACTCTACTATGGTCCTTCAAGTCTGAAAGAGGTCGACCTTCTTGTCAGCAAGACTATTCAGTCGCCGAAGAAATTCGCCGAAGTGCCTGCTGCAAAACGCTATACAGAGCAGACAACTCCTAAGAACGAGGTCATCATTGCACCTTACGATGCGAAGAACATATACATGGTTCAACTCCATAACCAGAACCAGCAGTGGTCCGCCGACCGTGCTCCTATCATCGCACTCTTCAATGAGTACTTCGGAGGAGGTATGAATGCCATCGTCTTCCAAGAGTTACGTGAGGCACGCGGATTGGCTTATTCTGCTTATGCACAGTATGATTCGCCAACCCGTTTGGGCGATAGTGAGAGCTTCTACACCTATATCATCACACAAAACGATAAGATGATGGACTGTGTAGGCGAGTTCAATAAGCTCCTCAATAACGTCCCTGTACGTCAGAGTGGTTTCGACCTTGCCAAGCAGAGCTTGATGAAGAACCTTGCTTCACAGCGTACAACAAAGTACTCTGTACTGACCGCTTATCTTGCTCTACAGCGTTTAGGCCTCGATTGCTCATTGAGTGAAAAGATTTACAAGGCCCTTCCAAGTCTGCAACTGCAGGATGTTATCAACTTCGAGAAGGAGTATATTGCTA
>ERZ772909.1333-NODE-1333-length-13799-cov-17.103682_pt1 | contig 13799 bp, 11 predicted proteins | sample MGYA00511137_ERZ772909 | MGnify/ENA primary metagenome ERZ772909 (study PRJEB29015, sample SAMEA2738095) | human oral metagenome | biome: human oral; feature: human-associated habitat; material: saliva | place: China | collected 2270 ... | reverse complement strand
TGTAGAAAGGACCATCGCAATGAGGACAGAAATGCTCACCATGACCGATGTATTTCTCCTCATCTGGCAGACCAAGACGGCGCCAACTTGCACCTGTTGCGATTACGATAGCTGGTGCGGTAAAGGTCTCACCACCACGAACAGAAACAGTCTTCACAGCCTCTTTCAAGTTGGTTGATACCACCTTACGATTGTCGAATACGTCGATTGAATATTCATTGATATGGGTGCGGAGGTCAGCAGCAAGTTGTGTACCTGTCGTTTTTGTGACAGAAATAAGGTTCTCGATACCTGTTGTGTCGTTTACCTGTCCTCCAATGCGCTCCGCAACGATAGCTACGCGCAAGCCTTTGCGGGCAGAATAGATAGCAGAAGATGCTCCAGCAGGACCACCACCTAGTACGATAACATCATATTCACGTACTGTTTGCACCGCATTTTCATCATGATCGGTACCAACTTTGTCCTCCAACTCTTGCAGAAGGATACCAAGATCACCGCGACCAGTGTGCAATGGCTCCCCATTAACGTACACAGAAGGTACGCCTTGTATGTTCAAACGTTGTATTTCATCCTGATAAAGACCGCCATCAACCATCTCATTGCTAATATTTGGGTTGATAAGCGCCATTACGTTGAGTGCCTGAACAACGTCAGGACAGTTTGTACAGGTGAGTGATACGTAGGTCTGAAGGCGGATTTCACCCTTCAGCGACTTGATACGTGCAGCTATCGCCTCGTCAGGAAGGTTCTTACCCTGTTCGTCAGAGTTAAGAATAGCAAGGAGCAACGAGGTAAACTCGTGTCCATTTGGTATACCACGGAAGCTGATACCAGTCTCTTCACCATTGCAAAGAATACTGAATGAGAACTGTTCTCCTTCCAGATAAACTGTCTTTATCTTGTCAGAAGTAGAGGCAATATCCTCTACGAAAGACGAAAACTCTGCTGAGTTCTCATCATTACTATTGCGAGTAACGCTAAGGGTTATATCAGATGAGAGCGAAGCAAAGACGCCCTTCACCTGTTCGAGTATGCTTGAATCTAACATGGGGCTTGTAAATTTCTCTATATATTATAAAAAAATGGAGAGACAAAGTCCGAAGACTTATCTCTCCACCATAACTTCTATGACACTTTTATGTCTGTTATTACAGAAACTAAGTCTTAGAGCTTACCAACAAGGTCGATGCTTGGCTTCAATGTTTCGCCGCCCTGCTTCCACTTAGCTGGGCAAACCTCACCCTCGTGAGAAGCAACGAACAACGCAGCCTCAACCTTACGTACCAACTCATCAGCGTTACGACCAATGCTGTTATCCTGGATTTCAGCAATCTTAACGAGACCCTCTGGGTTTACGAGGAATGTACCACGGTAAGCCAAACCCTCGTCCTCTTTGTATACACCGAAGCCACGGCTCAATACGCCAGTTGGGTCAGCAAGCATAGTGTACTTAATCTTCTTGATTCTATCAGAAGCATCGTGCCATGCCTTGTGTACGAAGTGAGTATCAGTACTTACTGAGAATACCTCTACGCCAAGACTCTTGAGCTGCTCGTACTTGTCAGCCAAATCCTCCAACTCTGTAGGACATACGAAAGTGAAGTCAGCTGGATAGAAGAAGAAGAGTGCCCATTTGCCCTCGATATCCTTGCTTGAAACGGTCTTAAACTGTCCGTCCTGGAAAGCCTGAACGGTAAACTCTGGTGCGTGTGCATTAATAATTGGTTCCATATCTTACTTAAAACTATTTATGTGATTAAATCTTTTTGTTTTGCAATGCAAAGTTAGTATTTGTAATCATTACAAGCAATAGATAAAATCTATGTGCTGATTAATAAAATCTATCAAGCTTATTATGAGTACTGATTATCAATAAGTTGTATTCATTTATTTGGTAAATTAAAAGATTACTTTCAACTAAAAAATATATCAAACATGTACTTATGCACTCCAATATTGAATTGTAAACGCTCATGTTGTCTTTGAAAAACAAGACGAATAAGCTAAGAACAACTCTTACTTCATAACAAGTTGCAGTCAATAACATCATATATAATAAGGTTGTTAACCTTTAATAAGCTTTGTGCTTAGCCTCCGCACGCTTTGTGTTTAGCCTCCGCACCACATGTGCGGGGCGTTAGCACACTTAGTGCGTGGTGGCTTGTTGGGTGTTGGGTGATGGTTATTAGGTGGTGAGGAATACTGATATGAAACTTATACGGTGGTGAAGAATAATACTTATTTATAGTGATTGGAGGTGTATACACTCACTATAAAGGATGAAAAAGAGCTATATAAAGCATAAAAACAGGATGATAAGACGGCTATTTGGCTTTTTTTATCTATTTTTGTCATAGTCTATACATGGTATTAGAAGAATGACACTACAACAATTAGAATATGTAATGGCAGTTTATCGGCTCAAGCATTTTGCAAAGGCAGCCGATGATTGCAATGTCACACAGCCAACACTTAGTTCGATGATTCAAAAGTTAGAAGACGAATTAGGTGTGAAAATCTTTGACCGTAAGCGTCAACCGATACAGCCTACACAAGCGGGTATGAAGGTGATTGAGGAGGCTTGGAGGGTGCTTAATCGTGCAAAGAAACTCAAGCAGATAATCGACGAGGAACGGCAGGTGCTGACCGGTACCTTTGAGGTGGGTGTACTACCGACGATTGCACCTTATCTTATTCCGCGATTCTTCCCGCAGTTAATGAATGAACATCCTGAGATGGATGTGAGGATTACGGAGATGAAAACCGAGGATATGCGCAGGGCACTTCGTAGGGGCGATATAGATGCTGGTATCTTGGCACGTGTCGACGGACTGGAGGAGATGTCGTGTACATCGCTTTATCGTGAACAGTTCTTCGGTTATGTAGCAGAAGGCGACCCATTGTTTGAAAAGGAGTTTATTCGTCCTGCTGACTTGTCGGGAGAGTACTTGTGGTTACTGGACGAAGGACATTGTTTCCGTGACCAGTTGGTGAAGTTCTGCCAGCTGAAATCGGCTGCTTTAAGCAAGAAGAGTTATAACTTAGGAAGCATAGAAACCTTTATGCGTATCGTAGAGAATGGTAAGGGAGTAACCTTTATACCCCAGCTTGCACTCTCACAACTCACAAAGGAACAGCATCGTTTAGTGCGTCCTTTCGCCCATCCAGTGCCTTCTCGTGAGATAATACTGATGACATCGCCTAACTTCATTCGTCATACATTGCTCCATATGCTTGCAGAAAGGATTAAAGAGTCCTTACCTGATGATTTCCAAAGTTAAATCTTAATAGCTTTCCTTTGGGAAGTAATAGGAATAAGAATAGTGAACCCCAGCTACTTTCATAGTGGCTGGGGCTCATTGTAATCCTTAAAACAATCTTGTGAATTAAATGATAGAACCTGTATACTAAAATTAAATTACATATATAGAGACTTGTGTTTTAATAGATGACTACAGCAGGGTTTGAAACATCAGTAGCAGCGTTCTGTTTTACGTTGTATTCGTCACATGCCCAGTTATAGTTGCCCTCAACAACGTCGCGTGTGTACTCAGTAATACAGTTAGGATCAGCTGCCCAATATTGCTTAACAGTCTTGCCATCCATCACCTTCTGTGGTGTCTTGTCATCAGGGTTAAGAATGAGTTTCAGACCAACAGATGTGTTCATCATCTCCATATCGCCACGACTATTACCTGCTGCGAAGAGTGGGCGAGTCTTGATAAAGGTTCTTATAACCTCGGCCTTGCCTTCGTCTTGTGGTGAAGGGAATACAATCTGGTCAGTAACGACACCGCTCATGGTGACGAGTGACTTCACACCAATTACACGATCCTCTTGGAAACCCAACTCTTCAACACAGAAACGCTGGTAGAGTAGCTCTGGAGAAGCAGAGATAACCCAAGTCTCGAAACCATAGTTGCGGAGGTTAGCAAGTAATGCTTTCATCTGAGGATAGAACTTATTTTGATACTTCTCATGGAAGCAATCGTCGCCAATGCGCTGTACTTCTTCAGGAGTAAGTCCACTGAGGAACTTAATACGGTCGCGCTCACGGCTGATAGCATCCTCTTTAATCATCTTGTCAACCAACTTGAACTTCTCAACAGACTTAGCATCCTTTTTGCCAGCATAGTTGCGACGAGCGTATTCGTAGAGAGCTTCCTCTGCCAAATAGTAAGGAACCTGACCGAAGAGTGTTCCGTCACAATCGAAGACAGCCACCTTACGGATGTTCATTGAGATGGTTGACTGGAGGAAAGCCTCAAGTTTTGCATTGGTAGCATCAGTGAATCCTACTATCTTCTGATACTTGTAGGTCTGTGCTGAGAGCTGTATTACACCAATGAAAAGGAATACAGCAACGAGTTGCATGGTTCGTTTAAAATTCTTCATAATAGTATTGTTTTTAGTTATTGATAATTTTTTATTGACAAGTGGATTATAATTGGAGGAGGGCAGCACCACAGAGTCCTGCAATAATACCGCCAACCATCGGACCGAGAACAGGTACCCAAGCATATGCCCAATCGTTGTCGCCCTTCATGCAAAGTGCATGTGCGATACGTGGTGATAGGTCACGAGCAGGGTTCATAGCGTAACCCGTTGTGCCACCGAGTGACATTCCGAGTGCAATAATCAGTAGCGTTACAGGGATTGGCCCCAATGCAGCAAGTCCAAACTTGAAGTTTTCGGGGTCACTACAGTTACCTTTTGAACTGAAACAGATGATGATGAAGACAAGTACTAAGGTCGCAATCACCTCACAGAGGAAATTTAATCCATAGTTGCGGATGGCAGGAGCGGTACAGAAAGTACCAAGCTTCGCAGCATCACTGTCGGTTGCATCGTAGTGGTCTTTGTAGAAAATCCATACGAGGATAGCACCTAAGACACCGCCAATCATCTGTCCTGCGGCATAGATAGGTACTGAACTCCATGGGAACATACCTGCTGCAGCTAAGCCTACTGATACTGCTGGGTTGAGGTGAGCACCCGTATAAGGACCTGCAACCAGTACACCCATACATACTGCAAGACCCCATGCTATGGTGATAACGATCCATCCTGAGTTCTGACCTTTACTCTTGTTCAGTGTCGCACAAGCACATACACCATCTCCGAAAAGCACCAGAATGAGTGTTCCTAATAGTTCCATGAAGAACTGTGTAGTCATAGAATATTCCATAAGGATTGATTTATGGTTGTTTGTTGTTTGTTAGGTTTTATTTGTTGGTCAATATTCTGCCAATAGCATCAGCCCAACCAGCTTTGGCAGCTTCAATGGTATCGTTGTCAGCAATAGGTTCAAAGCAACGTTCTATCTGCCACTGGTTCTTAATCTCGTCGGTGTTTTTCCAGAAGCCAACAGCCAAACCAGCAAGGTAGGCAGCACCTAAAGCGGTAGTTTCGGTGATACGTGGGCGAACAACCTTTATACCAAGAATGTCTGCCTGAGACTGCATTAAGAGGTTATTGCGTGATGCACCACCATCGACTTTCAGCTCAGTAAGCGAAGCGTTCATATCCTTTGCCATTGCTTGTGCTATGTCATAAGTCTGGAAGGCAATACCATCAAGGGCAGCACGAGCGATATGTGCACGTGTCGTACCACGTGTTATGCCAATAATTGTACCACGAGCATACTGGTCCCAGTAGGGAGCTGCAAGACCTGTTAAGGCTGGAACGAAATAAACGCCACCACTGTCTGGTACGGTTGAGGCTAAGTCTTCTATCTCTGATGATGAGGTAATGAAGCCCAATCCATCACGCAACCACTGTACAACAGAGCCTCCTACATAGATAGAACCTTCCAAAGCGTAGACAACCTGATTGCCAATCTTCCACGCAATAGTGGTCAGTAGGTTGTTCTTAGACATAACCGGCTTGTTACCTGTGTTCAACATCACGAAGCAACCAGTGCCGTATGTGTTCTTGATAGAGCCCGGCTCGATACACATCTGACCAAAGAGGGCTGCCTGCTGGTCACCAGCAATACCAGAGATAGGCACTTCATGGGCGAAGATAGTAGTCTTTGTATGACCATAAACCTCTGAACTTGACTTCACTTCTGGCATCATAGACATTGGAATATCCAGTAACTTCATCAGTTCTTCATCCCATTTTAGGTCGTGAATATTGAAGAGCATGGTACGTGAAGCATTTGAAACGTCTGTTACGTGCACCTCTCCACGAGTCAATCGCCATACCAACCATGAGTCTACATTACCGAAGCGGAGCTTACCCATCTCGGCACGTTTGCGTGCGCCGGGAACGTTATCAAGAATCCACTTGATTTTTGTTCCGCTGAAATAAGCATCAATAATAAGACCAGTCTTCTCATGAATCTTGTCCGTCAAGCCCTGTGCCTTCAACTCATCACAGAACTCAGAAGTGCGGCGATCTTGCCATACAATGGCGTTATAGATAGGTTCTTCGGTGTCAACATCCCACACAATCGTAGTTTCGCGCTGGTTGGTAATACCAATACCTGCGATGTCAAGGCCGTTAATATCTATGGCAGAGATAGCCTCAGCGATGACAGAAGCCTGCGAAGACCATATTTCGTTGGGGTTATGCTCTACCCATCCCGGTTGTGGGAAGTACTGTGTAAACTCTTTCTGTGCTACAGACTTTATGTGTCCGTTGTGGTCAAAGACGATGGCTCTTGAACTTGTTGTTCCTTGATCGAGGGCTAAGATGAATTTCTTCTCCATGCTGGTTGTATTTTATAAGGTTGTTATTTTGTTTTTATTTTATCGTTGTTATCAGTAGAATCTGCCTATTCTATGCTGTTTAACTTTCTTGTATCCTCAACATCTAAGGCTTCGGCAAGGATAGAGATAGGGTTCTTTACGTCATATCCTGTTGACATTTCAATCTGCCATTTACAGGTTTCGCAGTCGGTAGTGACGTAGTCTGGGTTTACTTCCTTTATCTGTTTGAAGACTCCAGAACCAATCTGCTGCGAGCGTTCATAGTTCTCTTTCTTAAATCCGTAAGTACCAGCAATACCGCAACATTGGGAGTTGAGCATTGTAAGTTTCAGTCCCGGAATCATCTTCAATAACTCTGTACTGTAGATAACCCAGCCCATCTTCTCCATATGACAAGCTGAATGGTAGGCTGCATGCATCTTGAAATCCTTGCGGAAGGCAAGTTTTATATTGCCACTTTCTATCAAACGGTAGAGAAATCGGGTAGCAAGTGTAATGTTCTCTCTGACATCATCGACCTTTATATCAAGCAAATGCTCATATTCGTCACGCATGGTAAAGGTGCATGTAGAGCTTGTTGTGAGGACAATTCGGCTTTCCTTTGCTGCTTTACGGATTGAATTGATGTTCACTTCTCCCTGCCTGTGCGCTTGATTACTGAGTCCATTGGCTATCAATGCAACACCGCAACATCTCTCCTTCTCCAACAAATGGACACCATAACCTACTGCATTCATAATCTTTACGAGGTCTTTGCCCAACTGTGGGAAGTTATAATTGACGTAACAGCCGTGGAAGTAGCTTACATGTTTCTTATACTTGTCTTGCTCTTTGGCTGCATTGCGCTTGAACCATGTCTCAAACTTCTGGCTGCTATAGGCTGGAAAACTACGATGTTTGTCAACTCCCATCACGCTGTGGAGTACTGCTTTGACTGGTTTTAAGCCCAAAGTAGTATTCACAATCGGTGCAACCATATTCGCCATCGTGCCCACAAAGTCGGTATTTGCCAACATTCTATCACGCAGGATAGGTCCGTGTGTGCTATATTTGATGCGTGAAGCCTGAATGATGTCAGCAATACGAACACCTGAAGGACAGGCAACTTCACAACGTTTACAGTTCAGACACATCTTCAATGCATCGTCAAAGAACTTCTTGTCCTTGAGACGGTAGCGTTCCAAATCAGGTCCTGAATGTTTCGGACCGGGGTATTCTGGCTCCACTGCAGACACAGGGCAGTAGGCTGTACAGATGGAACACTTTAAGCATTGTTCCAAGTTATTACCGCTGATATTCTTTAGTTGTACTCCTTCTGGCATGACCTTATTTCCTTTCTTTTATTGTTTCGGCTACCTGAAGGGCAGTCAAGAGTGAAACACCTGTACCATCAGCGAGTTTAATGTTATTGTGTCCGCTCAAGAGAGAACCAATGACAAAGAGGTTGCTGATTGTTTTTCCGTCTTTTATAGCGTGGAAGTCTTTGTCTGTCTGCACACCATATTCCATGTAAGGCTGTGCTTCGAACGCATCTTCCTTTGTCCATTCACTTCGTGCTTCTGCAGCATCAACATCAAGATTGAAGACTGGTTCGAATACGTGTTGATAATTACTCTGCAGTCCGTGGCTCATGAATGAACCCGAAGCAAGGATGAATTCGTCTGCATAAAGTGTCTCATCAGGGAGGTTTTCGGTTGTGATAGATACGAGGCGATTACCCTCGAAGATACCACTATTGGCTGTGTCGCCCACCAATATCGTTCCACCTAAACGACTAAAGAGTTGTTTCAAAAGGTGAGTAGTTCGAACGCCCGATACCGAAGGAGGAAGGGTTGCGAGAAACTCAATAGGCTTCTTGACCATATTCTTTAGTTCGTTGAGGCTCTCATTATCGCTGAAACCCAAGACAGCAGGTAGCAAGAGTGCTTCTACCTCTCCACTGATAGCATTGATGCGGTCGGCAACTTTACACAAGGCGAGCTTGTCTGATAATACTTTGGCTATGTTGGTAGCGCGCATTTCAGTAGGACTTTTCCTCACATGGCTCAACTCTTCGGTTGTAAAAGACTTCACCTGACAAACCACTCCACTCTTCTTAAGGTTCGCAGCGATGAAGGCTGTGGGTAAATCTAAGAAGCCTTGAATGTTCAAGAGTTCTACACTTTTCCAAGGGAGGGAGTCTTTCTGCTGGCTTATAGCATAGCCTTCCGTAGTCAACCATGCAGGTTTTGTGGTTCCTAATGGGGTGAAACGATAATGATTCTGTGTGCTATCGCCAATCGTTTTTACGCCAGCTTCATTCAATAAAGCCTTTGCCTTATTAGCAAGGAGAGCGATTTTCTCAGTGCCAATCTTCTTGTAAGGATGCTGGTCGTTCAGTGTTGCAATCGCTTCCAACGGATGTTCAACCACCTTTCCATTGTTATCATAGCCCAGTAAGTCGAACGAACCCGAATTAAAGTGCAGACTACTCTGTCCCGCTGACACGATGCAAACACGTTTGCCTGCGCTTGCCAGTGTGATACCAGCAGTGAGTCCGCTGAGTCCGCCACCTATTATGATAGTATCGTATCTCATTGTCGATTGTTTTTGATTGTGATAGATTGTTTAGAATCTTTGGGAATTCTATTGCTAATTGTGCGTTTATATAATTTAGCCTAATATAGATTTCACTTTCTTTCAAAAGCCTGTTATCAGTTGCTTAGTCCTAACAAGCCCTGATAGATAGCTGCAGTGAGCTGTGCTTCGTCGAGCGTGCTGCCCCAAGCAACTGGTTGCATGCCTTTCCACCGTTCGTTGATGAAGTCGTGGAGATCGGTTAATGTTTTCTCAGCCTCGTCTCCAGCGTCACACATAACACCAGCTGCTCGACACGCACAAAGTTCACCTTGGCAGGTACCCATACCCACTCGGGTACGGCGACGCAGGTTGAGAAGGTCATGAACGTGCAACTTCTCCATTGCATATTTTACTTCGCCGACACTCACTTCCTCACATTCGCAAACCAAGGAGCGATCTTCTGCACTCTGATCGGGTATTTCCTGCACACGATAACCTTGTCTACCTTTAGCCGCATAGTGGGCAGTTGAATAGGTATGATGCTTGTTATCAGGGTCTTGTCCTTCACTTCCAGGAAGCGGAAGGGTGGCTGTTTGGCATACAGCTTCTACACCTAATTTCTTACAAGCGAGGTCGGTTGCTATCTCAGCCATGAGTCGGTAGGTCATCATCTTACCACCTGTAATCGTGATAAGTCCTGCCAATCCATCTCGTTTCTCATGGTCTAAGCAGATGATTCCACGGCTGATACTGCGCCCTGATGGGTCATTATCGGCTGCAACAAGTGGTCGGACACCAGCGTAAGCACGTAGGATACGAGTTGTCGCAAGGCTCGGAGCAAGTTTTTCTCCCTCCTTTATCAATACGTCTACTTCTTCTTGTGTAATCTTCAAATTGTCTATCGTGTCGTATGATACACGATCACTCGTTGTTCCAATGACACATACTGCATCGTCTGGGACGAGGATATCTGCGTTTGCAGGCTTACGACAACGATTGATAACCATGTTATTAACACGATGACCGAAGATAAGAAGCGTACCTTTAGCAGGGAACATATTTATCTTGACATCCGCCATCTTGACAATATCATGTCCCCAGATACCGGCTGCATTGATAACGATACGACAGTGAACTTCGTTCTCTTCGCCTGTATGATTATTGCGGAGGCGAACGCCCTCCACACGACCGTTACTTAAAATGAGTCCTACCACCTGCTGATAGGTTAGAATTTCAGCACCATAGCGACGTGCATCAAGGATATTTGCCGTCGTGAGATGGAAAGGGTCAACGGAAGCATCTGGCACGCGCACAGCGCCAATCAGGTCGGGATTGACCGATGGCTCTATGTGACGTGCTTCTTCTGGTGAAATAATGTTAGCACTTATACCTGCTTCCTGGCAGGACTCAACGAATGTTTTCTGGTATTGTATGTCATCTTCTGGCAGTGTAATAAACAGTCCATCAGTTGCTTCTATGCAATGATGAGCAATCCGGCGGAGTATCATATTCTCCTTGATGCACTCGGAGGCTGACCCCGGGTCGGTCACTGCATAGCGTGCTCCACTATGGAGTAAGCCATGATTGCGACCCGTGGCACCATTACTGAAGTCGTACTTCTCTACAAGAAGCACACGTAGTCCACGCATAGCACAATCGCGTGCAGTGCCGGCGCCTGTAACACCTCCACCGATGATAATCACATCGTAATCTTTGTTTAATACGCTGCTCATTGTATAGGTAGTTGTAATTGATTAAAAAATTATTCGTAATGTTTCGTAACGAAAGATTGGTTAAGTAATTAAACTGTTATTCAAAATGTTTTTGTTTCTTTTCGCAGCAAAGATATGTAATTTATTTGAAAATACCAAAATTGGTTAACGTTTTTTATGGTTTTTGTTTCGTTTAGAAATATAAAGGCTTTCGATTTATTGTTTTCTTGGGTGATTGTAATAAAATTTTGGGATTAAATCTGTAGCTTAGTCAGAGAATAACAATCGTATTTGTAGAAAAGATTATTTGTTACCTATTCTATTTTTTACTATCTTTGCAATGATAAGATTCTATATTTAATTATAAGTGTTATAATCCCATCTGATATGAAAATTAATTCTAAACACTCCGTTGAACAATATTCTAATTTTAATCTTAAAGATTTCTTTGGTATGAATAGTCCCAAAAAATTATTGATTCCTGCAGTACTTGTCGGCTTTCTCTGCATTGCCGGTCTTGCTTTTTTCTCATTTGTGAATCCTTCCTACGACCAAGAAGCTGCGTTGAAGATGAAGCCTATCTTCTTTGGTAGTACGCGTGTTGCTGACGACCCTGTAAATTCTATTACGCTGATTGCACCAACAACGACAGCAGTTTATTTCAACATCTTACCACAGAAGATGCAGTTTCAGTTTGATGACTTACTCTCAAATGACAATACTCCACTTGATGTGAATATGTATATGATCATTCAAGTGAAGAAAGGACAGACCCCTGACTTGCTGAGGAACTATGGAGAGAACTGGTTTGAGAACTTTATTGAACCTTACTTCCGCAATAAAGTGCGTGAGTATGTATCCTCTTGTTCACCATTCGACTTGATGAGTAATCGTGAGGTGCTTGCAAAGTTCGATGACCGAATCAAGCAGTCTATGCGTCAGTATGTAGCCTCTTTGTCCCGAAAAGCAAACTTCCCTATTGATATTCAGCAGGTGATTACCGACCGTGTGATGCCTAACAAGGAGCAATTGGAGGAAATGAACAAGACTGCTGCAAGCATTCAGGCTAAGCAAACGCAGGAGAAGCGTGCTGAGATGGAGCTTGCACGTGCGAAAGCTGAGCGTAATAAGGCTGTGGCTGATAAGGCTTATATGACAGAGTTGAACCTTTCACCAGCACAGTTTATTCAGTTGCGTGCATGGGATGTTATCGAGAAGAAGAATGGTGCAAATATAGATGTTCTCTTCGGAGGTGGTGAAACTCCGATGTGGAATATCCGCAGATAGATTTTTTCTGCACTAATTATAAATAAGACAAGAACTCTTAGAACTATGACAAAAGGTCAAACCTATCTTGTATTCCTTTCCATCCTACCCTTTATATTGATAGTTCTTTTCTTTGTTGCTCGAATTGTACTCAACCCTCCAAAGAGTATTATAAAGAGTTTTACGATAGTTGATGGTTATCTTTATCCCAGTTTCCAACAAGGACGCATAGCACTAATTAAGCCTCCTCGACCTATCCGTATAAAAGATATCGTTAGAATAAAGCTAAATCAGACTATATCAATCAATAACAACTTTGCTGTTGTTGTAGAAACAAAGAATGGAAAACGTGTTACACTCCTCATAGGCGGAACCTCTCCAAGGCGCGAACTTCAACGGCTCCGAGAAGAACTATTAGCGAATAAGTTTGATGGTGAAATCTATTGAAACACTCTCTTCTATGATGAAAGCAGTAGGTTGATATCTCCTCTGTAGCATTACTATATAGTGCTGCATTGCTTACTTTTATAAGGAAAGTGTGCTTGATGTGCGAATTATTTTCATGAAAATAAATATTTTTTTTCATGAAGAAAAATATTTCTTCTCACGTAAATAATTATTTTTTTTCATGAAAATAATTCTCCAAAGGAAGCAAAGTGCGCATCTGAGGGAACATGTTTTGCTTGGTTGTTGGGTGATGAATATTGGGTGATGATGATAAGTGCGCATTCGAGGGAACATGTTTTGTCTGGGTGTTAGGTGTTGATTGTTAGGTGATGATAATAAAGTGCGCATCTGAGGGAGCATGTTTTGCCTGGGTGTTGGGTGTTGATTGTTGGGTGATGATGAATAAGTGCGCATCTGAGGGAACATTTGTAATAAATAAAAAGAGGTGATTGCCATGCTGGCAACCACCTCTTTGTTTCTTTATACTATTTAGATTATAGCCTGATAGAGTAGTTTAATACGTACTATATTCAAGCTTATGCTAATCTATCTCTTGGGTTGTAGACTTATTTCAACTTAGCTTCAAGATTCTTCAGCATGTCAACAGTCATAGCGTCGAGGTCATACTGAGGCTTCCAATCCCATTCAGCGCGTGCGCAACTGTCGTCAAGACTGTCTGGCCAACTGTCAGCAATACCCTGCTTGAGTGGGTCTACGTCGTATTCCATCTCAAAGTCTGGCTTGTAACGCTTGATAGCATTGAAGATTTCTTCAGGGTCGAAGCTCATTGAAGCAATGTTGAAACCATTGCGATGAACCAAACGAGTTGGGTCAGCTTCCATCAATGAGATAGCTGCGTGCAAACCATCTGGCATGTACATCATGTCCATCAGTGTTCCCTTTTTGATAGGACACACGAACTTCTCACCACGAACAGCAGTGTAATAGATGTCAACTGCATAGTCTGTAGTACCACCACCTGGAGGTGTTACATAGGAAATCAAACCTGGGAAACGTACTGAACGGGTATCAACACCATACTTCTTAAAGTAGTAGTCGCTGAGCAACTCTGTGGTAACCTTTGACACACCATAGA
>ERZ772909.1331-NODE-1331-length-13812-cov-3.978411_pt1 | contig 13812 bp, 9 predicted proteins | sample MGYA00511137_ERZ772909 | MGnify/ENA primary metagenome ERZ772909 (study PRJEB29015, sample SAMEA2738095) | human oral metagenome | biome: human oral; feature: human-associated habitat; material: saliva | place: China | collected 2270 ... | reverse complement strand
ATGTCGAGTTCGCGCACGTCGCTTTTTTTCACCATGATGTAATAGCCGCCGGTCGGATTGGGCGTGGTCGGTACATAAACGGGAATATAGCCTTCCTGTGCCGGCAGGGCGGAGGCAACGCTTTCGGCTAAAGCACCGGATACGAATCCGATCGTCCAAATATCCGGCTGCGGAAAAGGAACCAAAACCGGCGTTTTAAACGAGCGGCTGTTGTCGGAAAATAAGGATTCGGATACTTTTTTTACGCTGGAATAGATGGATTTCACCACCGGGATACGCCCCAAAAGCGAATCCCACCCCTCCAGAATCTTGCGTCCCAGCATATTGGCGGCAAACACGCCGGTAATCAATAAGACGACTACGGCCACAAGGAATCCGGTTCCCGGCAGATGGAAGCCGAGGTAGCGTTCCGGCTGCCATTGCGCCGGAATCAATGCCGCCAACTGATCGGTCGCGGAAATAATATAACCGATTACCCACACGGTAACGGCAATCGGCGTCCATACCAGAACGCCGGTAATCAGGTATTTTTTCAGCGCTTTGCCAATACCGCCTTCTTGTTTTTTGTCTGCCATGCCTTTGTTCTATGTGGAGCAGGCTGCGCATTATACGCCGCCGTTTTGAAAGAAACGAATTTTTCAGACGGCCTCCGGGTATCTTTGAAAGAGGCCGTCTGAAAGTTTTAAAAACCGTCCCAACCGTTGAACATCAAGCCGAAACCGATGCCGCTTTGTTTGTGGTTATAGTCAATCAGGCTCTCGCCGTAACCGTGAAAGCCGCGCACCACTCCCTGAAGTTTGCCCTTGATGGGGAAAGTGTAGGCCGCCTCCGCCGCGCCATAGCCGCTTTTCGGGTTGTAGCGCAAGGTGGTCGAAAAATTATGTTTGTCGTTCAGGCGGTATTGCAGTTTGACGTCGCCATAACCCAAATATTTGGTTAAATCGGGATTATCGTTATCTTCGCCGCTGCTGTCGAAAAGCCTCATCCAAACGCGCGGGATAACCGTCAGTTTGCCCCACTCCATACCGGCCATTGCGTAAACTTTATTCCAAGAGCGCGACTCCGGCCTGCTTTGCCCGTTTGACTGGTGGGCAAAACCCACACCCAACATACGGAGCCTGCCGCCCCATGGCAGCTGGGCCTTCACGGGCTGGGTAATGAAGATTTCAGGCTCGTAATCCGTATTGCGGAACGGCGCGGAACGGCGGCCTTGGTTATAAATCTGCCAATCGGATTTCTGGGTATAGCCAAACCATAAGTCGGCACGGCTTTTAAACAAATCTTCGGCAATTTTGCTCTTGAAAGAAACCTGCATTTTGGTTTCTATCCGTTTTTGATCCGAAAACCGTTCTTGCAAAGCCGCACCCCGCGTTGGCGAAGACGGCGCATAATTCGGGCTGCTGTTGTACCATGCGGGCATGAGGTACATGGGGTTGTGTTCCCGTACGGTTAAAATACCGTGCGGATCGTTGGCATCCAAATCGTACATCTGACTCAAAGGCGTATAGGCGGCTGCCGCATCGGCCAATTCTTGAGACGGCTCCGCCTGCCCTTCCGGCGTATCAAACACCAACGTCGTCTCTTTGTTCCCTATGCTCTGGCGAACGCTTTGCACAACGTCGAGCTGAGGTTTGCCGTCAGCCTTATGCTCTGAAAGCGGCTGCTCCGGCGGCAATTGTGCGGCAAAAACCTTATCGTAACAGGCCAACCTTAAGGCATTGTCTTGCAATAACGTACATTGCAACGCGGCATCGTTGGCAACTGCGGCTGCCGGCAACGCGGCTGCAACAGCAAAAAGCAAAAAACGGTATTTATACATTCATCCACTCTGTTTTATGCAGAATTGTCCGGTGCCGCCCCCAATTACGCCACCATAAAAAACAACCCCCGCCAACCGCAAGGCGGCCGTCTCGGGGGCGTTGGTCGGCAAAGGCTGTTATGCCATTGCTTTGATTTTGGCAGACAGACGGCTTTTGTGTCGTGCTGCTTTATTTTTGTGGAATACGCCTTTGTCGGCAATGCGGTCCAACACTTTTACCGCGTCGCGGAATACGGATTGTGCTGCGGCTTTATCGCCTGCTTCAACAGCTTTCAAAACTTTTTTTACGGCAGTGCGGAACGCAGTACGCAAACTGGCGTTATGCGCGCGGTTTTTCACTGCCTGACGTGCACGCTTGCGGGCTTGTGCGCTATTGGCCATATCGGATATCTCCTGAATGAATTGAATTTCGTAAACGCGGCATTTTAATAACTAAACTGCCCAGATGCAAGGTTTTTATCGTAAAGGCTTTTTCAGACGGCCTCCTTTGTGTACGGTTGGACGCAAAACCGGCAAACCCCTCACAGGAAGTTATGTTTAATATTTTGATTTTTTGTAAAAATAACATTACAATCCCCGGCATCCTGCCGAACCGAATCAGTGCATACTGAAATAAACGGCAGGAAGCTTTTTTATCAACACCAAGGAATGATAGCCATCATGAAAAAAACTTTATTGACTGCAATGATTGCACTGGCTCTTGCCGCCTGCGGCGGAAAATCCGAACAGGCCGCCGATTCACAAAACAACGGTCAAACGCCTGCAACTGCTGCCAATAGCGGCGCTACCGACGCGCTGAATATCTACAACTGGTCGAATTATGTGGATGAAGACACCGTAGACGAATTCAAGCAAGCCAACAACTTGAAACTGGTTTACGACTTATACGAAAACAACGAAACGCTGGAAGCCAAAGTGCTGACAGGGAAATCGGGCTATGACTTGGTGGTTCCCGGCATCGCCTTCCTTCCGCGCCAAATTCAGGCCGGTGCCTATCAAAAAATCAATAAAGACCTAATCCCGAATTACAAAGACATCAATCCCAAATTACTGGAGATGCTGGCAACCGCCGACCCCGGCAACGAATATGCCGTCCCCTATTTTTCCGGCGTCAACACCGTGGCGATTACAGCCAAAGGCAAAGAGGCTTTGGGCGGTCAGTTACCTGAAAACGGCTGGGACTTGCTGTTCAAACCCGAATACACGTCCAAACTGAAAGGCTGCGGCATCGCCATGTGGGATACGCCGAGCGAAGTTTTCCCCATCATCCTGAACTATCTGGGCAAGGATCCGGCAGGTAAAAATCCCGCCGATATTGAAGCCGCTGCGGAAGTGTTGAAAAAAGTGCGCCCAGACATCAAACGCTTCAGCCCGTCATTGATTGACGAACTGGCGCGAGGCGACGTCTGCTTGGCTGTCGGCAACGGCGGCGACCTGAATATGGCGAAGAAACGTTCGGAAGAAGTCGGCAGCAAAGTCGGCATCGAAGTTTTGACACCGAAAGGCATGGGTTTCTGGATTGAATCTTGGCTGATTCCCGCCGATGCCAAAAACGTGGTTAACGCACACAAATACATCAATTACACCCTACAACCCGAAATCGCTGCCCGAAACGGTAATTTCGTTACCTTTGCTCCTGCAAGTTTGCCTGCAAAAAAACTGATGGATCCGAAACTGGTTGAAGTCCGTTCGATTTTCCCGAACGATCAGGATATGGCCGATGGCTTTGTGATGCCTCAAATGAGCAATGAAGCGAAAAAACAAACCGTCGATTTGTGGCAAAAAATCAAATCAGGCAACTGATTTCTCTGAAAAAAGGCCGTCTGAAAACTTTCAGACGGCCTTTTTTATTTTATGGCTGGCATACAGTTTAATTCTTTTTACTATACGCCCAATCTGCAGCCTCGTTCTGCCAATCCACGGTTCCTCCGCGTAACAGCGTTTGCATCATTTCCGCAGTTTCTTCATCAAGTTGCTTGGATTTTTCCATCAATGCTTCATTGGCAAACGGCGGCACTTCGGGGTCATACAGTTCCGACAAGGCAAATAAGTGATATCGGTCTCGGGCCGCGTAAAACTCACTCAAATCCTTAGCCTGCGCCAACGGTACGCCCAAACTTTCCAAAGCAATCCGTCCGCTGCGAATCGCACCGTCAAAAGTTTCCCTGACGATAAAATCCGCTCCTGCATGATGCAGGTTGTAAGCATGTTGTTGCCCATGCGCCCTGGCAATAATGGTCAGCGTAGGATAATGCCGGCGAACGAACTTCACCACTTCTGTTGATTGGTCGTCATCCCCGATGGCAACAATCAATAATTTAGCCTTACCCAAGCCGATGGAGTTCAATAATTCCGGACTGGTCGCATCACCGTAGTAAATTTTACAGCCATATTTGCTCAAACCTTCCACGGTTTCGGCATGAAAATCGATGACTGTGGTATGAAAGCCGCACCCTGTCAGCATACTGTTGATTTGCCGTCCAAAACGCCCGTGCCCCAACAAAATAATCGGATTTTCCTCATGTATTTCGTCGTGCGGACGGCTCTCGTTTTCTTTGGCTATACCGCGCGGGGCAATCACCTTATCGTACAAGATGAATAATGCCGGCGTCAGCAGCATGGATAATGCGACCACAAGGGAAATACGGTCAGCCAGCGCTTGCGGCAATACACGATTCTGCTGTGAAATAGACAGAAGCACAAAGCCAAACTCTCCAGCCTGAGCCAAACTCAAAGCAAACAATTTACCTGCTGTAGAAGGCAATCGGAACAGTTTGCCCAATATAAGCAACACGACTATCTTTATAACCATAGTGGCAACAGTTAAACCCAGAATCAGTAAAAACTCCCGGCCTAACAAGCCGAAATTCATACCCGCGCCAACCGTAATAAAAAACAAGCCAAGCAACAAGCCTTTGAACGGCTCCAAATGGCTTTCCATTTCATGTCGGTATGAGCTGTTTGCCAATGCCACACCTGCAATAAAAGCACCTAATGCAGGAGACAAACCGATCAACGACATCAAAGTTGCAATTCCGACTACCACAGCCAAAGTAAATAATGTAAACATCTCCCTCAGCCGGCTCTTGCTGATAAAGCGGAAAGTAATTGGAACAAGATAGCGCACACCGATGACAATGACAGCAATTGCCGCCACGCTGACCAAAGCAATTACCCAGCCCGGCTGGTCAGCCAAAAGATTGGTTTGCACATCACTATGATCCGATTTGACGACAGCCGTACCCAACAAGGGTAGTAACGCCAACATAGGAATAGCTGCAACATCCTGAAACAGCAATACGGCAAAACCGGCCTGTCCGCCCGGAGTCGGCAGCAAATTCTTCTCACTAAATGTCTGTAACACAATGGCCGTGGATGACAATGCCAAGATACAGCCGACGGCCACACCTGTCTGCCAAGTTTGCCCCAGCAACATGGCCAAGCCGGCAATGGCAGCCAAAGTCAATCCGACTTGCAGCCCACCTAAACCCAATAGTTTATGCCGCAAACGCCACAGCATCTGTGGTGCCAATTCCAAACCGACCAAAAACAGCATCATTACCACACCGAATTCCGCAACGTGCTGTATGGATTGTGCTTCTTTCCCCACCAGCCCCAATACAGGCCCGATTAAAATCCCGGCTGCCAAATAACCCAACACCGAACCCAGGCCCAATTTTTGCGAAACTAAAACGACAGCTACGGCAAAAGCCATGTAAATAAAAGTGAAAAGTAAGATTTCCGTCATATTTTTATTCTCGTATTTTCAAACACTTTTCAGACGGCCCCTCCTTATCAGGTAAGGCCGTCTGAAAAAACATTCCAAGCGCCACAGATAACTTGTCATTTTAACCTACTCAAGCCATAAGTAAGCATGACTTGTTTAAAATAATACGAAAGACCGTCTGAAAAAATTAAAGAGTTTTTCAGACGGTCTTAAATATAAAGAGTCCCAAATTGATTTACACAATGTATTGGGAGCAAAGCCACTCAGATTGCAAAAATGAATCTTCTTTCAAATCTTTAAGAAGAAAATTGCCATGCCCCCCTTTTATCAGGGTACAGATAATCCATTCCGCTTTTACCTTTAGTTGTAGGACGCGCAATAGGAGTAAACCTTTAATAAACATTGTTTTGCGTACAACAGGCAAAACAAATGGTCAGCATTGCCATGCTACTTCATGTTGTTATCCGAATAGGAAAATTCAGTAGTATAAGTAGAATAATCTACGACATCTCACAAAAGAAATTTGACACACAGACTGTCATACAGCCAAGCAAGATGCCACATGCAATCCACAGGAAAATTTATTAAGAGTGACAAACAAACCAATGAATCTATTCTGTTTATAGTAACTTAAATGGCTTTTTATATAAGGATAATCTTAATTCAAAAGTGGATTCCCAGTTCATCTAGAACAAATCCTAATTTAATATCCTCTTGTAACACTAATAGATAGCCGTACCATTTTCTACATATTAGTCCAAGTTCAAAAAATAGCCTAAAGCCTGTTATACAGACTTTAGGCTATTCAGAATGTATTAGTAACAGATCAATATCTCAAATTGCTACCAATATTATCAACAATACGGGGAGTAATGAAAATCAAGAGTTCAGTTTTCTTATCAGATCTAGTTTTCGACTTAAACAAGTTTCCAACAACCGGAATATCACCTAATAATGGAACTTTACTTACGCCTTCTGAGTTTTCCTCTCGATAAATACCACCCAAAATTAGCGTTCCACCATCTTCTACCATAACATTGGTATTTAAACGCTGAGTATTTATACAAGGTTCGGTAGCCCCACAATCTGGATTTACTGAATCTTTATTGATCTTAATATCCATAATTATCTGACCATCAGGAGTAATATTAGGTGTTACAGTCATACCCAATACTGCTTTCTTAAATGACGTAGATGTAGCACCACTTGAAGAGGCTTCTTGATATGGAACTTCTGTACCCGATTCAATTATCGCTTCTTTGCGATCCTGCGTTAAAACACGAGGAGTTGAAACTATTTTCAACTTATTCTGCGCCTGTTGTGCAGACAATTCCAGCCCCAAAGCACCAGAGGACAACGCATGAACCAAAGCAATACTCGATGTAGCAGCTACTGTAGGTAAATTCACATTTGGGTCAAAATTCCAAGTCGGTGCTGTAGGAGATTGTCCACGTTGTCCATTTACATAGCCATTGCGATTAGCAGCAGCATTCGACCAATTACTCCCCCAGCTATTTTTACCATTGGAACCTGCATATCCGAATTTAACACCTAATTGACGTGAGAAGCCGTCCTCCGCCTCCACGATTCTAGCCTCAACCATCACTTGTCGTGCAGGAACATCTAATTCTGCAATTAATTTTTCAAATTTTTGCAGTATGAAAGTATTATCAGTAATAACTAAAGTATTTGTAGCAGGATCAATTAATGCACTACCCCGACTACTCAAAATTGTTTTACTTCCATTACCACCACTAGAAGAATCATCTAATTTCAGTATCTTACGGAATTCCTCTACATTTTTATATTTTAATTGGAAGGTTCTAGAATACAAAGGACCTAGCTCATCAATTTCCCTCTGTTGAGTCAAAATTGCTTTATCTTTAGCTAACAATTCATCTCTAGGTGCAACATTAATTACATTACCTGTTTTTCGCATATCCAAATTGCGAGCTTGCATTACTAAATCTAACGCTTGATCCCAAGGAACATCTTTAAGAGTCAATGTCATTTTTCCTGTAACACTATCGCTAGCTACAATATTCATACCTGACTCTTTAGCCAGAATTTGCAACACTGTACGGACATCAACATCTTGAAAATCCAAGGAAACTTTATTACCCTTAAATGATTTATTCTGATTAGAAGGCAAACCTGAACTCTCAACTGATGATTTCTGACTTACTTCAACAATAAATCGATCATTCGTTGTTTTAATATCATGAGTCCACGAACCTTGATTCTTAATAACTATTTGCGTATCATTGCCAATTCTTTTTAAGACAACATTTCGCACGGGTGTACTAAAATCACTCACATCCAAATTACGCTGAGCTTGAACGGGAAGAGGATAATTTTTAAAGGTAATTATTAAACTACCATTATTATGTTTAATATCAGGTTTACCCTGATATTTTCTAGTCATAATCTCAACAATACCATTTGATCTTCCTGACTTTCTAAAATCAACCGTAACTGCAGCAGCTTCAGAACTTGCAATTTTACTATTTACAACTTGAGCATTTGGTGTCGTATGACTCGAAGACACCGCCTCATTAATATAAATCCAAACTTCTTTACCTTTAACCTCTGCTTTATACTGTCCTAATCTGTTTAGACCCAACAATACACGAGCATTATTTCCATTTTTTACTGCTGTAACCTGGTTTAATAATGAATCTGAATACTCAAATGAAGATTGTGGCAATGTCACTCCAGTAGCCGGAAAATCCAAAGCAACACGAGAAGAAGGTTCATTTACCATCGAATTTGATGGTAAAACTGTGTCTTTATCAAATTTAACTTTAACAATCTTCTGATTATTTGGCAATGTAGAAACATTAATATCAGTAATATTGCCTGCAAAGACAGATTGCACAGCCAATGTCATTCCTAAAATTGGAAAAATTTTAACATCTACTAACTTTTTCATAATACTAACCCCTTAAATTCTAATTTTTAGCCTGATCCGAATCGTTTAATATTAATTCAGTTTGACGGAAAGTCCAATTACCATAAGCATCTTCAACTAATTCTGTTATATCTATTGCATCAGCCCTTATATTTGTGATTCGCCCATAGTTTTGACCGATATAATTACCTTTCCGTACAGTATAAACGTGGCCATCTACCTCAACAAAGGCTGATATTTTACCTTTTTGATTAAATGAGCCAACATATTTAATGCTGTCTAATCCAAAAGCCTCTAACACCTCTTTTGGTCTATTCAAATCTGGAGCATTAACACCATTTTGATTAGTACTCAACCTTTTACTATTAAACGCATCTAATGTTGGTTGCACAGGAGGAGTATAAGTCAACTGAGGTGCCCCTTGAGGAATATCTACAGGAGTAAACTTTCCCTCAGCCTCTTTTTTTGTTGCATTAACCCATTCGCGAAGATCGCCCGGCTCCGCATCACACGCCGATAACAGTAACATACTTGACAACAAACAAAGTTTTTTTATCATTTCAATTCCCCATTAATCTTACTGAGCAGCAGAGGCAGAAGCAGCCTCATTCCGCTTCTGCTCTGTTTCTAGATCTGCAGCAGGACGAGCTTTATATGTATTTGCGATAGCATCAAGAGTAATTAAACCAGTTTTATCATCTTTCTTTATATTTAACTGACTTAAGGTAATTATTCGCGACAACTCTCCTATATCTCGTGCAAATTTGGCTACTTGGTCATATTGACCACTAATTGAAAGATTATATGGAAGACGCTGAATTGCACCGTCATTTATTGGCTCCAGTGGGGACAATCCACTTAATTGCAAACCATTCTTAGAAGCTGCTTGATTCAGCTCTTGAATTAAATTTGGTATTTCTTTATCTGTTGGAAGTTGTTTCAATAATTGATCAAATGAAGCCCGAAGTGCCTCCAACTCTAATTTTAAGTTATTCAAATTAGCAGCTTGTATACTTTTCTGTCGAAAAGTTTCTTTTAAACTAACCTCTTTTTCTTTAGCAACATCCAGTTCAGCCAACTGTTCCTTAAAAAAGAACAAATATCCTAACCCTAATATTATGATAATTAATAAACAAGCTAATCCATATTTTAATGGGTCATTTAGTTCATGTAGATTCTTCAAATCCAAATTTTTACTCGCCATTTTATCTTCCCCCATTCGATGCATTTTGTTCAGCAGGCACCACTACTGATGCACCAGATGCAGATTCTTCCGATATAGCATCAGCTTCTACTCCAGACCCGACACTGAGCATTTTATTATCTAGAGAATTTAAATCTGCCTTAACAACGAATTCCTGACCATTATCCGTCTTTTTGATTCCTAGAAGTTCGGGTTGTCCAAATACCATCGTAGAAGGCAAGGATTTCATAAACATTGCAATTCGGTTATCACTAGAGGCCTTACCTTTTATTTCATAACTTTTCTCATTAGCTGAAGATACTGAAAGTAGAAAAGCCCCTTCTGGTATAAGCTGATTTAACGTGTCTATTATATGAGCACCTTCGAAACGTTTACCTTGTAGCTCTTCCACCTTCTGTTTTTTCGCAAGAAAATCTTCCTTTTCTGCTTTCAAACTAGCTATTTCCGCTATTGCTGTATCTAGCGTTTTAATTTCACCTTCTAAAAAGGCATTTCTACTTTCTTGAGTAGAAATGGCTTGATTGATGCCCATAAAAGCTACTACTGATAAACCAACCCCAATAAGCCCTGAAGCAACCATCACAGCATTAAATTTTTGCTTTTTCTTTTGGTTTAACTCTTCCCGATACGGCAAGAGATTAATTTTGATCAAGTCCATCATTTTTACAACCCCCTTAAAGCCAGACCGAATGCAACTGTTAAACCAGATCCGTCTTGATGCAATTCGGATGCATCCACTTGCTTACCATACTGTAAACAACTAATTGGATTAATACATTCGGCAGCAGTATTTGTTTGGGAAAAAATAACCTCTGTTAATCCAATTTGGGCAGATACTGCACCGGTCAAGAAAATATGTTTGATATTCGAGAATTGCTCCCCAGATTGCGTAGTATAGTAAAATTGAAAAACTCGCTGAATTTCTTGAGCTACTTGGACATTAAATCTATCAGAAATTTGAATCTGATAATCTGCAGGCCTATCCCCTCCTTTTTGCATTACTTGCGCCTGCTCTTCACTAACTTGATAAGTTCTTTGAATCAATTGATTTAACTGCTCCCCCCCCAATGGCGATTCTTGTCTATATAGTATTTGACCATCTTGCATAACGAGGGAATACATTTCACTTTCTGAAATGTTAACAACAACAATTTTCTCCCCTTGCAACTCGGGAGATTGATCATTCAACCAATAATTAAAGGCATTTGCCTGAGCGAAAATATCAACATCCAGAAATTTTGGAGTCAAATTAGCACTATCAAACGCCTCCAACCTAGGCTCAATATCTTCCTTTCGCGAAGCAACTAGCAAGAGCTTATTTTGAGAATGGTTACCACTCAGCATTTGATAATCATAATTGACCTCTTCCAAAGGTACTAACTGAGCAATCTCAAATTCTGCAAAATTCTCTACATCCATCTCCGTATCTTTTGCACTATACGAAACCGTCTCAATAGTTGTGAGTGTTTGAGGCATTGCAACAACGATATTGCGATTATTGGTATTTAATTGGGTATATGCATGTTGCAAATATGAGACGAGTTGATCGTAATCCAGTATTCGATTTCCTTTTATGATGTTTTTAGGCAAACGAACTACTGAGTACTTTTCCAACTGAACTTGATCTAAATTACGACCAGACAGATAAACCATTTTGATGGCATTCTGAGTAACATCTATACCGACTGCACCTCGCGCAGAAAAGCCTGACGAAGCTTTACCTTTTGTATTTTTTCCATTTTTTGTTAAACGCATAACTAATTTCCCTGCCATGTAATATTGGTTACAATATCGGCTTCCGTAAGCGGTTGATACGAATGTGCAGTAATTGATTTACTGCCCTGTCTAAACGTTAAAGCCATTTTACTTTATTTAATGCCTTCTTGGGTAAATATTACTTAGTCATGATTAAAAAATTTCTCACCACGCTATTCGGTTTGCTTGTCGGACTGGTTCTTTTCGCTATTGGCCTATTGGCGATTGCTGTCTTGATTACCTACCCGAAATTACCTGCCTTAGATGCAGTTCAAAACTATCAACCTAAAATGCCGCTAACCATTTACTCTGCCGATGGAAAATTAATTGGCTCTTATGGTGAGGAACGGCGGGCATTTACCGAAATCAAAGAGTTTCCTCAAGTATTAAAAGATGCCGTGATTGCTGCGGAAGACAAACGCTTTTATCAGCATTGGGGAGTAGATGTATTTGGTGTAGGTCGTGCAATGGTGGGGAATCTACGCTCAGGCGGAGTTCGTTCTGGCGCCAGCACAATTACACAGCAGGTCGCCCGTAACTTTTACCTGACCAACGAACAAACTTTCACACGAAAATTTAACGAAGCTTTACTTGCTTACAAAATAGAACAATCTTTAACTAAAGATCAGATTTTAGAGCTTTATTTCAACCAAATTTATTTGGGGCAGCGTGCGTATGGCTTTGCCGCCGCATCACAGGTTTATTTCAATAAACCTGTGCAAGAACTGAATTTAGCAGAAGCCTCAATGTTGGCAGGTTTACCCAAATTCCCTTCTGCTGCCAACCCACTAGTCAATCCGAAACGGGCAAAACAACGACAAGAATACATACTCAATAATATGGTTGAGCTCGGTATGATTACTCCTGCTGAAAAAAATGCGGCTTTTAATCAAGAGCTGCATTACGAACGACATGTCCAAGATATCGACCAAACTTCGTTGTATGTCGCGGAAATGGCACGACAGGAACTCTACGAGAAATACGGAGAAGATGCCTACACGCAAGGCTTTAAAGTGTATACAACGGTAGATACCGAAAGCCAACGCATTGCCACCAATGCATTACGCAAGACTTTACGCGGCTTTGATCGGGGCAGCGCTTATCGTGGTGCCGAGGGTTATTTGGAACTAGGCAAAGACAGCGATGAAGATCTTGAAGAAATAGTCGGCAAATACCTGTCTACCATGCATGCCGTTGATGGTCTGGAACCTGCCGTCATTATTGAAGCATCAAAAAACACCGGCATTGTCGCTCAAATCACAACCGGAGACCGCGTCCGCTTAACCCCCGCTCAAATGGGAAGTGCGCGCAATGCCATCCTCAATGCAAAACTTGAAGAAGCACAACTTCGTCCGGGTGCGGTTATCCGCCTGCAAAGAATCAAAGGCGGCGAATGGCGTATCGCCCAAGAGCCTGCCTTGCAGGGCGCATTAGTTGCCTTGGATGTACGAACCGGCGCGGTAAAGGCTTTGGTTGGCGGTTATAACTTCCACAGTAAGAATTTCAACCGAGCCACCCAAGCCATGCGTCAGCCTGGTTCTTCATTTAAACCTTTTATATATTCAGCAGCACTAGCAAAAGGCATGACGGCTGCAACTTTAATAAATGACGAACCGCTTTCCATTCCCGGAGCAGGACGGGGAGGACGGCCTTGGACACCGAAAAATTCAGACGGCCGTTATGATGGTCCGATTACACTGCGCCATGCGTTGACCAAATCCAAAAATATGGTTTCCATCCGTATCTTGATGGCCAATGGTGTGGACTATACACAACAATATATCCAAAAATTTGGCTTCAAACCGTCCAACCATCCTGCCAACCTTTCAATGGCACTTGGGGCAGGATCAAGCACTCCTTTACAAATGGCTGAAGCCTATGCTGTTTTTGCGAACGGCGGCTACAAAGTTTCTGCGTATGTCATCGACAAAATCTATGATTCGCAAGACCGCCTCAAAGCCCAAATGCAACCGCTTGTCGCCGGGGAGAACGCACCGCAGGTTATCGACCCGCGCAATGCCTACATCATGTATAAAATCATGCAGGATGTCGTTAAATACGGTACTGCACGAGGTGCATTGTCTCTGGGCCGCTCAGATATTGCCGGCAAAACCGGTACGACCAATGACAACAAAGACGCATGGTTTGTCGGTTTCAACCCAGACATCGTAACCGCCGTCTTCATTGGCTTCGACAAACCGCGCAGTATGGGTCGTGCTGGCTATGGCGGCACCATCGCCCTGCCTGTTTGGATGGAATATATGCGTCACGCATTAAAAGGCAAAGAAAGTAAAGGCATGAAAGTGCCGACCGGCTTGGTACTGCGTGGAGGAGAATATTTCTACAAAGAACGTCAAACTACCGACCCGTCGATTAGAATTGACAACACCAGCAGC
>ERZ772909.1330-NODE-1330-length-13814-cov-3.293844_pt1 | contig 13814 bp, 16 predicted proteins | sample MGYA00511137_ERZ772909 | MGnify/ENA primary metagenome ERZ772909 (study PRJEB29015, sample SAMEA2738095) | human oral metagenome | biome: human oral; feature: human-associated habitat; material: saliva | place: China | collected 2270 ... | reverse complement strand
TACAAATATCATTGGAAGCAGGAACCTTCCTCAAACAATTGATTGGGGGCGGTATCGTTCCAAAAGGTAGGGGGGTGGGTACCTACCCTTGCCTACAGCCGAGCTTCACGCCGTCACTGTACATATTTTCTCGCGCGAAAATCTTAATTAGGAGGAATAAGAATGGAACTAAAAGGTAAAAATTACTTAAGTCGTAAATTATCGAGTTATCGAAGTCGTGTTCAGATGAGATACGACTATTACGCTATGAAGAAATACGACTATTCAAACGGAGTTACAATTCCGGCACAAATTAGAGATAACTACCGAAGCGTTCTCGGTTGGGCGACAAAGGCAGTCGATAGTTTAGCAGATAGATTAATTTTCAGAGAATTTGCAAACGACAACTTTAACGTAAATGAAATTTTTCAATATAACAACCCAGATATATTCTTTGATAGTGCTATCTTGTCTGCATTGATTGGTTCATGTTGCTTTATTTATATATCAGAAGGAGAAGATGGTTTGCCTCGTTTGCAAGTTATTGAGTCAAGCAATGCAACTGGTGTTTTAGATCCAATCACAAACCTTTTGACAGAAGGATATGCCGTTCTTAAAAGAGATGATAACGGCAATGCAATTCTTGAAGCTTACTTCACTCCAGACGAAACGATTTACTATCAGAAAGGTTCAGAACCTTTTTCAATTCCTAATCCAACTGGAATTCCGTTGCTAGTGCCTGTTATTCATCGTCCAGATGCAGACAGACCATTTGGACGTTCTAGAATTACTCGTTCTGGAATTGGGTATCAAAAACTAGCACAAAGAACCATTGAACGGGCTGAAATTACAGCAGAGTTTTATTCATTTCCTCAAAAATATGTATTAGGAACCAGCCAAGATGCTGAACCTATGGATAAATGGAAAGCTACAGTTTCAAGCTTATTAACGTTCTCAAAAGATGACGACGGTGATAAGCCAACAGTAGGGCAATTTACAACTGCTAACATGACACCATTTGTGGAACAGTTGAAAATGGCAGCTGCAGGATTTGCTGGAGAAACAGGTTTAACATTAGACGATTTAGGCTTTGTATCTGATAACCCTTCAAGTGTGGAGGCTATCAGAGCTAGTCATGAGAATTTACGTTTAGCCGGTAAAGCTGCCCAACGGTCTTTAGGCAGCGGATTATTAAATGTGGCTTATGTATCGGTTTGCTTGAGAGATGAATTCAGATATTTACGTAAACAATTCTCGCAAACAACCGTAAAATGGGAACCGTTATTTGAGGCAGATGCAAACACATTAACATTAATTGGTGATGGCGCAATCAAATTAAATCAAGCGATTCCTGGTTATATTACAGCAGAGGTTATTAGAGACTTAACTGGAATTAAAGGGGCTGAACATGTTGAATAACGATATTGTTCCTGACCTTCTTGAAAAAATTAAACAAGATTTTTTTTCCAGTGCTGAAAAATCATCAGAATTAGAAAAACTATTATTGTTGTTAAAAGAGGGGAAAGCTACTTATAAAGAATCTTATCGCTTTGCTACTAAAATAGGTGAAATCTTATCGAAGGTTTTACAAGAAAACATTAATAATGATGTATTGCCTGAAGGGAAGATGCATTTTAATATTGCAAACCGTATTTTGAATGAAATGTTGGAAACAAATCATAAAATGGTTAGTTCTTACGCTAAAAATATACAAGAAGAATTAAATAAACAAGCAGGACTAGGATTAAAATCAGTCATTGCACCAATTAATCAAGATAGGATAGATAGTTTGGTGAATAGATTATCTCATGAATCATCATTTGATGAAGCTTCATGGATATTAGGCGCTCCAGTTGTAAACTTCAGCCAAAATGTGGTAGATAATCACATTAAAGCCAATGCTGAATTTCATTACAAGTCAGGTTTAAAAGCTAAAGTTGTTCGAACTACAAACGGTAAGTGCTGTGAATGGTGCGATAAATTAGCAGGTGTTTATTTTTACCCAAAAGTAGATAGAAATGTTTTTAGGCGTCATGATCGCTGTGATTGTACAGTAGAATATTATCCAGGAGATGGAAAAAAACAAGATGTTTGGAGTAAAAGATGGTCTAATTCACAAGAAAGTAGTATAATTGATACGAAAAGTTTAGATAATATTATATTACCTAAGTCAATTAGCGCTAAAGCTAGAGATATTTTTGTAAAAACAGAATATCCGGTTAAAGGTGTCGGAAAGTTAAAAAGCGGTTCTACAATAAAAAATGTAAACGTAATAGCTGGTAACGGAGTTGCTAGAAAAATTGACGATATAAATCGTTTGATGAAAGAATATGGAACAAAAAATGAAAAATTATGGCAAAAAGTTGTAGGTATTGGCATTTTAGATGATGACAGTAAAAATGGGAAAAAAGCAGAAGTACATTGGTACCAACATCCCGAAATAGGTAAAGTTGAATTCAAGGTGAAAAGGTGGTTTGAATGAAAGTTAAGTATAAAGGTGAATCAACATCATATGGATTAGAAAAAAATAAAATCTATGAAGTAATATCAATCGAAAAAAACTTTTATAGAATTATTGATAAATCAAAAGAAGATTTTTTATATTCTCCAGACTTTTTTGAAATAATTGAGAAAACACCGATTCCTTTGATTATTAACTAAAAGGAGATTAAATGGCACGAAAAAAATATGGCAATCAGTCTCCCACTCAAGCGGTCATTCTACCTTATGTTAAGAAAAAATCTGCAGGAGCTGAAGCTGTAGCAATTTATGAAAAAACTGGATTAAGTTGTTACACTTGGCAAAAGAAATTAATCGAATCCATAATGGCTGTTGATAAAAAAGGCTTATGGGTTCATCAGAAGTTCGGATATTCTATCCCTCGACGGAACGGAAAGTCCGAACTTCTTTATATGCTTGAATTGTGGGGCTTGCATCAAGGATTAAATATTTTGCATACAGCACATTTGATTAGTACATCTCATTCATCTTTTGAAAAAGTAAAACGCTACTTAGAAAAAATGGGATATGTTGACAAAGAAGATTTCAATTCAATTCGTGCTAAAGGTCAAGAACGAATTGAATTATATGAATCTGGTGGAGTGGTTCAATTTAGGACTAGAACTAAGAACGGTGGACTTGGTGAAGGTTTCGATATAATGATTATCGACGAAGCTCAAGAGTATACTACAGAACAAGAATCAGCTTTGAAATATACGGTTACGGATAGTGATAATCCTATTACTGTGATGTGTGGAACACCACCAACACCAGTTTCTAGCGGAACGGTTTTTACTAAATTTAGAGAAACTTGTTTATTTGGTCGTGGTAAGTATTCAGGATGGGCTGAATGGTCAGTCGAAGAAGAAAAAGAAATCACAGATGTAGAAGCTTGGTATAATTCAAATCCGTCAATGGGTTATCATTTAGATGAACGTAAAATCGAAGCCGAACTTGGAGATGACAAGCTAGACCATAACGTTCAACGTTTAGGTTATTGGCCTACATATAATCAAAAATCTGCTATTTCTGAAACTGACTGGAATGTACTTCAGATTGATGAGATTCCGGAGTTTACTGGTAAATTATTTGCTGGTATTAAGTACGGTCAAGATGGAACAAACGTCGCTTTAAGTATCGCCGTTAAAACAAATGATGGCGATATATTTGTTGAATCGATTGATTGTCAATCAGTCAGAAATGGTAATCAGTGGATTGTTGATTTCTTGATGAAGGCTAATATTGAACAAATCGTTATTGATGGAGCTAGCGGGCAAAGAGTGCTAGATGATGAGTTGAAAGAATACAAAATCAAAAATGTTACATTGCCTACCGTTAAAGAAATCATTGTTGCTAACGCAATGTGGGAACAAGCAATTTTCCAGAAAACCATTTGTCATGCTGGACAACCGTCATTATCAAAAGTTGTAACCAATTGCGACAAGCGTAATATCGGTTCTAATGGTGGTTTTGGCTACCGTTCACATTTTGATGATGTAGATGTCAGCTTAATGGATAGTGCATTACTTGCACATTGGGCTTGCGCAACAGCTAAGCCTAAGAAAAAACAAATCATAAGTTATTAAACTAAAAGACACTTTTTTTAAAAGGTGTCTTTTTTTAATAAAAAAATTACTGTACGAGCAGGTTAACTCGGAAGAAAGGAGACTGTAAAATGTCTGAATTTAAAACGATTGAAACACAAGAAGAATTAGATCGAATTATTGGCGAACGACTCTCAAGACAAAAAGAAAAATTTGCTGATTATGACGAATTAAAATCTAGTGTGAAGAAATTGGAACAAAAAAATGCTGATTTATTACAAGCAATCGACAACAACAATAAATTATTAAAAGAACGTGAAGAAGTTCTTACTGCAAAAGAAACAGAATTTTCTGAACTTCAAAAAGTCGTTGATGGCTATAAATTTAATCAGCTAAGAACGCAAGTTGCATTAAAATATGGTATTCCTTATGAATTGGCAGAACGCCTTCAAGGAGCAGATGAAGAAAGCTTGCAAGCTGATGCAGAAAAGCTATCTGCATTTATGAAACCAAAAACTGCCGCACCATTGAAGGAGAAAGAACCAGTAGTAGGTGAAGAACGTACTAGTGCAATGCGACAAATGTTAAAAGATTTAAATAATTAGAAAAGAGGGAATTTATATGACAGAATCAAATGCATTACAAACAGGAACTTCATTTAAACCAGAATTAGTAAAAGAATTATTTTCAAAAGTACAAGGAAAATCAGTATTAGCTAAATTAGCTAGTCAAACACCAATCCCATTTAATGGAACAGAACAATTTGTATTTAATTTAGAAGGTAACGCTCAAATCGTTGGAGAAGGTAAATTAAAAGGAGCTGGTAAAGCAGTTCTAGAATCAAAAGTAATCACACCTTTAAAATTTGTTTATCAAGCACGTATTTCAGAAGAGTTTATGAAAGCATCTGAAGAAAAACAAATCGAATACCTAACAGCATTTGCGGACGGATTTGCTAAAAAAATTGCAGAAGCGTTTGATATTGCAGCGTTACATGGTTTAGAACCAAAAACATTAACTGCAGCATCTTTCAAACCAACAAACTCATTTGATGGATTAATTACAGATAATCTCGTTACTTATGAAGAAGGTAAGATTGATGATAATATCGAAACTGCCGTTCAACAAGTAGTGGCAAAAGGTGGAGAGGTTACTGGTGTTGCATTATCTCCAGTGGCAGGACAAGCATTAGCAAAAGTGAAAGTAAATGGAGTTGCTCAATATCCAGAATTCCGCTTTGGACAAAATCCAGATTCATTCTATGGAATGAAATCAGATGTAAACAAAAATTTAACAATTGCAAGTGAAAATGCAGAGAAAAATCACGCTATTGTTGGGGATTTTGAAAACCGCTTCAAATGGGGATATGCTGACAATGTTCCATTAGAGATTATTAAATATGGTGATCCAGACGGAACTGGTCGTGACTTAAAAGCTTACAACGAAATCTGCTTACGTGCAGAAGCATATATTGGTTGGGGAATTTTAGACACTGCAGCATTTGCCCGTGTTAAAGGGTAGGTCGATACTATGGCGCAGTATAGAGATAAAGAAACTGGAGTAATCATTGAAACAGATAGTATTTTATCTGGTTCTTGGGAACTCGTTGAAGAAAAGAAAACTAGAGCTAAAAAAGTTGTAGAGGATGATGAAGAATGACTTCATTTGCTAATTTAGACGACTTACAAGTTCTTTGGAAAAAGTTGAAACCAGTTGAAATCGAACGAGCTGAAGCATTATTGGAAACTGTTTCTGACATGTTACGTGAGGAAGCTGTTCGATATGGACGAGATTTAGACAAGATGGTTGCGGAGCGTGCTAGTTACGCAACCGTCGTTAAGTCTGTAATTGTAGATATTGTTGCTAGAACTTTGATGACTTCTACTGAACAAGAACCTATGACTCAATTTAGCCAAAGTGCTTTAGGTTATTCAGTAAGTGGCTCATATCTAGTTCCAGGTGGCGGTATTTTCATCAAGAATTCTGAATTGAAACGTTTAGGTTTCACTCGTCAACGTTATGGGGTGGTGGAACTGTATGATTAAAGGAATTACAGTTACTCTACTTGATGAAACTTCTACAGCGTTAGATCCATTTGGACAGCCAATCAAACAACAATCTGCTATTGAAGTAGATAATGTTTTGGTTAGCCCAACTGACTCAAAAGATGTAGTCGAACATGCTCAATTGTACGGTAAAAAAGCCGTTTACACGCTAGGAATTCCTAAAGGCGACACAAACCACTGGGAAGATAGGGAAGTAGTGATATTTGGCAAAAAATATCGTACTTTTGGGCCTGTTGTTGAAGGTATTGAGGCTTTAGTTCCAACTCAATGGCACAGGAAGGTGATGGTTGAACGATATGAGTAACTTTAAGTTTAAATTGAACAGTTCAGGTGTACGTGAATTCTTACAATCAGCTCCTGTTCAAACAATGCTTGAAAACAAAGCTAGAGCGATTCAGCAACGTGCTGGAGATGGTTACGAGGTTTCAACGTATGTAGGAAAAACTCGTGCCAACGCAAGTGTTCGAGCTAATACAGTAAAATCAATCAAAGATAATAAGAAAAACAATACATTGCTTAAGGCGGTGAGATGATGATTGAAGTAGAATTACGCTCTAATTTAGCTAGTAAATTAGATTGCCCAGTTGTTTTAGAACAAAGTCCGAATATGCCAAGTAAATTTGTCTTGATGATGAAAACAGGCAGTTCTAAAACAGATAAATTAAATTCTGCTACTTTTGCCTTTCAGTCTTACGGTAAAACAATGTATGAAGCCTCATTGCTAAACGAAAAAGTTAAAGAGGCAGTTGAAGAATTAATCAATCTGAATATCATATCGCAAGTAAAATTAAATAGCGATTATGCTTTTAATGATACCGAGACTAAAAGGTATCGTTATCAGGCAGTATTCGATATTCACCATTATTAAATTTAGAAAAGAGGTAGAAATATGGCAAATAAAAATAACGCAAATAACGTAACTGCAGCTAAACCAAAAACCGGTGGGGCTATTTACTTAGCAGCAGTAGGAACAGCACTTCCTACAGATGCAAAATCCGAATTAGATGCAGCCTTTCAAAATTTAGGTTTTGTATCTGAAAATGGTGTAGAAAACGACAACAACGGTTCTTCTGAAGAAGTTAAAGAGTGGGGCGGAAAAGTCGTTAACACATTGATGAAAGAGAAAGGAGATAAATTCAAATTTACTTTAATCGAAGCGTTAAATCCAGAAGTATTGAAATTGATTTATGGTGCTAGAAACGTTGAAGGTACATTAGAAAGTGGTATTACAGTAAAAGCTTCAAACGATGAATACGAATCATATAGTTTTGTATTCGACATGCTTTTAAAAAATGGAATTATGAAACGTATCGTATTGCCTTTAGCAAAAGTGTCTGAAGTTGGTACAGTTAAATATGTATCTGGTGAAAACATCGGTTATGAAACAACTTTATCAGCTTTTCCAGATGGAAAAGGTTTTACGCATTATGAATATATCGTGAAAGAGGGCTAACGAATGATTAAGGGAAAAACAAAATCAGGATTTAATTATCATATTGATGAGAATATCTTACAAGATTATGAATTACTTGAAGCAATTGCGGAGACTGAAAAAAATCCAATCTTCATTACGAAAGTAGTTCGAATGTTGTTAGGTGATGATACAGACAAATTAAAAGAACATGTTCGAGATGAAAACGGACATGTATCAATCGAGAAAATGAACGTTGAAATCACTGAAATTTTTCAATCTCAAAAAAAATTAAAAAAATAACAGCCCTCGCCAAAATGATTGCAATAGATGAAGACGCATTAATTTGCGATCTAGCAGAAACATATCAAATTTATGATTACAGACGGCTACCGGTTCAAACGGTAGCCGTTTTTTCTTTAGGTTTAAGAGATAACTCAAGAATCAAGATGAAACTTTCTGGTTCTAAAATTTCTCTGGAGCAATCTCTATTAGCAAGTGTAGCGGACAGATTAGGGATTTTAATATGGCAAAAAACCAAAGATGGAGCCAAAGGAAACAACGTTCCAAAATCTATTTTAGCTACATTAAATGGAGAGTATGAAGAAAAAGAAAAATCAGAAATGAGAGTATTTGAATCTGGCGAGGAATTCTTAAAAGCAAGAGCAAAATTGTTAGGAAAGGAGGAAACTAAATGGCAACAGAATTAGGAACGGCTTATGTACAGATTGTTCCATCTATGCAAGGAATTAGCGGTTCTTTATCTAAGGCGCTAGGTTCAGAAGCTAACAGTGCTGGAGATGAAGCAGGAACTAATTTTATGGGAAGCTTCAAAGCTAAAGCATTAGCGCTTGTAGCAGGTTTAGGGATTGGCAAATTATTAAAAGATTCCATTTCTGCTTCAATTAGCGAAGGTGCTGCCTTGCAACAATCATTAGGTGGTGTGGAAACATTATTCAAAAGTAGTGCTGACACTGTAAAAAATTATGCTAATGAAGCGTATCGGACAACAGGTTTATCTGCTAACAAGTATATGGAGAGTGTAACTGGTTTTAGTGCTAGTTTATTACAATCTTTAGGCGGAGATACAGACAAAGCTGCAGAAGTAGCAAACATGGCTTTGGTGGATATGTCTGATAACGCCAACAAAATGGGTTCATCTATGGAAAGTATTCAATTTGCTTACCAAGGGTTTGCAAAGCAAAATTACACAATGCTGGATAACCTTAAATTAGGTTATGGCGGAACTAAACAAGAAATGCAAAGGCTATTAGCCGATGCAGAAAAATTAACAGGCGTTAAATACGATTTAAACAACTTATCAGATGTTTACAGCGCTATTCATGCTATTCAAGAAAATTTAGATATTACAGGAACAACAGCTAAAGAAGCAGCTTCAACATTTACTGGATCGTTTGAATCCATGAAAGCAGCCGCTCAAAATGTGCTTGGGAAAATTGCGATTGGTGAGAATGTATTGCCGGCTTTGGAAGCTTTGGCACAAACAACTTCAACCTTTCTTTTTGACAACTTTTTTCCAATGTTAGGAAATATTTTTTCAGGAATGGGATTAATTTTCACAGAAGGAGTAAGTAAAATTGCTTCTAATTTATTTGGAGATGAATTTGGTAATGCAGTCTATACCCAATTATCTAGAGTTACTGCAGTATTCCAAACTTTCTTTGACATGATATTTGGTTCAATGTCAAATCAAGATAATATTGATGTTTTAGAAGCATTAGGATTTAGCGAAGATGCAGCAACTCAAATTGTAAACATTGCTGAAAATATTCGTATCACATTTGAAAATATCGGTTCAGCACTTGCAGATGTAGGCGGTATTGCAGTTGATTTTATTGGAGACTTGTTAGGTATTCAAGGCAGTGAACAAGGAGTTACTATTTTAGGAACGGCTTTTGAAGTCTTGACTTCAGTATTAAGCGTTGCATCTGCTGCATTAAAAGAGATTACAGGTTTCTTTAAAGAAAACCAACTAGCTGCTGATTTACTAAAATCATCTTTAGTAGCTTTAGGCGTAACTATGGCAGCTGTAAAAATTGCAGGTTTTGTATCTGAATTAGGTGGAATTAGTGGAGCTATTGGGATTGCGAAAACAGCAATCACTACATTTGCAACCAGTATCACAGCTTCAATTTCTGCTATACCATTAATCGGTTGGATTGCGGCAGCAACTGCAGCACTAGCATGGTTTTTCACTCAAACCGAAACAGGAAAACAACTGTGGGGTAGTTTCACGGAGTGGTTTTCTGGAACATTTCAATCTATTGCTCCAGCATTTGCAGAAGCATGGAACGGAATTACTGAAACAGCAGTTTCAGTTTGGACTAACCTTATTGCGGTTGTATCTCCAATCATTCAATCAGTTGTTGATTTTATTAAATCTATTTGGGACGGAATGTCTTCATGGTGGACTGAAAACCAAAGTCTAATCCAACAAACATTTGAAACGGTGTGGAATGCTATTCAAACAGTAATTCAAACGGTTATGCCTGTTATCCAATCAGTAATTGAAACGGCTATGAATATTTTATCTCCTTTCATTGAGACAACATGGAACAATATTTTAGTAGCAGTCACAATGGTTTGGGAATTGATGAAAAATTCAATTCAAACCAACATTGAGGCGATTTCAGGAATTATTAAGGCAGTGATGCAAATCATCAATGGAGATTGGTCTGGAGCTTGGGAAAGCATTAAAGGCGTTGCAGAAACGTTATGGAACGGAATGGTAAACGCTGGAAAAATCATTTTTGATGGCTTTGCGCAAATATTATCTAACATCTGGAATAATATTAAAACAGTTGCAAGCGCAGCTTGGGAAGCTTTAAAAGCAAGCGTACTAAGTATTATTAATAATATTGTATCTGGGGCGCAATCAGCTTGGGACACTATGGTAGGAGCAGTATCTGCATTAATTAGCGCTATAACTGGGTTCTTTGACCAATTATGGAACATTGATTTGGCAGGCGCTGGTCGTGCTATCATGGACGGCTTTTTAAATGGTTTAAAATCTGCTTGGGGAGCCGTTACTGACTTTGTCGGTGGAATTGCAAGTTGGATTGCTGAACATAAGGGGCCTATTGAATACGATAGAAAATTATTAATTCCAGCTGGTAAAGCTATCATGGAAAGTTTAGATGAAGGTTTAACTAATAAGTTTGAAGCTGTAAAAGATACCGTAAGCGGAATGGCTAGTGAAATTAATGATGTATTCAATAATGATATTACTGATTTTGATATGGGTACTACTGTATCAAAAGATTTTAAAATTGAAGATATGAGTAATACAGATGTAGCAGTAAACAACAATAATGTAGAAGTTATTAACGCATTAAAATTTGTACTAGAATTATTACAAAAAATTCTAGCAAAAGACAACAATACGTATCTGGACGGAAAAGTATTAGCAAAAAATTCGTATGATAGACAAATGGATTTTATACAAAGGGAGGGGATTTAATAAATGGTAAAAATTAATAACGTTATTTTATCTCCTATGGACTTTGTATTAGTCGACGGCGGAGAAATTCAAGTAGCTAAGAAACGAGTGACAGAAAACACTACCATTTATGGAGCTAATGGAAATTACGTAGTTCATGATGGTGGTTTTGAAAGTCAAGAACGTACCTTAAAATTTTCTGTTTTAAACTTTGAAAAAGTCATGGAGTTAAGCAATCTGTTTAAAGATTTTGAAAATACAATCGAGTTTGATTATTTAAAATCTTCTAAATACTATGCTGATCTAGTAGAAATTACTTTTCAAAAACAAGGAATAGAAAGATGGCTAGTTGATGTTAAATTGCTATTTAATCCATTTAGATATTCCAATGATGAAGCAGTTGTAACGATTGGTTCAAGTGGCAGTATCAACAATATTGGTAATGTATTTTCTGAACCTGAAATTGAAATTGAAGGTAATGGAGAGGTTAGTTTAACTATTGGGTCGCAAATCATGCGCTTGAGACTATACACAAAAGCCTATATCGATTGCAGACACATGAAACAAAACATTTATGACAAAAACAGAAATTTAAAAAACTCAATTCGTTTGAGTGGTGGATTTTTTGAAATCAAACCAGGATTGAACGGTATTGCAACTCAAGGTAATGTAACCAGAATTAAGATTAAAGGGAATTGGAGGTGGCGTGTATGATTTATTTAAAAGATGGTAAAACTCCACTTAATCTTGCTTATAATGACGAGATTGTTCATGAGGGTAATGGTAAGTATCAATTAACATTTAAATTTCCTACTGACAATTCAACTTGGGAATTGTTAACGGAAGAAACGTTGCTACTTGCAGATGATTTGCACGGTGAACAGGAGTTCATCATTTTTGAAGTCGAACGCCACCACGCTGATATTACCGTTTACGCCAACCAAGTGGCTACATTACTGAATAATTACTCAATCACTGAATTAAGCGTAAATAATGCAAGTGGCGATAGAGTAATGAGAAGCCTCGTAAGTAGTATTAGACGTGAACATAAATTTACATTTTCTTCAGATATTGCCAATACTCACAACTTGAATTTAAAAAACATTACAGTAGCAAACGCACTATTTAAAGGTAAACACTCAATCCTAGGCCAATGGGGTGGCGATTTAATTCGAGATAAGTACGATATTAGATTATTAAGCAATGGCGGTACTAACAAGGAAGCCTTGTTTATGTACAAAAAGAATTTAAAAACGTACCAACAAAAGAAATCGATTAAAGATTTAAAAACTAGAATTCATTTTACTAAAACGATTAATTCGCAAAAAGAGGGCGAAAAAGACAAAGTAATTTCTGTTACAGTCGATAGCCCATTCATTAATAAATATAAAAATATTTATGAAAGTAATTTAGATGTTAATGATCAAGAAGTTACAGATGAAACAACATTAAGAAGATACGGCGAACAGTATTTTAAAACTACATTATGTGATGTTTTAGAAGAAACCATTGAAATTGATGTGGTAGGTACTCCAGATGTTCCAGTTGGAATTTTTGATACCGTGACTGTATTCCATGAAAAATTCAATCTTGATGTTAAAAAGAAAATCACTAAATATACTTACTCGCCAATGGGTAAGAAGCTCAAAACAATTGGCTTTGGTAAAATTCAATCTAATTTAGGTTTGACTTTATCAAATATGGTTGATAATGCAGTAGCTGAACAGGTTGAAAGTAAACTAGACGCCTTTAAAATCCAAAAGAATTTAGCAGCATTATTGAAGCTTGATAGAAAAGCTGTAGAAGATAAGATGGCAGAATTGGAAGAAAAATCAAAAGCTGCAGTTGAAGTTAAGAAAGCTTTGTTTGAAGCAGACGGAACAATTCCAAACGTTGTTAAAACAAAAATTCTTGATGCGGTCGAAGCTGATATAGGACGATTAAAAACCATTATTACAGAAGCGGAATTAATTAAAGCTATTCAAGCCCATTTGAATTATGCTGAAATTAAAAATGCGTTAATTGATAAAGCATTCATTAATCAGATTATTAGTGATGAAAAATTTACGCAACAATTTGAAGATGGAGAAGTTACCACACAAAACATTTTTACAAAATTAAAAGATAGCATTAAGTCGAATATCGCCAAAGATTTTGTAACAAAAGCTGGAGTGCAAAAGATTGTCAATGATTTAACGATTGATGCAGACGGAATCAGACAAATCACGCAAGCAGAAACTACTAAAATCTTTAATCAAAATAGAGAGTCATTTAAAGGCGAACGAGGCAAAAGCTCCTATATTCATAAAAAGTATAGTGACAATGCAAATGGAGCTAACATGGATAATAATCCAACTCGTCAATACATTGGAATTTATACTGGTGATAAAGAGACTGAACCGGAAAACGCAAGTGAGTACAGCTGGACTAAAATCCGTGGGAATGACGGAATAAATGGTAGAGATGGACAAGATGGGCGAAATGGTACAGACGGTAAAGATGGGGAAGTAAATTTTAATCTATTGAACGGAACCAAAGAATTCAAAAGAGATCTCTTTGGAGCTCCAGAAAATTGGCAGCGCGATTTAATTTGGAATGTTGAAAATGAAAAATATAAAGATTTTACAGTACTATCCACAATTTACAATAACAATGGGTTATGGCAAAACGTGGAAGTGAAGCAAGGAAAAGTGTATGAATATGGTTTTTACGCAAAAGCTAATATTGCTCACAACAATGCGTATGTAGGTGTAAGTTGGCCAGCTTCTACTGCTAAAACACCTCGAGTTGACGGGAATCCAACCTCTTTTCCAATTCAACTGACTACAGATTGGAAATTTTATTCGTATCGATTT
>ERZ772909.1324-NODE-1324-length-13853-cov-5.408248_pt1 | contig 13853 bp, 15 predicted proteins | sample MGYA00511137_ERZ772909 | MGnify/ENA primary metagenome ERZ772909 (study PRJEB29015, sample SAMEA2738095) | human oral metagenome | biome: human oral; feature: human-associated habitat; material: saliva | place: China | collected 2270 ... | reverse complement strand
GTTAGCATTACCTATTGTTGGGTGTGCTAAACAGGCCACTATAACAAGCACAACTACAAACGAAACAAAGGAAACTGAAAATAACATAACAACTACAACAAACAGTTCTGAAGTAACTGAGAAGAATTTTAAAGACTTCCCGGAGACAGATAAGAAATATTTTAGTTATAATGATTGGAATGAAGGTATCGTAATCGAAGGATGTTCTTCTGAAGAAAAAGTAGTTGTAGTACCTAAAGAGATTAATGGTAAACCAGTATTAGCCATCGGCGAAAGAGGACTAGCCAACATGCAAAACTGTGAAGCAATCGTTTTGCCAGATAGTGTTCGCTTGCTTGGAGAATCTGCATTTGTAGCTGATATGAAATTAAAATATATTCATCTGGGTACTGGGCTAAAGAAAGTGAGTGATGATGCGTTTAATGGCTGTAGTTCTCTAGAATCTATCACATTCCCAGAAGGGACAGAGACTATAGAAGGACAAATATTCTTTTATGGTCGTTCATTAAAAACAATTACAATTCCAGCAAGTGTAACTGAAATAACAGACGTATTCTACTTCCCAGAAAATTCAAATAAGAATGTAGAAATTCATACACCTAAGGGGTCAAAAGCAGAAGAAGTTGCGAATCACCTTGAATTAAAGGTAGTTAATGATTAAGGAGAAATAAATGAACAAGAGATTATTGACAGGATTATGTGCTGTAGTAATGTTATCTGGTTTAGTTGGCTGTGGACCTAAAGAACCTAAACAAGAAAATGAACAGACCACAACAAAACAGACAACAGAAGCACCAAAACAAAAAGAAAAAGACACTTCAAGATTCGATATTCTTTCACAAAAGAAACTTGAGGAATTTAAGATAAGAGCATCTGGAGCAGAATATGATGGAAGAATGGTCGATGAGAATGGTAATCGTATTATGGGTGATGATGGAGAACCAGTTGGACCGAATGTACAACATTTTGACTATGACGTGTCACTTAAATTACCAACCAACTATACTGTAAGGGCAATCGTAGTAGATAAGAACGGACATATTTCAGATAAGTACCGTCTTAACAAAGAAGTAGAAGAGAGAGACCACTATTGGGATGAGGAATACAAGAAGTCCACTGATGAAATCAATAATGACTATGTTGGTAAGGTAATTGCAACAGGTTTTGAGAAAGACCACGACACCTATTCTTATGATAAGTTAACCTTTACAGCAAGTTTCATGCCTAAGCATTTCAAAAATACAGAACATGGTACTACTCCTGAAGAAGTAGACTCTTATTACCTAGATTTTGATAAGAAAGAGAATCTAGTTAAGAGTGATTATAAGGGTTATACTTTATATACTAACAAGGTAGATACGGATGATGGTGGATATGTTGAAGGCTACTTATATTTAGATAACGTAAATAAGTTATATTTAACATACTTCAACAAACATCAGAACACAAAGGACATGTCTAAGGAAGATGCTCACAAGCGAGTAGTTGAGTTACTTGACGAGTTAGTAACAATTAAGAAGTAGGAGAATAAAATGAAGAAATTACTATTATCTGCATTGTCGATACTAATGTTGGTTGGGTGTGCTAAATAAAATTATATAGGAAATATTATTAGAAAGGTGGTGAATACAGTGGCATATTTTATAGTTCAATTTCCACTCAAAACCGAGAAGTATCAAGAGGATATTTTAGATAAACGTTTTGAAATTGGTAGACAGATTTACAATTCGCTAGTGAGTATAACCCAAAAACGTTATAAAGAAATGACTAAAACCAAGAATTATAGAACTCTTATTTCCCAATTATCAGGAGACAAGAAGAAAGACAAGTCTGTTTGGAAACAAATCAATGACATAAGAAAACAGTTTGGTATGTCAGAGTATTCATTCCATAAAGATGTTCAGGAACTACAACACCACTTTTCTGACAATATTGATGCTCGCACCGCACAGAAAATTGCCACTAGTCTTTGGAAAGCATACGAAAAACTGTTTTTTGGAAATGGGAAACATATTCACTATAAGAAATATAATTCTGTTAATTCATTAGAGGGAAATACCAATAAAACAGGTATTCGTTTCAAAGACGATATAATATTATGGAATGGGCTAAAAATACCTGTAGCCATTGATTACAACAATTATTACGAAAATCAAGCATTGAAATCAGAAATCGCCTATTGTCGTCTTATCAGAAAATTTGTTAGACGTAAATACAAATACTATGTTCAAATCATTTTCAAGGGAACTCCACCTATTAAAGTTGATAATGAAACAGGTGAAGTGAAACATTATATCGGAGAAGGCGATGTTGGTATTGATATTGGAACTTCTACAATCGCTTATTCCTCTGCTACTGATGTTAAAATCTTAGAACTTGCCAATAAAGTCCAAGACATTGAAAATGAAAAACGCAGGTTATTGAGAAAAATGAATAGAAGTCGTAGAACAACTAACCCAAACAACTATAACGAGGATGGTACAATCAAAAAACAAAAAGTGATGTGGAATAAATCAAACCACTATCTTAAATACCAAAATCAGTTGAGAGAACTGTACCGTAAGCAAGCAGATGTAAGGAAATATCAACACGAGTGCTTAGCGAACGAGATTATTTCTCTCGGTGACAATATTTATGTAGAAAAGATGAACTTCCAAGGACTTGCCAAGAGGTCTACAAAAATAGAAAAGAACGACAATGGTAGATTTAAGCGAAAGAAGCGTTTTGGCAAATCTATTGCCAACAGAGCACCTTCGATGTTGTTGAATATTATAGACAGAAAGTTATCGTATTATAGGAAACATTTGATTAAAATAGATACATGGAGTGCGAAAGCAAGTCAGTTTGACCACTTCGATGGTACATACAACAAGAAGAGGTTATCACAAAGATGGAATGATTTTAATGGAATAAAGGTTCAAAGAGACATGTATTCAGCGTTTTTGATTATGAACACAGCAGATGATTTAAAGAGTTTTGATATAAACAAGTGCAATGAGAGATTCGACAATTTCTATCGACTTCATAATTTAGAAGTTGAGAGATTAAGCAAACATAGAAATTTAAGTAGTATAGGAATTTAAGGGTTTAAATAAATAAACGAAAAGGTTTTGGTACGAGCCTAATGCTATCGTTAATTTACTCAATGGAGTAATTGATAGTGAAAGTCTTACAGAAATAAATCAGTCTTATGTGCTTTCGAGTACATCTGGAAGTTTACGTATGTAAGAACCCAGTGTTATTAAGACACTGGAGTACATGGTGAAAAATCACTAAAAGAAAAATATAATTTAATTGAATCTGTCATAGAAGAATTAGTTAAAATTGAGAAGTAAATAGATATAATTAGTAAGAGAGATTAAGTTCTCTCTTTTTGATATATATAAATGTTAAAAGGAGATACAAAATGAACAAAAAAAACAGATTACATAAAGCATTATTATTAAGCACGCTAACATTTACCCAGTGTATTGGTACAGTAGCACTGGTTCAGAACAGTGTTGTGCAAACCTACGCAGAAGAGAAAAACAAGGATGTAACAAGTCAACAGTTCTTAGATTACCTCAACGAATTAAAACAGAAATATCCTAACTTTAAGTTTGAAGAACGTAAAGTTGTTTATAATTCGTTACAAGAGGCACAACAAGCAGAATTGCAACAAAAACAACAATTAGAACACTCTATTAAACAGTACGAAGATGAAAAGAAACAATCAAAAGATGAATATGATGCTAAGGTTAATAAGTATAACCAAGATGTAGCAGCCTACAATCAAGCAAAACAAGAATGGGATGCTAAGAAAGCAGAGTTAGAAAGTAAGAAAACAGAAGAAGGTCAATTAACAGAAACATTGGCACAGAATCTTATTTTTAAAGATGAACCTAATGCAGAAGTATCAGTTAGTGGTAACTTCCAAGGATATTGGAAACGTTCAGATAATAGATATGGTAATGACTATGGAAACGTAGATTATAAACCTGAAAGTGGAGATACATTAGAACAGACATGGACTGGTGGTTATGCTACATGGAAAGCAAGTAATGATAACTTCTTAGGTTTACCAGTCGTTTTATCTCAAGGCGACAGTATCACAGCAACATATACTAACTTACAAAACAGTAGTTATGCTGGAAAGAAAATAAGTAAGATAGAATATACTATTTCTTCTAACCAGACACAACCACACTCTGTATTTGTATTAAAGAATCCAGCTTTAGGTCTATGGACATACAATACAAAAGAAGGCAATAACACTGTTCAGACTAACTTAACTATGAAATTCTACGATGAAGATGGCAACTTGATTGAGTTTGACGAGAACCATCCTGCATTAGTAAACATGGGTAGTTTAAACTCTGGTACAACAGCATCTGGATATAGATACGTTGAAAAGGTTTACAATCAGAACTTTAGATTTGTTCCTATCAATGGTTCTTTAATTAAAGAAAGTGTCAACCATGAAATCTATGCAGTAGATGAAGATACAGACAATCCAACAAACTATAAAGGTTGGGATAGTACAAAGTGGGATAGAATTGGTAATCCTAACATGTGGTTTGGTAGTGGTACAGGCGTTGTAACAAGTGGTAATACTATTAGTTTATCTGCTGAATCAAACGCAAGTGGACAATGGTTGATAGTAAATGGTGCAGTAACTACAAAAGATGTTCTACCACCATTACTTGCAACATATCCAGATGCTTTAGAACCACATCATGACCCAGATTATCAAGGTAACAACGGTACACGAAATACTATCTATTATAGTCGTGTATTGATTAGACAATTAACAACAGAATGGGTGGATAAAGATGGCAAAGAATTAAAAGCACCTATTACAGATACAGATATTAAACCAGCCGGTACTATTTCTCATTATGTGTTTGACCACGATGATACAGACAATGAAGGTAATGTTAGACACGTATATAAACAGTTGGAAACTCGTTGGGAAGATAGAAATGGTAAAACATTAAAAGAACCTGTGAAAGATAGTAGTATTCAGGATAAAGGTACTATTGATGATTATGCTTTTGTGGAAACAAAGGTTGAAGGAGATATTACAACACATATCTTTAGACAGTTTAGTACTAAATGGGTAGATGAAAACAATAAAGATATTAAACCTGAATTTGTAGGTGATAAGACAAAAGATAAAGACGATTTTAGTGATTATGCTTTTGTAAGTTCTGAAACAGTTGATGGTAATTTAACTCATCATTACAGACAATACACTACAGAATGGGTGACAGAAGAAGGTACACCACTCAAAGACAAGGTTACTGGCAAAGAAATCAAAGTTAGTAGTACAATTCCTAATTATAAGTTCTTAGAATCCAAGACAGATGAAAATGGTAATGTAAAACACATCTTTATTCAATTTACAACTTCTTGGGTTGATGAAAATAAGAAAGAATTATCTGAACCAACTAAGTCAGATGAATTTAAAGACGAAAAGCAATTTGAAGGTTATAAACTCATTGATACTAAAGAAGAAGGTAGAACTAGAGTATATACTTATCATAAACTAACTACAGAGTGGGTAGAAGATAAGACAAATACTCAATTAAAGAAACAAGATGGTACACATGAGCATGGAGATATTACATCTTATGTTTATGTAAAAACTGAAACTAAAGAGAATGGCGACTTAGTTCATGTGTTTAAGAAAGTAGAACAGAAACAAACAGAACAATCAAAGAAGAATGACATTCCTACGGGTGTCCGTACAAATAGTTTAATCAGTTTGTTTATGATTTTAATTAGTTCTATTGGTTTAGTATTAACAAATGTAATTAAGAAGAGAGAATCCTAAAAAGATTCTCTTTTTTGATATATTGATTGTATTTTGAGAAGGAGCGAAATTATGGGAATTGTAAGTGTGGCACTGGCTTTTGTATTAGGTTATCTTGTCAGAGAAAATGAAGGCAAAGGTGGCGTAGTTGATAAGACCAAAGAGGTCATTCAAGAAGCAGTAGCAAAACATGAGGAAGATGAGTAATCTTCCTTCTTGACATTAAAAGGAGTATGAGTAATGTTTAGTTTAAGAAAAGCAATTAGTGAAGCGTCAGATAATATACAACTATGTGCAGGTAAACAGTTAGTAGAAATAGCAAAGAGATTTGATAATGAAAATGTAACGACAACACAACTTTTAGATATGTTAGGAATTAAATATGTAACAGAAACAACTGGCGATAAGCAAGTTATAAAGTTCGCATTTAATGAAATAAATACAGGTGACAAGTTAGAGTTTGTTTATGATGGTAACCATCTTATTAGACAATGTTACAAAGATGACAAAAAGGTATCATCAGAGTCTACATGTCCTAGTTGTGGATTGTTCTTTATGGCACTAATGTATGGTATTAACTATAAGTCAAATCTTGTCCAGTCGTTAATGTATTTTTCAGAAAACCCAGCAAACAGATTATTAAAAGTAGGGCTGACAGCAATACTCGCATTACCAAGCGACAAAAAATCTGATACAATAAATACAGAAGAACAGATTAGCACAATTCGTTATAAGGAAGTACCAGAAATCAATGGTTACTATTTATGGGAGCCGGTTCGTGGCGGTGTTTCTGCAATCGTAAATAGGAACGGTGAGAAATTGTACGCAGGCTCTGCCATTAGTTTTGAAGAACATTTAAAGGCGTTTAAAGAAGGTAGAAGAAGTTAAGTAACTAATGAACTACATAATTTCAGTCAGAGATTTAAATTTTGAAAAATCAGTGTATGTTCCCAATAACGTAAACACGCAAGCGTATATAGATGAATGGTTGTTTGCAGAGTATGGAATTAAAGACAAATCATACCAAATTAAAGAGAGTGCTTAACGGCCTCTCTTTTTGTTTATTTTTACAATCAGTAATTACCGCTTAAAACTGTTTTATACCCTCGTCCGTGTGACTTTTTAGACTTATTTTAGGCCTAAAACCAACGGGCTGATACATTATTCAGATTTAACGAAAATTAGTCTTAAAACCGTTCTCCGGAACATTTAAAAGACTTGACATTATACCAAAACCACGCTATAATATCCTTGTAAAAACAAAGACAGAGGTAAATAGCCATGACATTTAAAGAGTTGATGTTAGAACAAACAGGGTATGAATGCTTTACAACATTCTTTGAAGATTTTACAATCGCAGAAAAGTTTGGGCTTAATGCTGTAAAAGATACATTTAATAGAGCGTTTAAGGAATGGAAGTCAAACTATAAGTATTTAACTGAACTTGTTATGATTCTCAACTGGAAAATCTGGCAACACTACGACAAGAGCGAAAAGTTGGCAGAATTATATAACAGTTTGTGGGAAAAGGCAGACGCTTATGCATACGAAAACCTAAAGGGTGAAGAGTTGTCTTATTTCTACAGCACAACAGACTAGGTAATAGTGACAAGACATTTAATGAACTAATGTTTAATCAAACAGGAAGCGAGTTCCACTAAGAGACTATTGGCAACTACGTTTAATTGTAATATAATTTTTAAAGGGGGTGGAAGGACATATGACTGTAATTTATAAAAGTACCAGAGTAAGACTTTACCCTACCGAAGAACAGCAAGTTTTAATTAACAAGACTATTGGGTGTGTACGATTTGTTTATAATATCACCTTAGAGTCTTGCAAGAAATCCTATGAACAGACTAACAAGTTCACCTCTAAAAAAGAACGTTCTGCAAATTTAGTTCCACTTAAGGAAACAAATGATTTTCTAAAAGAAGTAGACTCTACAGCACTTCAACAATCCGTCATGGATTTGAACTCTGCATTAGACAACTTTTTCAAAAACAGAAATAATTTTGGTTTTCCTAAGTTTAAGTCTAAACACAACATGAAACAATCGTATAGAACACCTTACAACAATGGAAGTGCAACTGTCTTAGACAACAAACACATTAAACTACCAAAGTTGGGAAGAGTCAAAACCAAGCGTTTTGATATGCCAGAGGTGTACAAGGTTCTTAATATCACAGTGGAAAAGACGAATACAGGAAAATACTATGCTTCTATTTGTATTGAAACAGAGGTACAACCTTTGCCTAAAACAGGTAAGCAAGTTGGGTTTGATTTAGGTTTAAAAGACCTGCTTATCGGTAGTGATGAGACTAGATACGAAAGACCGAAATATGATTATGTTTTTAAAGATAAACTTGCCAAGGAACAACGTAAACTCTCGAAAATGAGAACCAAGTTAGAGAGAGCGAAGTTGAACCTAGATGAGTGCAGGAATTATCAAAAGCAAAAACATAAGGTAGCGAAGTTGTATGAGCATATTTCCAACTGTGCAAAAGACTTCAATCATAAATTAAGTCGAAGGTTGGTAGAAGAGTACGACTTTATTGCAATGGAAGATTTGAATGTAAGTGGTTTAATCAAAAATCACAAACTTGCTTATTCCATCTCTGATGTACGTTGGTCGCAACTTCTAGGATTCATAAAGTACAAGTGTCAGTGGTATGGGAAGAGATTTATACAAGTAGATAGATTTTACGCAAGTTCAAAAATCTGTTCTGAATGTGGAACATATCATAAGGATATAGTTAGTTCACTTTCAGTTAGAGAGTGGACTTGTCCAGACTGCGGAACGTATCACGATAGAGATGTAAACGCTGCCAAAAACATTTTAAATCAAGCCTTAAGTGTGGCTTAAAACACTTCGGAAAGGCGCAACCGTGGTAAATTAGTTTAGAGATGGTAGTTCTGTAAAAGAACGAGAGTAACCTGAACGTTCCCAAGAATCTACTTGACTTTAGACAAGCAGAGCGTCAAAAGTGATATATAATAAACCAAGAGAGGACATTTGACTAAACATGATTAAAACAGATAATATTTCATATCTTAATAGAGAATATGACAAGAACAAACTAAGAAAGATAGTATTCATGGATAGAGATGGAACTATTCATATTGATAAGGTCGAAACACATTTGATTGATGATTTAGAATTTTTCCATGATACTGTATCATTTATGCAAAAAGTAACCTCGTTAGGGTACGATATTATTGTGGTAACAAATCAGAGTGGAATTGGGAAAGGTCATTATGACATTGAAACTATGAAAGACTTTAATCTTTATATGGTGAAAGAGTTGGAAAAGTATGGTATTAACATACTAGCAGTTCTGTATTGCCCTCATATCAAAGAGGATAACTGTTCTTGCATGAAACCTAAATCTGGGATGTTCAGGAAGGCGAGAGAATTGTTTAATATTGATATGAATAACAGTATTATGGTTGGTGACCAGACATCTGATGTATTAGCAAGTATAAATATTGGAATAACAGAAAACTATCTAGTGACAACAGGTATCTATGATGGTAAGTATGTGTTGCCAACTGAATTAAATGATAAAGTGACGGTATGTGAAAACTTATCAGAGGTAGGAGAACATATTTGTCGAAATCACTTATAGACCGAGGAATATAAATTAGAGAGAGGTATAAAAACTTCTCTCTTTTCTATTTACTTATTTTTCCATGTGTGATATAATAACACCAGTAAGTAGAGGAAGATATGAACAAAGAACAAATCGAAGATGTTATTAAGAGTTTAGAAGAGCGTAAATATGAGGTTGTGCTTAAAACCTATACAGGTAATTCTGTTTCATTCTATTGTAATAAACACGCATTCACAATAGACTATAATGGTGCTAAACCTGTAGTAGGTGTAGGTATTCGCTTAGATGTTTATTCAACATTTAATCAAAAGGATGTAGGCTGGTTAAATTCTATTACGGACCGTTGGGAAATGTACAAATATTGTATTAGTTTTTCTAGTACTGTAGAAAGCGAAGAAGAACTAGAAAAATTACTGGTACATTGTGTTGAATATTTCTAGTAATTAAAGCAATTTAGTAGTACACGGAAATTTTTAGGAACAATAGTAAGAGGTATAGTATGTTAAAAATAACACGAGATGGTGAAAAGACCATTGATAATGAAAGACAATTCAACAAATCACTATTACCAAGATGGAAACAAAAGTGGTTAGTGTTTAAATTTGGGCTGGTAATCGTGTCAGATACATATAATGTCAGTAAAGGTCAATATGATGCATTTTTCAAACTTAGAAAGAAAGTTTTAACTAGACTAGACCAAATTGACTCTAATATCATTGACACTACATTAGACGAGCGTTTAAAAATCGCAGAATGGTTCGCACAAGAAAAAGATTTGGTCGGAATCAAAAAGGATAAGAATAGTTCAATAGAGTATACCCTGTTTTATAGTAATAACGGTAGTCTTAGTGAGATAATTAAATTAAAATATAGTATTCCAATTACTGTTGAAATAGACAAACAAATGATTGATGGTTACATTTATTCCATTAGTGACCTATTAACATACAATGCTCCGTGCAAAACAGAAAAATAAATCATATAATGATATATAGAAAGAGGTATGTATGGTAAGTGTTGAATTAGATAAACCTTATGGTGGGTGGTCTTTCCTATCCTTTGAAGATGAAAATGGTTCTAGTACTGTTGTTCTATCTTATATAGATGGAAATATTGCGATAAATATGTTAAAGAAGTTTTATAAATATCTAAACAATGTTGAACCATGTATTTTATTTGAGTTTGATGGAGAAAGCCATGGGACACAAGTTGTAGTAGTATCTGAAAAAGAATGTTATGTGTGTGGTTGTCCTTATGATGAAAATAAAGGAAAAATCTATAACATTAAAGGACCTGATTTCATTGAGCGGATATTAAGTGATATATGTGAGAATTTCGTTAGTTGGAGTTCATTTGATGTTTTCGGTGAATCTGATGAAGAGTATCATTCAGAATTAGAGAAGAGTAAGAAAACATTAACAAAGTGGATTAAGAAAGTTCGTAAAGAAATAAAGTCTTACAGAGATACGTTTCCTGAAGTAGACAAGTAATGAATTTGCATCAAATCCTGTATAGTTTTTGGTGCATTAGTTGTATAATATATATAGGAGTAGTAGACTTAATAATATGAAGTATTACATTAGTGATTTGCATTTTGACCATACAAACGTAATCAAGTTTGACAATAGACCATTTAAAGATGTAGAGGAAATGAATAACGCTCTTATCCATAATTGGAATAGTGTTGTTAAAAAGAATGATATTGTATATGTTCTAGGAGATTTTTGCTTTGGTAATACGGAACGTACAAATGAATTATTTAATCAATTAAATGGTAAAATAATTTTAATAAGAGGAAATCACGATAGAATCCTGCATACACAAGCAAATAAAAATAAAGTCTTGCAAATGGTTGACTATAAAGAAGTAAAGGATATAGCATTTGGCAAAGAATATCGTGTATATATGAGCCACTACTTTATGTCCTTATTTAGGAGTCATAGGTACCCTAATACTGTTCACTTATATGGACACGTTCATAATTCAGATGAGTGGGAGTTTTGTAAAGAGGTTGCAGAACAGGCAAAGAGTAGATATAAGACAGACGCAAAATATTTTAATGTTGGTTGTATGTTAGATTATATGAATTACACACCTAGAACGTTAGAACATATATTAGAGAATGGAGAATAGATATGGTAGATTTAAAGAAAGTTAAAAGTACATATAAAGCAAAAGAATCTTTGGATGCTGAACTTTTATCACAATTAAGAATGATTAGAGAAGAACTTGGTAGCAACTTCACTTATAAAGATTTTGAGTATAATATTCCTGACAATAATGATGCTATTATCGGTATTGATGACATTATAGACTATGGAGATGGCATTTTAGATATATTCTATATAAGTAATGGTATGACTACTACATTCTTCTGTTTAAGTGAAGAATTATTAATGATGAGTAGAAAAGAACTTGAAGCGTTAAAGGAGAATATATGAGTTTAATTGAACAAGCAATCCAAGCAGAACAAGAGTATCAACTACAAATGAGAGAACAGATTGAGCAAATGAATGACCAGATGAATGTGCTTAAAGCAGAAATTATAGCCACTCAAGAAGAGGCAGAAGAGTTAAAGAGATTATCAGAAAGGAAATAGGGAATGAAGAAATTATTAACATTTATAACAATGCTATTTATGACAATTTGCATGGCAATTCCGTCACATGCAGAAGAAAATACACCAAGAAGATTAGACGTACAATTAGTACAGGTATCATTAAGAGATAGTGGTAACCAAGTACATCAGAATAATCTATATGACGGTTCAAGTTTCTTTTTAAACTTAACATGGAACTCAACTGAAACAGTACATACAGGAGATTATTTTGATATTCTTGTACCTGAATCTATTGATATGAGTTCAGATAAGTTAGATAGAACTTTCCCTATTATTGATTCAGCATCAGGAGATGTCATTGGCGAAGGTACATTACATCCTAATGGCAATGAAGGTGGAAAGATTAGTGTTGTATTTAATGAACAAGCAAATAACAGAAGCAATTTAAGTGGTAATATATATATGTGGGTGCCATTTAATAAGAACCATATTACACTGAACCAGAAGAATGTATTTACATTCACAATTAAAGGTAATGGTATTTATAATGGCTACCAGATGTCAGCAGAAACAACAATTACAAGACCAAGTACAGATGGTGAAGTAATTGCTAAGTGGGGTCAAGGATTACCAGATGAACCTAACACAGTTAAGTGGATTATTCGTGTCAATAAGAGTGGTATGGACTTACATCATGTAGTCTTATCTGATAGTCTTGTAACAGATAATGGTTGGTTCTTACACCCAGTAGATATTTCAAAAGAAAGATTTAAGTTGCAAAAAGTTACTTATACTGAAAATGCTGGTATCTCTAATTGGGGTGAGGTAATTGATGTAACAGATATGATTCAATTTGCACCTGATTATAAATCATGGACATTAGATTTAGGTGATATTGGTACACAAGGTTATATGTTATTCATGAAAACTGCTATGACAAGTGGTACACTTCAAAAGAATAAGATTGTAATTTCAAGTGATGAAGTAACGAAAGATGTAACAGCACAGTATAAACTAGCAGATGTTGGGGGTGATACGGGTGTAACAACAAAGGGTAAGTTACAAATCGTTAAACAGGATTCTGAAACTGGTGCAGGACTTGCAGGTGCTAAGTTTGAAATTAAAGATTTAGATGATAATACAACACAGACATTAGTGACTGGTGCAGATGGTACAGCAGTAACACCTAACGTTGTATTTGAAGCAAATTATGAAGTTAAAGAAATTGAAGCACCGTTTGGTTATAAGTTAAATAACACTGTATATACAATTCAGACATCTGTAAGTAAAGATAACATTGTTACTGTAAAAGACGAGCCTATTACAAGAGACATTAAGGTATCTAAGACTTGGGTAGGTAATACAGGTACACAAGCAGTTATGCATTTATATGCTGATAATGTAGATACAGGTAAGTCAGTAACATTAGACACCTCTAATAATTGGGAATATACTTTCACGGGTTTACGTAAGTATAATGGTAATCAAGAAATTCAGTACTCTATTAAAGAAGATGAAATGAATTTCTATATGACTTCCGTTGCAGGTGATATGGATAATGGTTTCAACATCACAAACACTTGGAATGAACAGCATGAATTGCCTGGTGATGCACCAACAGTAGAGATTCCAGAATTTAAGATTACAACTTTTGTGAATACTAATAATGAGCAGATTGCAGAGTTTGAAAACGGTTTCACAGATAAGAAAGATGAAATCACATTCAATGGAACTAAGTACGTATTTAAGGAAAAGTTGCCAGACCAAGATGGTATCAGAACTTACGTATATGAAGAGTTCCATAGTGAAGTACCTAACGATGCGCCAGAAGTAACATTACCTGAATTAAAGGTTACTCGATTTGTAGATGAGAATGGTAATGATA
>ERZ772909.1322-NODE-1322-length-13860-cov-10.791380_pt1 | contig 13860 bp, 8 predicted proteins | sample MGYA00511137_ERZ772909 | MGnify/ENA primary metagenome ERZ772909 (study PRJEB29015, sample SAMEA2738095) | human oral metagenome | biome: human oral; feature: human-associated habitat; material: saliva | place: China | collected 2270 ... | reverse complement strand
TCCACTCAATATCACATTCGGTATAAACGTTACATTCTAACAATTATCATCTGACTATATAATATGAAAAAAATAATATATTCAGCACTTGTGCTCGCTACCCTTAGTATGACAAGTTGTTCAGACTTCTTGGATGAACATACTCCACAGGCAACACTAAGTGATGAGCAAGTAAAGGAGGCTAATCATGTTGATGAACTCGTAACATCAGCTTATGCCATATTTATTTCAGCAGAAGATATCAATTCTTCGTTTTCAATGTGGAATTATGATGTCCGCAGTGATGATGCCTATAAAGGCGGTAACGGAACAAGTGATGGAGATGTGTTCCATCAACTTGAAATAGAACAAGGAGTCTTGACCACAAACTGGAATATTAGCGATATGTGGCAAAGATTATACAATTGTATATCACGTGCCAACACGGCAATAGCTCTTCTTGAACAAGTCAATAGTACTGTCTACCCTCGAAGGGATGAACGTTTGGCTGAGATGAAGTTCCTGCGTGCATATGGACACTTTTTGTTAAAGCGTTTGTATAAGAATATACCTTTTGTTGTAGACCCTAATCTTAAGTCAGAGCAATATAACATGCTTTCTAATCGTGAATATACGAATGATCAAGGTTGGCAAGTTATTATTGATGACTTGATGGAATCTTACAATAACCTTCCTGTTCATCAAGCAGACAAGGGACGACCAACAAAAGCATCAGCTGCAGCTTTCCTTACGAAGGTATATATGTATAAGGCTTATCATCAAGATAATGAGAACACGAATGAAGTTACAAGTATATCAAAAGACGATCTTTTGAAAGCTGTTCAGTTTAGTGATCCATCTATTTATGCTGCTGGAGGCTATGGCTTAGAGAGTGATTTCCATAATAACTTTAGACCAGAACCACAGTTCGAGAATGGAAAGGAAAGTCTTTGGGCAATGCAATATTCCATTAATGATGGAACTAAGAATGGTAATCTCAACTGGAGTTACGGACTGATTGTTCCAAATATTCCTGGTGTAACAGATGGAGGATGTGATTTCTATAAGCCAAGTCAAAACCTTGTTAATGCTTATCGTACAGATGCTAATGGCCATCCATATATTGGTACATTTAACAATCAAGACTATAATAAAGCAACAGATTATGCAGACCCACGTCTATTCCTTACCATTGGTATTCCTGGTTTACCTTATGAATTTAATTCAAAGTTCATGATGGATAGGACTGCTACATGGAGTAGAAGTAATGGATTGTATGGCTATTATGTAACTTTAAAGCAGAATGTAGACCCAGAAAGTCCTTATCTGAAGAAAGGTGCATGGTGGGGTACATCAGAGAATCGTATTGTCTTCCGTTATGCAGATGTCCTACTTGAACGTGCTGAGGCTTTGGTACAGTTAAATGATGGACGTATTAACGAGGCAATCAATATCATCAATCAAATCCGTAATCGTGCTAAACAAAGCACAGGTGTTATCAGCAATTATCAGAGTGATTATGGTGTGAGAATGAATGTTATGCCATATACTGGAACCTACAGTCAGGTAGAGGCGCTTGATATTGTTAAAATGGAGCGTCGTATAGAGATGGGTATGGAATCTGAAAGATTCTTTGATCTTGTAAGATGGGGAGAGGCAGAACGCGTACTCAACAAGTATTATGCAGAAGAGGCTAATGACTGTTCTATCTATAGTAGTGCTCACTTCACTAAAAATAAGAATGAGTACTTGCCTATTCCATATGCACAAATAGCAGCTTCAAACGGACATTATAAACAAAATATTGGTCAGTGGTAAAGTATGAAAACAAATATAACAACAATATTCATTGCACTTATTGCTTTCTTTGCATTAGGTAGCTGCAGCGACGAGAATAATATTTCTGGTCTGCAATTAAACGGATTATGTTCAGTCGATTCTATCGTATTGGATAATTATAAGGGTGTCGTAGATCAGGTTTCACGTACAATCACTGTGCGTGTCCCTGAGACTTACGATGTCACAAACATGACTGTTAGTACACTTAAACTAAGTTCTGGTGGCATCAGTAATATCAAAGAGGGAGATAAACTTAATATGCTTACAGCTCAGGTGCTCAGTATTAAGAATGGGGATGTCTTCCTTGACTGGACTATGAATGTGTTGAGAGATGAGGCAAAAATCACTTCTTTCAAGATTAATGGAATATATAATGGCGTTATTGATGAGGGAAATAAGACAATCTCTGTCTATGTTCCTAATACGCTGGACCTTCATTCTTTAACTCCTACAATAGGGTTGAGTACAAATGCGACAGTTAGTCCATCTAATGGGGTTGCAACGGACTTCTCTAATCCTGTTACATTTACAGTTACCAATAATACAGCTTCTGCAAGCTATACTGTAAAAGTGACAGCTATCGGCAAGCCTACAGCTGTCTTTGTTAGTCTACCAGCTACGATGAACGAACTTAATTCAGAGGAGTTAGCTGCTTGTAAGTGGATGCTTCAGAATATCCCGAACTCATTATACGTTTCATTTACTGATATTAAGAATGGTACAGTCAATCTTAGTGAGTGTAAAGTTATTTGGTGGCATTATCATAAGGATGGTGGTGTTGACGGAAAAGAAGCATTTGAAAGAAATGCACCAGAAGCCGTCAATGCAGCTGTCGCATTGAGAGACTACTATAACAATGGTGGCTCTTTCCTCTTCACTCGATATGCTACCAACATGCCAGCAGAGATTGGCGCTGTAACAAACAATGCTGCCCCTAATAATTGTTGGGGACAAAATGAAGCTGATGCAGAAAAAGCAAACGGACCTTGGAACTTCTTTATTCAAGGGCACACTACCCACCCTCTCTTCCAGAACCTTATAATGAAGAGTGGTGAGCCAAACTCTGTTTACACTTGTGACGCAAACTATCGTATCACGAACTCTACCGCTCAATGGCATATTGGTACAGACTGGGGAGGATATGACAACTTAGCTAAGTGGCGCACAGAAACAGGTGCGCAAGACCTTGCTTATGGTGGCGATGGTGCTGTCGTTGCATGGGAATTCCCTGCAATAGGAACAAAAGGTAAGATACTATGTATCGGCTCAGGATGTTATGACTGGTATAGCATTGATGATGTTCCAGCCTACTATCACAACAATATCGCTAAGATGACACAGAACGCATTCAACTATTTAATGAATCATTAAAAGTTTAATAAAAATGAGAACTATTATATATTCTCTCGCACTCATCGCAACTTTAACAGCCCCGTTAACGGGCTGTAGCGATGACAAGACCATAGTAGATCAGAAAGACTGGGATACTGCAACCTACTTCTATTCTACCGATGAAGTGGCACAAAGCACTTTCTATAAGCCAACTGTTGGTTATGTTGGAGACCCTATGCCATTCTTCGACCCCAAGGCAAAGGACTTTAAGGTGATGTATCTACAAGATTTCCGACCTAATCAAGCTGGCACCTATCATCCTATTTGGGCTGTTGAAACTAAAGATGCGGCCAACTATCAGTCTCTTGGTGAACTTATTCACTGTGGTGGTATCAATGAACAAGATGCGGCACTGGGTACAGGATCAACAGTTTATAATGATGCTGATGGATTGTATTACACCTTCTATACAGGACACCGATACCAAACAACTGCTACAGATAATGGTGAGATGGTGATGATGGCAACATCATCTGACTTCAAGACCTGGACTAAAAATCGCACATTCCGACTAAAGGGGGATGATTACGGATATAGTAAGAACGATTTCCGTGACCCCTTTGTCTTCAAAGGTGACGATAACAAATGGCACATGCTTGTCGCTACATTGAAAGGTAGCAAAGGGCATTTAGCAGAGTTCACATCCGATGATCTCAAGACATGGAGCCATGCTGGAACATTCATGACTATGATGTGGGATCGATTCTATGAGTGTCCAGATGTGTTTAAAATGGGGAACTGGTGGTATCTTGTTTATAGTGAGAAACATGCTGCTATCCGCCGTGTACAATACTTTAAGGGTAGAACTCTTGACGAATTGAGAGCCTGCACGCAAAATGATGCAGGTTTATGGCCTGATGCTCATGAGGGCTTCTTAGATAGTCGTGCCTTCTATGCAGGAAAGACTGCTAGTGATGGTCAGAATCGCTACATCTGGGGCTGGTGTCCAACACGTCCTGGCAAGGATAATACAGCAGTTGGTGCAGCTCCTAATGAACCCGAATGGGCTGGTAACCTAGTTGCACATCGTCTCATACAACATGCCGATGGCACTCTTACCTTAGGAGAAGTAAAAGGTGTCAGTGAGAAATACACCAAGAAACAAGAGGTAAAGGTTATGGCTAAAAGTGAGAATGGTATTGAAAATGTCACCAACGGCTATAAACTTTCAGGTGACTCTTATCTTCTCTTCAATCGTCTCGGCTATCACAATAAGATTGCTTTCACGGTTACAACCTCTAATAACTGGGACAAGTTCGGTATATCATTCGTACGTGCCACTGACTCAGAGAAGTATTATTCTATGATTGTAAATCCCGAGAATGACCAAACACGTAAGGTCAACTTTGAAGAAGAAGGAACCACTGGTCATGGCTTTATAGCAGGGATTGACGGCTATAACTTCGCTCGTCCAAGTGACAATATATATCATGTAACCATCTATACGGACAATAGTATTGCTGTAATGTACATCAATGATGTATGTTGTTACACCAACCGTATCTATGGAATACAGAAGAACTGCTGGAGTATCAATAACTATGGTGGCAACGTTACCATCACTGATCTCACAGTAAGTCAGTATTAAGATTATCACTCATTTCATCGATGAAGATAGTACAAAAGATACTTTTCTAAGAAAGTCGTTCATTCCGTGAGAACTTACTAAGTATTGCGAAAACATCATAGAATGAACGATTATTTCTTTTCGACTTATTCGATAAAATTACTATCTTTGTCCATTAGAAACCCAAACAACGACACACAACCTACGATGAAAAGAAAGTTAATGACATTGGCTATATGCCTTTTTACAAGTACTACGCTTATGCATGCACAATCATTCTTAAGCCAGAATCACGCAATCAAGCGTATTATGACAACAGATAAGTACATTCTTCTACCAGTGGAAGAGGATGAGAATAATGCGCATATTCGTGTTATCAAGGACAACCAAGTAGTGAAAGAGCTCAACTGTAAGCTCGCCATCAATAAAACTGATTATAGCGTTCCACTCGATATCAGTGAGTATGGTGGTGATGTATTGCTTGATATCCAATTCACGGGAGATAAACGTAGTATTGGACTAATAAAGGACTTTGCTTGTTGGAAGGATATAAAATTGTCGAACGTATTCGATACTAAGAATCGTGAGAAGTTCCGTCCTATCTATCATCACACTCCAGCTTATGGATGGATGAACGACCCTAATGGTATGTTTTATAAGGATGGTGTATGGCATCTGTACTATCAATATAATCCATATGGTTCTCAGTGGGAGAATATGACATGGGCACATAGCACGTCTACTGACCTCATGCACTGGGAAAATCAAGGTGAAGTTATACAACCTGATGCGCTCGGAACTATCTTTAGTGGTAATAGTGTTGTTGACAAGGAGAATACGGCTGGTTTTGGTAAAGACGTTGTGATAGCCTTTTATACATCTGCTGGTATAGCACAAACACAAAGTATTGCGTATAGTACAGACAATGGAATGAGCTTTAAGAAGTATGCCAACAATCCAATAATCACAAGTGATGTGCCTGACTTCCGTGATCCAAAGGTCTTTTGGAATGATGATTTAAACCAATGGAATCTTATTCTTGCGTCTGGACAACAAATGAATATCTATAGTTCTAAGAACTTGAAGGACTGGAAGTATGAGAGTTGTTTTGGTGAAGGATATGGTAATCATGGGGGTGTTTGGGAGTGTCCTGACCTGTTGAAGATAGGTGATAAATGGGTTCTTATTTGTAATATCAATCCAGGAGGACCCTTTGGAGGAAGTGCGACACAATACTTTGTTGGAACATTCGATGGTCATAAGTTCACTTGTGAATCAAAGCCAGAGGTGACAAAGTGGATGGATTATGGTAAAGATCACTATGCCACGGTATCGTTTAGTAATGCTCCTAATGGTCGAATTGTCGTTCTTCCATGGATGAGTAATTGGCAATATGCTAATCAAGTGCCCACTCAACAGTTTCGTTCAGCCAATGGCTTGCCTCGAGATGTGAGCCTTTACAATTATAATGGTGAAGAGTATGTTAGTGTTAAGCCCTCTCCAGAGGTCTTAAATGCCTTTGAACAGAAAGCATCTGGACGTTTCCAAACGGCATCTTATCTTGAAGTAACCAATATCAAGAGCAATGCTTCTATTGTGTTAAGCAATGATAAAGACGAATATGTGACAATGGTTTATGATGGAAAGAATGGTACATTTAGCATGGATCGTACACAGAGTGGACTTACAGAGTTCCATAATGACTTCAAATCAAAGACCATTGCACCAACTAATGGAGTAATCAAAGGTATGCAGATATTTGTTGATCGTTGTAGTATTGAAGCCTTTGATATAGACGGGAAGGTCGCAATGAGTAATCTTGTATTCCCTTCTAAGCCTTATGATAAGATTGTGGCTAAGGGATGTAAGGTGAAGATTCACGCCCTAAAGGATGAATAGTTAGAAGGGAGGAAAGGGTGAAGAGTTTGTTTATTGACCTATCAATAATCATGTAAAAGAAGTGTTTGTTTGTATCAATGGACATATTTTTCAATCTTTTTCCACCATAAAAAAGTAACTTTGCAAGTATTATCTAGAATAATTCAACTACACAAACTAAAAATTTAAACATTATGTCGAAAACCAATAAAATGGCTATGCTTCCAGTCATGCTATGCTTCTTTGCGATGGGCTTTGTGGACTTGGTTGGTATTGCCTCTAACTATGTAAAGGATGATTTACACCTAACTGATTCTACAGCTAACATCTTTCCATCTCTAGTATTCTTCTGGTTTCTCATCTTCTCAGTGCCAACTGGTATGTTGATGAATAAGATAGGACGTAAAAAGACAGTCTTACTCAGTCTCATCGTCACCTTGTTTTCATTGCTACTCCCCATCTTTGGCGAGTCATACGGGCTTATGCTCGTATCGTTCTCACTCCTTGGTATTGGCAATGCACTGATGCAAACCTCGTTGAATCCGCTTGTTTCGACTGTTATGAAGGGTGGAAATCTAGCTTCAACACTTACCTTTGGACAGTTCGTTAAGGCTATCGCCTCATTCATGGCGCCCTATCTTGCCATGTGGGGAGCGCAGGCAAGCATTCCTGCTTTTGGTCTTGGATGGCGTGTTTTATTCCCTATATATCTTTTAATAGGTATTCTTGCCACCCTCTTACTCTTCTCAACTCCTATCGAAGAAGAGCCTATTGAGGGTAAAGCAAGTTCTTTCATGCAATGTTTAAGTCTATTGGGTAAACCAATCGTATTGCTGAGTTTCCTTGGAATCATGTGTCACGTTGGTATTGATGTTGGTACAAACACAACGGCACCAAAGATACTTATGGAGAGATTCAACATGTCTTTGAATGATGCGGCATTTGCGACATCACTCTACTTCATATTCCGTACGCTTGGATGTCTTACTGGTTCATTCTTCTTGAGAGTAATGAATAATAAGGTGTTCTTCACTATTTCGGTATTGATGATGGCTCTTGCTATGGTTTGGCTAGGCGTTGGAACACGTGATAGAGCTGTATATTTTGCCATCGCACTAGTAGGTTATGGTAATAGCAATATATTCTCTATGATATTCGCAAGAGCCCTTCAGAGCGTTCCAGATAAGCAAAACGAAGTAAGTGGATTGATGATTATGGGTCTCTTTGGAGGTACCATCTTCCCGCTCTTCATGGGCTTTGCTAGCGATGCTATGAACCAACAGCTTGGTGCTGTACTTGTAATGGCTGTAGGCGTACTTTACCTCTTCAGCTATATTCCAAAGATGAATAACAAATAAAAAATAGCGTATATGAAACAAGTAATTGTCGGCCTCGGAGAGGCACTATGGGATTGTCTCCCTGAAGGAAAGAAGCTTGGTGGTGCACCTGCAAACTTTGCTTATCATACAGGACAGTTCGGTCATGATTCCTTAGCGATAAGTGCTGTAGGCAATGATGCCTTAGGTAAGGAAACTATCGATGCCTTCGAACAAAAGGGCGTACACTATATTATGCCTGAAGTAGACTATCAGACAGGTACCGTCCAAGTTGAGCTTGATAGCGAGGGAGTACCAACTTATGATATCAAAGAAGGTGTGGCATGGGACAATATCCCCTTTACTCCAGAGATAGAGGAGGTCGCAAAAAATTGTCGTGCTGTATGTTTTGGTTCATTGGCACAGCGTAGTAGTGTCAGTCGACAGACTATCCAGAAGTTCTTAGAGACTACTCCTAAGGATTGTCTAAAGATCTTTGACATCAATCTTCGCCAAAACTTCTACACGAAAGAGATTATTATTAACTCGCTCCAGCATGCTAATATTCTCAAAATTAACGATGAAGAACTTATCACGATTGGTCGTCTTTTTGGCTATCCAGGTCTTGATATAGAGAATAAATGTTGGCTTTTATTGGGCAAGTATAACCTTGATATGCTCGTGCTGACTTGTGGTGTGAATGGATCTTACGTCTTTGCACCTAATATCCAATCGTTCCAAGAGACGCCAAAGGTAGATGTCGCTGATACTGTTGGTGCTGGCGATTCTTTCACAGCAAGCTTTACTTCTGCTATTCTTGCTGGTATGTGTATCCCAGAAGCACATAAGTTAGCTGTTGAAGTAAGTGCGTATGTATGCACACAAGATGGTGCAATGCCAAAGATTCCACAGACAATGTTGAATAGAATTAAGTAATTGTATTATCCTTTTAATAGCCTTACAGTCCTTGAGGTAATATCCAATAATAGAGGAAACACAAATAGGCATAGGCACAAGAAAGATAATTTTACATCATAAGAGGGCGTTCCCTTGAATTAAGAAGAGCCTTTCCTTGCATTGAGGAAAGGCTCTTCTTAATTTAAGGAAAGGCTTTCTTAGTTTCTTCACTATAGTTATTACAAAGTAAAAAGGCATATCGGAACGCTTTCCGATATACCTTTTCGATTTAGAGAGAGTTATAAAAAAGTAATGTATTTATCTATTCACTTGCTTTATGCTCCTTGATGACTCCCACCGAGATAGCACCTAATACTAAGGCTACTCCAGCGACAATCATCATGTGACTCTGCTCAGAGCCGACCAACTGAAGTAGTAAACCACCAATAGCAGCTGCAATGATTTGTGGAATACAAATCGTTCCGTTGAAGAGACCTAAGTATGCTCCCATGTGCCCATAACCCTCCAATGCATTGGTGACAAAGGTGAAAGGCATAGCAAGCATTGCTGCCCATGCACATCCAATGAGGATGAATGGAATGAACATAACGTATTGGTTGTGTATATAAGCCGCCATGACAAAACCGATACTACCGAGAATGAGCGATAGAGCATAGGCCAACTTGCGATTCTTGAATTGTGGGAGAATGGTTGCCCAAACGACTGATCCAATGGCTTGTATTGCGAAGAGGATACCTACCCAGTTACCAGCTTCTTGATAACCTGCCGTTGTTGTGGCATCATGTGCAAGCATATCGACGTTCCAACAGTTTGCTGCAACTGTGCCATTTGTGTATGTCCACATATACATAAAGGCGAACCAACAGAAGAATTGAACCACTCCTACTTTCCAGAAAGTGGCTGGTGCATTCTTTAATAAGGTCATCCAACCCGTCTTCTGTTCGTTTTCTGGTGTCTTCAAACTATGATATTCGGCATATACCTTTGGTGGCATCTCTTTGACCTTAGCTGTAGTATAGATGACGCAAAGGATGAGTATGCCTGCGCCAATATAGAAAGAATAAACAACGGAGTCGGGGATTACACCTAAAGGAGCTTGGTTTGAAATGCCAAGGAAGGTGAATAAGAAGGGGAAGATATAACCAGCTATGGAGCCAGCGTTGCATAGGAACGATTGAATAGAGTAGGCGAGTGTCTTTTGCTTCTCGTTAACCATGTCTCCAACAAGCATCTTGAAAGGTTGCATTGCCATGTTGATACTGGTGTCAAGGAACATCAATGAAAGCAAACCAAAGACCATTGCTGTGGATACTGCCATACCTAATGACCCTGCATTAGGTAATAGACACATGACTAATACAGCAACAGCTGCACCTATGAATAAGTAAGGTATGCGTCGACCGAAGCGTGTCCATGTCTTGTCGGATAGGGTTCCAACAATGGGCTGAACGATGATTCCCATTAGAGGAGGGAGTATCCAAAAGTAGCTGAGCTTATGTGGATCAGCTCCAAGTGTCGCAAAGATACGAGAGATGTTAGCACTCTGAAGGGCGTAGGCAATCTGAACTCCAAAGAAACCGAAGCTCAGATTCCATAGCTGCCAGAAACTTAAATTAGGTTTTTGTTTCATTACTTATATTCTTTATAGGGCCTCTTTAAGAACTCCAAAGGAGTATCTTGTGAGGGCAGACTTTGTTTTCTTATCTAGTTGTACCTCTTATTATCAACCTTGTACGTATTATTCTCTTTTCGATGCGAGTCTTGGGGATCACTCCTTCGACCTGGTCTATGAGAATATTAGCGGCCTCTTCGCCTACACGCATACCACGTTGTTCCACTGTTGTTAACATCGGATCGCAGGCAATGGCACGCTCTCCATTTGTGAAACCACAGATAGATATATCTTCTGGTACACGATAACCCATACGCTTACAAGAGTAGAGTATGCCTATTGCTGTATCATCATTGACAGCGAAGAAAGCATCAGGGGGATTGGACAAAGACATTACATCAGGGGTTATTGACTCAGCATCTGCACGATTGTCACAGGTTCTTATCAACTGTTCATCGGGTTTTAATCCATGCTTCAAGAGCGCATCTTTATAACCATTATATCGGTTTTTACCAATCTCCATGGTTAATGACGTACCATAATAAGCGATGTTTTTACAACCTGTATCTATAAGGTGTGATACAGCTGCATATGCCCCCATATAATCATCAACGACAACTCGACTGGCATTGACTCCTGTGCTGATACGATCGAAGAATACAAGAGGTAGCCCTTGATGGATGAGCTTTTGGAAGTGATCATACTTCGTTGTATTCTTCGCCTGAGACACGATAATGCCGCAAACCTTGTTCTCGTGGAAGGCTTTACATATCCTTACCTCGTTCTCATACTTCTCTTTACTTTGAGCAACCATCAGTTGATAGCCTCTAGCAGATGCCTCCTCCTCTATACCAGAGAGGATGGATGAGAAATAGAAATGCGACAATTGAGGGATAATCACGCCTATTATCTTTAATGGTTGAACCTTGCTTTTGCGCAAACTCTCAGCTATGATATTGGGAAAGAAGTTGTGTTCGCGCGCATAACTCTTAATCTCTTCACGCTTCTCAGCCGATATTCTTGGGCTATCTTTTAGTGCGCGAGAGACAGTAGCAACCGATACTCCTAAGTCTCGGGCTATATCTTTCATTGTTATGCTGGGCTGATTGTTCATCCGAATTAATAGGTTCCTTTATCCTTATATATTTACTTCTGTAGCGCAAATATACACATTTTTCACAAATCATTTGACTTATGTCAATTTATTTATAGCTTTTTTATATGTGCAAACGTTTGCACAGTTTAAATAACATATTTAATACCCAAAAAGTGTGAAAGTAATCTTTCTCATTTAACTTTGCACTTACTAACCTCTCAAAATCGGCTATTAACCGACCTTGATGATGCTGAACATATATACTTTAATCAATTTATAACACTTTAATTAACAAAAAGATGAAGCAGGTAAAATGCAAGTTTCCTGTTAAGGTAATGGGGCTCTTCGCTGGTCTCTGCCTTTCAGTTAGTGCTTTTGCACAGTCTACTACTGTCACAGGACAGGTGAAAGATGCTTCAGGTGAGCCTGTTATTGGTGCCTCTGTTCTTATTAACGGAACTACAAATGGTACTGTAACGGATCTTGATGGTAACTTCTCTGTCAATGTGCAACCTGGTGCTACACTTACAATCTCTTACATTGGTTATCAAAAGCAGCAGGTTGCTGCATCCAATGGAATGGTCATTACATTGAAAGATGACCAAGCTCAACAGATGAATGAGGTAGTTGTTATTGGTTATGGTGCCGTTAAGAAGAGCGACTTAACGGGTTCTGTAACAGCTTTGAAGCCTGATGGCAAGAACAAAGGACTTGTTGTCAATGCGCAGGATATGCTCTCTGGTAAGGTTGCCGGTGTGAGTGTCACGAATGATGGTGGTACTCCTGGTGGTGGTTCAACCATTCGTATTCGTGGTGGTTCGTCTTTGAATGCATCTAACAATCCGTTGATTGTCATTGATGGTGTGGCTATGGACCAGACAGGTATTAAAGGTGTATCAAACCCATTGTCACTTGTTAACCCACAAGACATTGAATCATTTAACGTCTTAAAAGACGCTTCCGCTACTGCTATCTATGGTTCTCGTGGTTCGAATGGTGTTATCATCATTACGACAAAGAAAGGTCGTCGTGGAACACAGATATCTTATAATGGTAGCTTTACTGTTAGTACGAATTCAAAGAACTTAGACGTTTTGTCGGCTGATGAATATCGTAAACTTATAACAGAGAAGTTCGGTACGGCATTGTACACACTGGACTCTAATGGTAACAAAGTTCCTACTGCTTATGCTCGTTTGGGTAAGGCAAATACTAACTGGCAAGACGAGATCTTCCGTACAGCATTTAGTCATGATCATAACGTAGCAGTGTCTGGTCAGGCTGCAAACTGGTTACCTTATCGTGTTAGTGCAGGCTATACAAACCAGCAGGGTATCATTAAGACCTCTAACTTCGAGCGTTTCACTGGTGCCTTCACATTGAGTCCTTCTCTCTTGAATGACCATTTGAAGTTGACGTTGAATGCAAAGGGTATGTGGACAAAGAACCGCTATGCTGATGGTGAAGCGATAAAGGCTGCACGTCAGTTCGACCCTACACAGCCTGTTCGTGCAACTGGATTTGATAACTTCGGAGGTTATTATCAGTGGTTGGACGATGGTACTGCGCTCAATGACCCTACTTGGCCACAGACTTACTACTCATTGGCTACTAAGAATCCTGTGTCTATCCTTAATCTAAGGAACGAACGCGCCATTAGTCGCGACTTCTTAGGTAGTGCTGATGTAGACTATAAGGTACATGGTTTCGAAGACCTCCGTTTACACGTTACTGCTGGTATTGATATTGCCAAAGGACGTCAGACAAAAGATATTGATCCTGCTTCTCCACAGGCTATTTACTATGGTTCATACGGTTGGGAATCACAGTTGAAGCGCAATATGCAGCTTTCTGCTTACGCTCAATACTACCATGACTTCAACGACAAGGCTAAGAATCACTTTGATATCATGGCTGGTTATGAGTGGGCACACTTCTGGCATAATACGCACAACTCATATTGGAGCTTCTATCCAAAGACTAATAACGATGCAACACTTGCCGGTAAAGAGCGCAATCGCACCAAGTATGACTATGCGACAGAGAATTACCTCGTATCTTTCTTCGGTCGTGCTAACTGGTCGTTGATGGATGGTCGCTATATGGTAACAGCTACTGTTCGTGATGATGGATCATCTCGTTTCAGAGATCACTGGGCTGTATTCCCTTCATTTGCGTTTGCATGGCGTATGAATGAAGAGAATATGTTGAAGCAGATTGATTGGTTGTCTGACCTCAAGTTACGTCTTAGCTGGGGTATGAC
>ERZ772909.1321-NODE-1321-length-13861-cov-41.116471_pt1 | contig 13861 bp, 13 predicted proteins | sample MGYA00511137_ERZ772909 | MGnify/ENA primary metagenome ERZ772909 (study PRJEB29015, sample SAMEA2738095) | human oral metagenome | biome: human oral; feature: human-associated habitat; material: saliva | place: China | collected 2270 ... | reverse complement strand
AAAAGTGGATGAAGCGCAGAAAAAGGACGCTGCCGGAATCGTCGGCGATTTGGACGATCAACTGCTTGCGCGGTTTGAACGTTACTTCCTGATGGATGACTTCGCCCTCGACCTGACACGGCACGCCGATCGGCGCATCCTTAATCGGCATGATGTGCGTCTCGTCCTCGTAACGCAACGGCAGGTGCAACACCAAATCCCATGCAGTATGGAGGTTGAGCTTGTCGAGCTTCTTGGCGGAAACATCGGTAATTTTGAGCTGTTTTTGGGTTTCGGGCGTCATCTTAAAGGCAGCTGATTGAAAGTTTGCTGTATTTTATCCGAAAACAAAAAGGCCGTCTGAACGCAATGTTTCAGACGGCCTTCAAAGCTGAATACTTGAAACAAATTAATATTTGAAAATACGCTGGCTATCGAATCAACTTCAGCCATTGTTAGAAAACAGCTTTCAAAAAAGAAGGATATTCAACCCATACTTTTATCAGGAATTTAGCCAATAATGTTTACATACCCAATCATTATCCATTCTCCTAAAAATGCCAATCCAATTTCAATTTGACTGTCCGCGGTTCGCCATAGAAATTGTTTTGACCTCGCGTACGGTTGTAGTTATTTTCAAAATACGTCCTGTCAGCCAGGTTCGTTCCGATCAGGCTGATTCTACCGTGTTTGTGAAAGTCATATTGAACAAAGCCATCTATAAGTCCGTAGCCTCCTTGACGAATATTGTAAAGGCTACTTGTGCGACTTTGCGCGGATATTCCGCCGCCCAAGGTCAATTTAGTTTGAGGCAAGCGGTAGCTTGTACCGAGGCGGAACATATGTACCGGCGTGAAGTTACTGAAGTTATACGGGTCGGCAGTCGTGTTTTTCTCCAACCGCTCCGCATTGACTTCTGCAGCATTTTTATACTTACTTTTGTTATATGTGTAGCCAACAAAAATACGCCAGTTTTCCGACAATTCGCCAGCCAATTCAAGTTCTGCGCCACTACTCTTAACCTTACCCACAGGTTTAGCGATGGTTTGGAATGAACCTCCGTTACGACTAGTATCAGGAACAAATCCGAAATCGACAACGGTACGGTTTTTCTGCTGTAAGACAAACAAGGCAAGCGAAGCATTCAGACGGCCTTGCAAGAACGACCCTTTCCAACCTATTTCATAGTTAGTCCCGATGAGTGGTGGAAGAACGGATTTGCTGGTTACATCAACGTTATCCTGTTGTTTAAAAATCTTAGTATAGCTGGCATACAAGCTTTGTTGCGGCGTCAGGTCGTAGGTAATGCCTGCATATGGCGTGAACCTATGGCTTTGCATTTTTGAGGTGTAGTGTTCTTTGTCGATTTTGTTACTACTCTCAGTTTGAAATGCCGTAGCAGGCTGGCCGTAGCGTACAGGCATTTCTTTGGCTTGTGTGGTTTCATAGCGCGTATAGTGCATACCACCCAAGAGATGCAAACGGTTGGTTGCATTAAAGCGGGTACTGACAGTCAAAGAATGTGTTTTATTCGTGTTAAGGTATTTCGAATAATTGTATAACGCCGGAACATGATCATCTGCAACCTGAACAGTTTTCCACAGCGGCGTTTTCAGATATTGGTTTGCCCATTTCAAATTTCCCTCTTCATCCCGCTCCTGTATTTTATTTCCATTTGCATCCAATTCGTAAACAGGATCTTGCACCATTACGCGCTCACCATTGTCGTTGACTGTCCAGACAGGCTTGCCCTCAGCATCCAAACGGGGAGTATATTTTGTAACATGCGCGCCACTGCATTCCGGCACATAGATTTTGTTATTACCTTTTTCGTTATAAATATGCCAATCTGGTTCGACAATGCCTTTTTCTAAAGGATTACGCTCCGGACCATCGGGATGAATGCCGCAACTGCCTGCACCTGCATAACCTTGAGGACGGACAAAATAACGGTTTTGATATATTTCTGTATAAGCAGAACGGATTTTTTCATTGTTATACGCATAACCGACAAAGAAATCATGTTCACGTCCAAGCAGGCGGTAGTTACCTGTCAGATCCAGCTTAAAGCCCCATTGCACATCGTGTTTGGTATAGTGCAACGGCATGAAGTTGTAACGGCGGTTGTATGTGTGGCGAAGATTGTATGCTGAGTCGTATAGACGGTTGGGAAACAGGCCTTCTGCATTGTTAATAATGCCTTGCTTTGCAAGTTCCTTATCAACAAACTCTTTTTTATCTACTTCTACACCTGGATCCTGCCAGTCGTTGCACAGGAAATCCAAACCAATGTCCTGCATACATTGATCAAAACCTGCCCGACGTGCTGCCGCCCTTTGAGAGCGATATTGTTCAAAAGCAGATGCATCGAAATGATGGGCAACGTAATCTGCTTTTTTCTCTTCATATGTTTTCGTGACGCCATCACGATATTCTTTTAATTTTGCCAACGCCTTGTCTTTAGGCTCAAAAGGAATAACCTCCCCCTTCTCGGTTAAGAAACCCGTAGCCTCAGATGCTGAAATACCTGCCGCGTGTTCGTTTTTCAGAAAAAATTGTCCGACTTTGGCATCTGAATCATTATGCGTATAAGAAATTTCGGCATTGAGTTGCCATCCATTGTCAAAGACATGTTTGAAACCGGAAAAAATATTGTATTTATCAGCATTCAGGCGTGACCATGAGGTTTCACCCAAATAAGTATTACGTGGCAATTTCAAAGGATTGTTACAGGCTGGACTGGAGCTGAAGGCCGCAGTTTTTTGATCCTCACAAGGTAAAATCACGCCGGCAAAATCGGGAATATCTTTATTTTTCTGATAAGTACCACCCAAAGTCAGCATACTGTTATCACTCAAATCCGCATCAATCACACCATAAACCATGTCTTTCTTGTTCCATACACCCTCTTTAAAAGAGCGGTGGTCCTCATGAACACCAACCAGCCTACCGCGTACCGTATGTTCATTATTCAAGCTTCCAGATACATCCAAAGCCAAACGCTTGCTGCCCCTATGGTCAGTGCTGATTTCACCTGTATGCTTAAACAGAGCTGTTGGTCGCTTACGGATTAAATTAATAGTTCCACCCGGTTCAGAATTGGACTGAGTAAGACCGGTTGCACCTCTGACAACCTCAATGTGATCATAAACAGCCAGGTCTGTACTGGGTGAGACATCGATTTTTGCCGTATAGCCCGAACGTCCAGACACATTAGTGGTAATACCGTCTTCACCAATCTGATCAACATAGAAACCACGAGACAAAAAACGAGTTTGTAGGCCCGAATCGCGAACCACGTTGATTCCCGTAGTGTTTTTCATTGCATCTTCTAAAGAATATATTGCTTTATCATCTAGCTGCCGACGCGTCATTACGCTCACCGACTGCGGCGTATCCTTGCCTGAAATACGCAAGCCAGTCGCCGTTGCCATCGTTCCGATTGTATAAGACTGACTGCGCTCGGTATTCCTTTGTGCCTGCCGTTTGCCACTGACCTTGACCGTATCCATGTCTACATGTTCAACTTCTTGATGTCCCGTATCTGCAAAAACAGTTTGGCAAGGCAGCACCAATAACAAACAAATTGTTTTCATTTGAAAATCAGGTTTCACAACTATTTCCTTAATTAATAGAATCCACTTGCTGGATAAAATCCTAATTTATTGATTTTAAATGGCATATATACTATAAAAATTAAAAATATTATCGTAATGATAAACGATATCATTATATACTTATTACATTAATATATGAACTTTTTATTATAGATTTTTCTTATGTCCTAATTTTCAAATAAAAAAAGGCCGTCTGAACGCAATGTTTCAGACGGCCTTAATTTAGGTATAACGCGATTAAGCGTTAGCTTCCTGTTGTTGTTGGTAGATAGCTTCGAAGTTGATCGGAGCAAGCAGTACAGGCGGGAAGCCTGCACGGGTTACGCTGGTGGAAATGGCTTCGCGCGCGTAAGGGAAGAGGATATTCGGACAAGCCACGCCCAACAGCAGTTGTACGTCTTCTTCAGGAATGTTTTCCAAACGGAAGATGCCGCTTTGGGTTACTTCGTTCAGGAACATGGTACGCTCGTTATCCAGCTTGGCGGTAACGGTAACGGTTACGTCAACGTTGTAGTAGCCGTCTTCCAGTTTGCTGTTACCGGTGGAAACGCGCATATCGACTTCAGGCTCGCCCTGTTCCAAGAAGATTTGCGGCGCGTGCGGCACTTCCAAAGACAAGTCTTTGACATACAGACGCTCAATGCTGAATACGGGTTGCAGTTCTTCGCTCATTTTGTTTTCCTAGTTTTCTGGGGTTAAGGGTTCAGTAATTCGTCCAACTTGCCTTCCTGCTGCAAGCGGTACAGGTCGGTGAATCCGCCGACATGCGTTTCGCCGATGAAAATCTGCGGTACACTGCGCTGTCCGGAGCGCTGCTGCATTTCGGCAAAGGCTTCAGGATTCGTATCGACACGGATTTCGCCTATGTTTTCAACGCCTGCAGCATGCAGCAGCCTTTTCGCCATCGTGCAGTAGGGACAAAACGCACCTGTGTACATGGTAACAGCCTGCATATTCATTTTCCACAGAGTTTGCAATGATAATCAATAGTAGGGGCATTCTCCCTGTTTGGCAAGTGCCGGATCGGTGCATTTTCAGACGGCACGGACATCATGTGCCAAAATTTGTTTTTTAAAGTATGATAACCCTTATGAAAAATATTTTTGCACCCGCGCTGCGCGTCGGAACGGATGCAAAAATATTTTTATTACATTTTCAGGAAAAACCATGTTGTCAGGACTACCCATCCCAAAGGACATCGCCCGTCCGCCCGAAACGGTATTGGTCAACATCACGCCGCAGGAAACGCGCGTGGCGGTGTTGGAGGAAAACAATATCTGCGAACTGCACATCGAACGTAACAGCGGACACAGCCTGGTCGGCAATATCTATCTGGGCGTGGTGCGCCGCGTGTTGCCCGGAATGCAGAGCGCGTTTATCGACATCGGTTTGGAACGCGCGGCGTTTCTGCACATCGTCGATGTCCTCGAACAACGCCGCAACCCCGACGAAACCCAGCGCATCGAACATATGTTGTTTGAAGGGCAGTCGGTTTTGGTGCAGGTCATCAAAGACCCGATTAACACCAAAGGCGCGCGCCTTTCCACTCAAATCTCGCTGGCAGGGCGTTTCCTCGTCCACCTTCCTCAGGAAGAACATATCGGCGTATCCCAGCGTATCGAGGACGATACAGAACGAAGCAACCTGCGCGAGCGTCTCAACAAGCTTCTGCCGGAAAAGGCATGCCACGGCTATATCATCCGCACCAACGCCGAAAACGCCACCGACGAACAGCTACAATCCGACATCAACTACCTGACCAAAGTGTGGGAACACATCCAAGAGCAGGCAAAAATCCAACCGCCCGAAACCCTGCTGTATCAAGACTTACCGCTGAGCCTGCGCGTGTTGCGCGATATGTTCAGCTGCGACACGCAAAAAATCCTCGTCGACTCCACCGCGAACTACGGTCGCATGACGCGTTTTGCCGAACAATACGTCCACGGCGCATTGGGCAGGATAGAGCTGTTCAAAGGAGAACGCCCGCTGTTTGAGACCCACAACGTCGAACAGGAAATCAACCGAGCCCTGCAACCGCGCGTCAACCTCAACTTCGGCAGCTACCTGATTATCGAGTCCACCGAAGCCATGACCACGATAGATGTCAACACCGGCGGCTTCGTCGGCGCACGCAACTTCGACGAAACCATCTTCCGCACCAACTTAGAAGCCTGCCACACCATCGCCCGCGAATTAAGACTGCGCAACCTTGGCGGCATCATCATCATCGACTTTATCGACATGGCGCAGGAAGCGCACCGCGAAGCCGTCTTGCAAGAGCTTGCCAAAGCCCTTGCCTTCGACCGTACCCGCGTTACCCTCAACGGCTTTACCAGCCTGGGCTTGGTCGAGCTGACGCGCAAACGCTCGCGCGAAAACCTCAGCCAAATCCTCTGCGAACCCTGTCCTTCCTGCCAAGGCCGGGGCCGTTTGAAAACGCCGCAAACCGTGTGTTATGAAATCCAGCGCGAAATCGTCCGCGAAGCCCGACGCTACGATGCGCAATCTTTCCGCATCCTTGCCGCACCCAACGTCATCGACCTTTTCCTCGACGAAGAATCGCAATCGTTGGCAATGCTGATAGATTTCATCGGCAAACCGATTTCTCTGGCAGTCGAAACCGCCTACACGCAGGAACAATACGACATCGTATTGATGTAAGAAATGCCGTCTGAAACCTGTTTTCAGACGGCATCTGTTTATTTCAGGTATTCCTTGTCTAACAACACCCGTATCAGCAGGCCATGTCCGAATCTCCGGCTGTCGGCCAATTCCAAATGTCCGCCGTATTTTTTGGCAAGCGTGTCGGCGATGGACAGACCCAACCCTGTCCCCTGCTGCTCCGTTCCCAAAATACGGTAAAACGGGTCAAGGACGCGGACGCGTTCGGATTCCGGAATGCCTTTCCCGTTATCTTCAACCCACACGGCAAGATATTTCCCTTCGTCTGTGAAACCCAAATCTATCCTGCCTTCGGACGGGGTATAACGTATTGCGTTATCAACAAACGTTTTAACCAAGGTATAGATTTCGGTTTCATCGGCAAATATTTCGAAATCACCTTCGACCGCCACACCGATGTCCTGCCGTTTCTCCAAAGCAAGCGGCATGAGTTCCTGCAATACCCGGCGGAAACGGCTTTGCAGCCCGAATGTCGTTTTCGTCAGAGGGGTTTCATCCGACTGCGAACGCGCCAGAGCCAAAAGCTGCTCGAGCAGGTGTTTGTTGCGCCGTATGCTTTGCTGCAAAACGGCAGACTGCCGCGCCGCATCGGGTGGGAGCGGCATATTGTTGAGGCGTTCCGCCTGAAGTGAAAGGGCGGTCATCGGCGTCCGCAACTCGTGCGCCGCATCGGCGATAAACCGTTGCCGGCGACGTATATCTTCATCCACACGCTTCAAAAGCAGATTGATGGCCTTAACAAAACCTTTTATCTCGCTGGGGATATTGTCCGTATTCAAAGCAGACAAATCATCGAGTCTTCGCTGTTCCAGATTCTGCGACAAAATACGGACGGGACGCATAGCCTGATACGTAACCCACACGGTCAGCAGAATAATCAGCGGCAAAGCCACCAACAGGGGCAGTACGCTCTGCATCGCCGCATCCGCGGCCAAATCTTCCCTGTATTCGTTTTCCTGCATGACGGCAATCCGTCCCTGCCCCGTCGTGCGGATATAGACGCGGTAATAATCGTCATCCCCGTCCGCACGCAAAGTATGCAGTCCGTCTTTCAAATGTATCGGCAGACTGACAATCGGCTCCTGATCCGGCATCTGTACCAAAATACGCGTATCGCCGTCCCCCTCCATCAAAGCATCGGGATGGTAATCGGGACCGACATACAATGCCGTCTGACGCAACAGGTCATCCTGAAGCTCTTCCGCTTCATGAAAAGTATCGTAATAAGAAAAAACACCGGCAGCCATTGCCAGCGGCAAAAACATCAAAATCAGCGCGATACTGATTCTGACTTGAAGCGACTGCTTCAACATACGGATTAAACGGTTCAACATCGGCAACGCCACTCCTGTCCAGACAGCATTTTCTCAAACGGCACCCGGCACAAGCCAACCGACACCGCGTACATTTTGGATATTTTCCTTACCCAGTTTCTTGCGCAGCGCATGAATCAGGAAATCTACCGCATTGCTTTCGACTTCCTCGCCCCAGCCGTAAATCTTATCTTCCAAATCCGAACGCGACAGAATGACACCCGGCCTCGCCAACAAAGCCTGCAATACTGCAAACTCCTTGTTGCTCAATGCCACCTGCCTCCCCTCGGCAATAATTTCCGCCTGATACGTTGCAGGATTGAGAGATAACGCACCATTTGACAGACACGCCTGCGCCTGTCCGCTCCCGCGCCGCAACACCGCCCGCATCCGCGCCTTAAGCTCCGCCATATCGAACGGCTTAACGATATAGTCGTCCGCACCGCCGTCCAAACCGTTCAGCCGGCTGTACAAATCATCCCGCGCCGTCACAATCAGGACGGGGACGGTACAGCCTGCCGCGCGTATTTCCGACAAAACATCCAAACCATCGCGCCCCGGCAAACCCAAATCCAGCAGCATCAGGTCATAAGGTTGGGCAGCGGCCGCCGCCGCAACCTGCGCGCCGTTTTTGACCCAATCCACCGCATAACCGCCGTCTTTCAAATTTGCCGACACTGCTTCCGCAATCATCGCATCATCTTCAACCAACAATACACGCATCAACTTTCCCTTTCAGATAAACCGCGGCTATTCTAACACTCGAACATTAGCTGCAATTTAGCAGCAACAAAAAACCGCAGAACAAAAATTCTGCGGTTTTTGACCGTTTCCAACCTATTTTGCGTGTTTCTCCACCAGAGAGACAAACTGATTAATATATGACTGAACAAAATCCCTTGCAGAGTCGATCAATTTGCCTTTTTCATCAAACAGCGTCGGCGAATTGCCCAAAAACACCTCAGGCTGCCCTGTCAGCGGCATATCGAAATAAGACAAAGCAAGACGCAGGTTTTTTTGAGAACTGTAGCCCCCCATCTTACCGACGGAATGGCTGATGATACCGGCAGGTTTGTGTTTCCACGCCACATCGGCATTCGGTTTAGAACCGATGTCCACCGCATTTTTCAAACATGCCGGCACAGTCCGGTTGTTTTCGGAAGTAACGAACAAAATGCCGTCTGAAGCCTTAATCGTCTCACGGAAATCCGTATAACTTTCAGGAAGTTGCACATCTCCCACGGCAGGATCGTCATAATCGAAATTATAAAGCGGCAGATGCCCGATTTCGACAATTTCCGCCTGATAGCCTTCTGGAAACATCTGTACCGCATTCAATGCCACCTTGCGTGCAAAAGAAGCACGACGCAGACTACCCACCAAAATACTGATTTTCTTAGCCACAATAATTCCTCCTGAACAATAAGGTTTTAACCTTAAACGCTACCTACTTCTCATAATGATAATTATTATATATTCAGTTTTTAATACAGACAACCCGAAAACCAAGCCCTTTCCGTTTCCCCATATCCGACTTTGCTTTATAATTGCTTTTTTATACAACAGATTCACCCATGAATTTCCCCAAAACAGCAGCCTCCCTGCTGCTGCTTCTAACCTCGCTGGCTGCGCAAGCACTCGATACCGGCCGCATTCCGCAAAACGAAATCGCCGTATATGTCCAAGAGCTCGACAGCGGCAAAGTCATTATCGACCACCGTGCGGATGTTCCCGTAAACCCCGCCTCCACCATGAAACTTATCACGGCCTTTACCGCCTTCAAAACCTTCGGCAGCAATTATCGCTGGACAACGGCATTTAAAAGCAACGGCAAAGTGAGTAACGGCACGCTCGATGGCGATTTGTACTGGGTAGGCAGCGGCGACCCCGTTTTCGATCAGGAAAACCTGCTCGCCGTCCAACGCCAGTTGCGCGATAAAGGCATCCGCAATATCACGGGACACCTGATACTCGACCACAAGCTGTGGGGTGAAGTCGGCAATCCCGACGATTTCGAAGCCGACGACGGCTCTCCTTTTATGACATCCCCCAATCCGACCATGCTCTCCTCAGGCATGGTCAGAGTCCGTGCCGAACGTAATTCTGCCAACGGTATCGATATCCTCACCGATCCGCCTCTGCCGGATATCCGTGCCCAAAACAGTCTGAAAATTACCTCAGCCAAAGCGTCCTGCCCTTCGGTCAAGAAACTGATGCATGCGTCTTTTACCGATAATATGCTGAAACTGCGCGGCACCATCCCTGAAAGCTGTCTGGGCAAGGCAGTCGATGTCCGAATGTTTCCGCTTGAAGAACTGATTCATCAGAGCTTCACCAACCACTGGCTGCTCGGCGGAGGACAGATTTCAGACGGCATCGGCATATCCGACACGCCGGAAGGCGCACAGACGCTTGCACTTGTACACTCCAAACCGATGAAGGAAATTTTGACGGACATGAACAAACGTTCGGACAATCTGATTGCACGGTCCGTCTTCCTGAAACTGGGCGGCAACGGCAAATTGCCCGCCGTTTCCGACCAGGCGGCGGCGGCCGTCAAGCGTGAGCTTGCCGTTTCAGGTGTTGATGTTGCGGGTTTAGTTTTGGAAAACGGTTCCGGTTTGTCGAGGAAAGAGCAGCTGACTGCAAAAATGATGGCGCAAATGCTGGAAAAAGCCTATTTCAGCCCGTTTGCACAAGATTTCATCGACACGCTCCCTATCGCCGGTACAGACGGAACTTTGCGCAACCGCCTCAAACAAAGCGGCGGGCTTCTGCGCCTGAAAACAGGCACGCTCAACAATGTCCGCGCATTGGCAGGCTACTGGCTGGGCGACAAACCTATGATAGTGGTCGTCATCGTCAACAGCGGACGTGCTGTTTCCCTGCTGCCTGATTTGGACAACTTCGTTTCTAAAAATATCATCTCCGGCGGCGACGGCTGGCTGGATGCAAAACTGATGTGCAAAGAACGCCACGCCTGAAACAGGAAAATATAGCAGTCGGCCTTAACAACGCGCTCAAAGTATTGAAGGCTTTTATTGAAAGCTGGATTAAATACAGCGCGGCAGACCGAAAATTAAGAATGTGTATTGTTACGGCACAAGCCCGTTGGCGTTCAAAAGTCGAAATCGAACTGCTGGGCTTGTAACCGCAGGGGGGCAGGTATGTATCTGCTGTTTTTTCGTTGGATATGGGAAAAAGTGATACCGGAAAGCATCCGCAACAGCAAGCCGGTGCGGTGGGTAGCCAACCATAGAAAGCTCACTATCTGGGTAATTGTGACAGTATGGATCAACTTCTTCCCCGATACTTACGAATACGACATTGTTCCTGATAGGAAATACGGCTATTGGCATGTCGATCATCCGTGGTATCCCTATGCCCGATTTCTGCTTCCCCTTATTCTCGGTGCGGCTTTTCTTTTCATTCCGCCCGATCCGCCCGAAAAGAAATAGTAACCTGCATATAAGCAGAAGGCTTTTGTCCGTACACCTAATCGGTTAAAATCTCCCCGTTATTTCTGAACACAGCAAAGGAATCCGCTATGGCACGCATGGTATTCTGCGTCAAGCTCAACAAAGAAGCCGAAGGCATGAAATTTCCGCCGCTTCCCAACGAATTGGGCAAGCGCATTTTTGAAAACGTATCGCAAGAAGCATGGATGGCGTGGACGCGCCACCAAACCATGCTGATTAACGAAAACCGCTTAAGCCTTGCCGATCCGCGCGCGCGCGAATACCTGGCTCAGCAGATGGAGCAGTATTTCTTCGGCGACGGCGCGGATGCCGTTCAGGGGTATGTTCCGCAATAAACGGTTTCCTGCTTCAAATAAAAGGCTGTCCGAACCTGTTTCAGACAGCCTTTAAAATACTCAGAACAACCTTATCTTGACGCAACCGAACAAGTTTTGACGTTGAGCAATGTTAAAATCCCCAAGTATTCCCAACCACACTTTCAGGAGCATATGCCATGCAGCACGACGTTTACGACTACACCGCGCATACGGTTTCTAAAAACACCGTTTTGCAAAAAACTTACCGCCTGCTCGGGCTGTCCTTTATCCCTGCGGTGGCAGGTGCGGTATTTGCCGCCGGCATGAACTTCAATTTTTATGCCGCCTTCGGTTTGCGCTGGATCAGCCTCATCGCATTCTTGGTATTTTTCTACGGCATGACTTATCTTATCGAGAAAAACCGTTACAGTAATACCGGCGTTACCCTGTTGATGGTATTCACATTCGGTATAGGCGTATTGATCAGCCCTGTGCTGCAATATGCGCTTCATATTGCCGACGGTGCGAAAATCGTCGGCATTGCCGCAGCCATGACCGCCGCCGTTTTCCTGACCATGTCCGTACTGGCGCGACGTTCGAGGCTTAATATGAACGAACTTGCACGCTTTCTGACTGTGGGGGCAGTGATTCTGATGGTCGCTATGGTGGCCAACCTGTTTTTGAGTATTCCCGCACTCGCCTTGACCATTTCGGCAGGTTTTGTCTTGTTTAGTTCCTTAATGATTATGTGGCAGGTACGCACCGTCATTGACGGCGGAGAAGACAGCCACATCAGCGCGGCATTAACCATCTTCATCTCCTTATACAACATATTCAGCAGCTTGTTGCATATCCTATTGTCTTTAAACGGTGATGATTGATATCGGTAACACGCCATCCGAACCATGCCGTCTGAAAAGTTATTTCAGACGGCATTTTGTTTTGGGCATACAATACGGATACACATTCATCAACATACGGCCGACCATGCTGTCGGAAGGAATCATATGTCACCGAATACACCGCGCCGAGCCGTTTATGCCGGCAGTTTCGATCCGCCCACATTAGGGCATCTGTGGATGATACGGCAGGCACAATCCATGTTTGACGAACTTATTGTCTCCATCGGCATTAATCCGGATAAACGCAGCACTTACACGATAGCCGATAGGCGGGATATGCTGCACGATATTACCGAAATGTTTCCCAACGTCAGAATCGATGTATTTGAAAACCGGTTTTTGGTGCATTATGCCCGCGAAGTGCAGGCAGGATTCATCGTGCGCGGCATACGTTCTGCTTCGGATTATGAATACGAACGTTCCATGCGCCATATCAACAGCGACCTCGCACCCGAAATATCCACCGTATTCCTCATGCCGCCGCGCGAAATTGCCGAAGTGTCGTCCACTATGGTCAAAGGACTAGTCGGGCCGGAAGGCTGGACTGAAACCGTCAAAAGATATGTGCCGCCGGCCGTGTACCAAAAAATGATTGCAGAACATCACAACAATGCCTGACAGAAAACTTCTGTCAAATATATTTAGGTTTAAATATGTGGGAAATCTTATTCAGACACCAAGATTTTGTCGCCATCAATAAACCTCAAGGCATATCCGTCCACCGTTCCGACGGCGAAGTCAGTCTGACGGCAACACTTGCGGCACAGTTGGGCGTAGAAAAGGTATGGTTGCTGCACAGGTTGGACAAGCAGACCGGAGGCATATTGCTGTTTGCCCTTAATCTCCAAAGCGCCGCTGTTCTTGCCGCACAGTTTGCCGAAAGGAAAATGAAGAAAACTTATTTGGCTTTGTCCGACCGCAAACCGTCCAAAAAACAAGGATGGATAAAAGGCGGCATGGAAAAATCCAGGCGCGGGATGTGGAAGCTGACGCGCAATATGGAAAATATTGCTGTTACCCGGTTTTTCAGTATACGTATCAGTGAAAAAATGCGGCTGTTCATTCTTGAGCCTCATACCGGTAAGACACATCAGCTGAGAGTGGCAATGAAAAGTCTGGGTAGTCCTATTTTGGGGGACCGCTTATATGGAGGGACAGAATCCGAAACTACGTTCCTGTATGCATGGAAAATACAATTTACCTATCAACAACAAGAAATCGAAATTACTGCACCTTTGAAAAATGCATGGCAGGCTGAAAATATCTCTCATGCTCTGGAAGAATTTTATATGGCAAAAGCAGGTTAATAAATATAAATTAATTTATAAACAGTATGATAAATATTTTTATAAAAATTTTTCAAGAAAACGGTTGACCGCAAATCTCTTCAAGCGTATAGTTCGGTTCTTCGCCGCTGACGAAGCGGCGGTAACGAAATAATTCAAACGCTCTTTAACAAAACAGATTACCGATAAGTGTGAGTGCCTTAGGCCTCACACTGTTTGAAAGACAGACAAGATGATGTTTTGAACATTGTTCTGTCGGTTTCTTTGAAGCAGACCAGAAGTTAAAAAGTTAGAGATTGAACATAAG
>ERZ772909.1317-NODE-1317-length-13880-cov-28.220108_pt1 | contig 13880 bp, 9 predicted proteins | sample MGYA00511137_ERZ772909 | MGnify/ENA primary metagenome ERZ772909 (study PRJEB29015, sample SAMEA2738095) | human oral metagenome | biome: human oral; feature: human-associated habitat; material: saliva | place: China | collected 2270 ... | reverse complement strand
AGTTCCAAATACCGCGTTAAATGGAGGGGTACGAAACGCAAACTTTTACTAAAAACCCAACTCATTTCTCCTCTTTTCTCTTTCTCTTCAACAGACGTTTCATTGGGAAATCTCAATCTAGTCCCAATAATAGAGAGTCATTTTGAGGAGAAAGACCTAGGTTATATAAGCATTATAGTTTGTTTTGTTTGCCTATGTGGTGCATTGTCCGTAACTTTGCGCGCACATTATTATATAATACGTCGCGGTCAACGCCAACGCTCACCTTTTTTGCCCTGAGGTCGCTCACCTTTCAGCGCATCACATTGGCTTGACGCACCGCTGCCACTTTTCTGTTTAAACCTATGTCCTACACGATAGCACAAACTGCAAAAATCATTGGAGCTTCCATCGATGGCGCAGGTGCTCACGACATCGCTGCGTGCAATGCACAGATTGATTGGTTGCTCACAGACAGCCGTTCACTCGCTTTTCCAGAAACTTCGCTGTTCTTTGCCCTTCGCACAGCCACTGGCGACGGACACCGCTACATCCCTGCGCTACTCCAGCGCGGAGTTCGCAATTTTGTGGTCAATCTTGACTTTCATCTCGATGACCTCAACGACACCGCTGCCTCATCTCTCGTGAGCGAAGCCAATTTTCTTCGCGTGAAATCTCCGCTTCTGTCCTTGCAACGACTGGCAGCGAGCCACCGCGCGCAGTTTTCGCTGCCCGTTGTCGGCATCACGGGGTCAAATGGTAAGACGATTGTCAAAGAATGGCTCTACCAGCTCCTTTGTCCCTCAGAACAAGTGACGCGCTCGCCACGCTCTTTTAATTCGCAAATTGGTGTTCCCCTCTCTGTGTGGTTGCTCAATGCGCAAAGTCGCATTGGCATCTTCGAAGCCGGCATCAGTCGTGAGGGAGAAATGGCACGTTTGCGCGACATCATCCAACCCACGCTTGGACTCATTACCAACATTGGCGCAGCGCACGAAGCCAATTTCTCTAGTATGGAGGAGAAATGTGCGGAAAAATTGCAACTATTTACGCATTGCGAAACGCTTGTCTATTGTGCCGACAATGAACTCATCGGAGCAACACTCGACAAAATGGACTTTGCTGGTAAGCGCATCACGTGGTCGAAACAAGGCAAAGCAGCGCAATATCGCTTCTCCACCCACATACTTTCGGACTGCACGGAGATTTCGTTTCAACGCGCAAAGATTGCAGCAGACGGTTCTTATATTTTCAGTCAGAACCAAGAGAAACACCAGTTTTTCATCCCTTTCACAGACGAAGCCTCCATCGAAAATGCCATTCACGCGGCAGTTGTTGCTATGCAATTAGGGGTGTCTGTAGAACAACTTGCAACGCGGATGCCACAACTTCAATCGGTGGCAATGCGTCTTGAGGTGAAACCTGGGGTGCGTGGGCTGACGCTCATCGACGATGCTTACAATGCCGATCTCACGTCGCTCGACATTGCCCTCGATTTCCTGCATCGTCGCAAAGAAGCGCACCATAAATCTGTGCTTGTGTTGAGCGATTTTCAGCAAACGGGTATGCCCGCTGGAGAACTCTATCAGCGCGTGGCAACACTCATTGCATCGCGTCCTGTGGACAAAGTCATCGGCATTGGCCACGAAGTGAAACGTTTGCAGAATCTTCTGCAATGTCAGGTGGAATGCTTCGACCATACGGATGATTTTCTCGCAAGTTCTTGCCTTGCTTCGCTTTCAGATGCCGTGGTGCTCCTCAAAGGTGCACGCGAATTTGCTTTTGAACGCATTGCCGACGAACTCCAACTCAAGGTGCACGAAACGACTTTGGAAATCAATCTCTCCGCACTTGCCGACAATGTGCGCTTCTACCGCTCGCACCTTCGTCCCGGCGTGAAACTCACTTGTATGATTAAAGCCGGAGCTTACGGTTGCGGAAGTGTGGAAGTGGCTCGAACACTGCAAGACCTTGGCGTAGATTATCTTGCCGTGGCGGTGGCAGACGAAGGCGCGGAACTCCGAAAAGCGGGTATCACTGCCGGAATCTTGGTGATGAATCCCGAAATGAGTGCGCTCCATACCTTGTTTAAGTATCGTCTTGAACCCGAAGTCTACAATTTCCGCCTACTCGATGCGCTCATCGCTGCAGCGCGCCACGAGGGCATCACGCAATATCCTGTGCACATCAAACTCGATACGGGTATGTGTCGCCTGGGTTTCAATCCTGAGCACGACATTCCCGCCGTGATTGAGCGTTTCCGCCACCAACAAGCCCTGCGACCTCGTTCTGTGTTCTCGCACTTTGTGGGAAGTGATAGCCCCGATTTCGATGAATTTTCAGCACAACAATTTGCGCGCTTCGATCGGGCTTCTCTAGAACTTCAAGCGGCTTTTCCCTTCCACGTGATGCGCCACATCTGCAACTCCGCTGGCATAGAGCGTTTTCCCGAACGCCAACTCGATATGTGCCGTTTGGGACTAGGACTTTACGGCATCGACCCCATCGACAATCGCACCCTCGAACACGTGGCAACTTTGCGCACCACGATTCTTCAGATTCGTGAAGTGCCTGCTGGCACGAGTGTGGGCTACAGCCGCAAGACCATTGTGCAACGTCCCTCGCGCATTGCTGCCATCCCCATTGGCTATGCCGACGGATTAGACCGCCATATCGGCAACGGGCGCGGACATTGCCTGGTGAATGGACATCCTGCTCCCTATGCGGGCAACATCTGTATGGATGTTTGTATGATTGACGTGACGGATGTGCCTTGTCGCGAAGGAGATTCCGTAGAAATCTTTGGCGAGCACCTGCCAGCTGCACAACTTGCTGAATGGCTCGATACGATTCCCTATGAAATTCTCACTTCCGTCAGCGACCGCGTGAAAAGAGTCTTTTTTGAATAAAATGAATGTCGCGTTTTTGCTTGAAACATATCCCAAGCGGATGCACTTTTCTCGCATTATCCCATAACAAACTATGCAACTCTTGATTTATCGTTCTACATTGCGATGGTGGTTTTGTATTACTTTCTGTTGCTGTGTGGCGATGGCTTACGCTAGCGGTCGAAGCTCTCGAAAGCCTTTTCCCACTGCGCCCGACATTGTGTTGCTGGGCGATTCCAACACTTGGATTGGAGGAGATGATTGTAGCCAAGAACAAGGCTGGAACTACTGGTTTGCGCAGCACTTTCCCCACCGCTCCATTCGCAGTTATGCACGAAGCGGTGCCACTTGGACGCACACGCTCAAAACCTCTCGCGATGAACAACAAAACACGAACAAACTGGCGGACAACAACGTGGTAAGTAACCAAGTGTTTCGACTGATTTCCGCCTATCGCAATGGCACACAACCCACGCCTCATCTCATCATCATTGCTGCTGGCACCAACGATTTTTGGTTTCTGCAGGCTCGTCCCTCTGCCCTACTGCAAGATGTGTCGCGAGTGTTTGCTTTGCCTCAACAAGAGGTGCTGAAAACACCGCTCAATCGTTTGTTGTCGTTGGCTCAAGCTATGCGATACGATTGCACGTTGTTGCAACAAACTTTTCCACAAGCGCGCATCATTTTGCTCTCACCGTTGCAAAGTACAGCTTTTTCAGCTGAGCGATTAGCAGAAGGCACAGCACTTATGGTGCAAATTGCGCAACAACTTCGTTTGCCACTCATCAGACAAGACAAGGTTTGCAGCCTTCGTGCCGATGATGAGCGCAAAAATTTTGTTTATAGCACGGACGGCACGCACACCTCTGTGCTGGGCGCACAACGTAATGGCCAGATTTTGGCACAACACATCACAAATATCTTGCAAACTCAACGCATTTCACAAAGATAACTCGTTTATATGGTCTTTTCCGATCTCTTTTTTCTCTTCGTCTTCCTCCCTAGTTGCGCGCTACTCTACCTTTTAGCAGGTTTGATTGATCGCAAATCTTTGCAACCTAACGGCCGACCGGTCAATACGCTAAAGAATGCCGTACTCGTGTTGTTCTCTCTCATTTTCTATGCGTGGGGAGAACCGGTCTACGTATTTCTGATGCTGGGTTGCGTGCTTTGGAACTATCTGGGCGGTCTTGCGCTCACTCGTTTTGAACAATACCGCGGTTTTGCGCTCTTCCTAGGTGTTGTCGGCAACTTAGCCATTCTTGGTACGTTCAAATATGCCGGTCTTATTGCAGACACTTTGACAAGTTGGGGTATTCCCGTGAGCAATCCTCACATTGCATTGCCCATCGGCGTGAGTTTCTACACGTTTCAATCTATGTCTTATCTCATCGATGTCTATCGTCGTGAGAGTCCGGTGCAGAAATCATTCGGCAATCTCTTGCTCTATGTGTCGATGTTCCCACAACTTGTGGCGGGTCCCATCGTGCGCTACAGCACAGTAGCAGCGCAAATCCAAGACCGCCGCGTCACAGCACAAGACTTTGCCGAAGGTGTTTATCGTTTTCTCATCGGACTAGGCAAGAAGGTGATTCTTGCCAATCAGTTCTCCGAAATTGTTACTCAATTCTTGGGAGGAAATCTCCAAAACCTCACCACCTCGGGTGCGTGGTTAGGCATCCTGGCTTTCACCTTCCAAATCTATTTTGACTTCTCAGGTTATAGCGATATGGCCATCGGTATGGGACGTTGCTTGGGTTTTCACTTCAACGAAAACTTTGCGCATCCCTACATCAGCCGAAGCATCACCGAGTTCTGGCGCAGATGGCACATTTCATTGGGAAGCTTCTTCCGCGACTACGTCTACATTCCCCTCGGGGGCAATCGCCGTCACCAATCATTCAACATCCTTGCCGTCTGGTTCTTAACGGGTCTTTGGCACGGTGCGAGTTGGAATTTCGTGCTTTGGGGTATGTATTTCGGCGTCATCGTGATGCTCGAAAAATACACGCTGTTACGCTTCATCCATCGCGTGCCACGCGTGCTGCTCCATCTCTACAGTCTACTCCTAATTGTGGTGGGTTGGGGTATTTTCTACTTTGACGACTTCACACGTTTGGGACATTTCTTCCAAACGCTTCTCGGAGGGGCAAAAGAGATGCACAATTTCATCACCACTGGCGCAGTATTTGATCATTTCTGGTTGTGGATTGCCGCCATCATTCTCAGTTTGCCTTTCCGTTCTGCCGTGCAACAACTCTCTGCACGTGTCTTGGGAGGTGAATCGAGTGCCGTTTATGCGGTGATTTCCACCTTCGCTCGAATTCTTCTCTCTGTGGCTCTCCTTGCGCTGTCTGTGGCTTTGCTCGTTGGTGCCACCAACAATGCCTTCATCTACACTCGATTCTAAGCCACTCGCTTTTTCTCTTTTCGAAATTCTCTTGATTATGCGATTTTCTCGTTTCTATCTCCTCGTCATAGGCCTCATTTTCGCTGCTTTTACCGTGGTGTTCGACACTTTTCCACGCAGCACTTTTTCTCCTCTCGAAAAACGCGACTTGGCCACTTTTCCAAAATTCTCATTCGAGCGTCTTCTCTCGGGCGCATTCACCAAAGAAATCTCCACTTGGTTTAGCGACAGCGAACCCTATCGCGACCATTTTATGCAAATGAGTATGGAGACTAAACACTCACTTGCGCTCAGTCAAGGGGAAAACAATGTGACCTTTCACGCTTCCTCTGATGCTACCGCCGCTGCTGGTGACGACAATGCGCCTGCCGACCCAGAGATGCAGCAATATGAGAACCATACTGCCGATGAAAACGCCAAGATTTCGAATGCGGGCATCATTGTCACAGGCTCGGGGAAAAATGTGCGCGCACTTATGGCTTTCGGCGGAAGCAGCAAAGGGTGTGTGGGTTATGCGCAAGCCTGCAATCTTTATCAAAAAACTTTTGGCAAGAACGTTCAAGTCTACTGTTTGATTATTCCCACGGCAGTGGAATACTACTGCCCAGAACAGGCTAAATATATTTCTCGTCCTCAATTTCCCAACATCAAAAGCACCTACGCACTCCTAGACAAGGAGGTGAAACCCGTTGATGCTTATACGCCCCTCGGCCAACACGCAAAAGAAGATATCTATCTCCGCACCGACCACCACTGGGCTCCTCTCGGTGGATACTACGCAGCAGAGGCTTTCGCCAAAACAGCTGGTGTGCCTTTCAAAGACCTTTCGCACTATGAACGTAAGGTGTTGCATCGCTATGTGGGAAGTATGTATGGCTATGCCAAAGACATTGCTATCAAGAACGCTCCCGAAGACTTTGTGTATTATGTGCCAAAGAATGTGACCTACACCACGACCTACACGGACTATCAAGTGGACAAGAATTACCACGTCACTGCTGAGGGTAAACCTCATTCTGGTCCCTTTTTCCAACACCTCCGCGATGGAAGCGGAGCTGCCTATTGCACCTTTATGGGAAGCGACCAACGCCTCACTGTGGTGCGCACGTCAACTCCCTCTAAGCGCCGCCTGCTCATCTTGAAAGATAGTTTCGGCAATGCGCTTCCTGGCTATCTCTTCTTCAGCTTTGGAGAAATTCACGTGGTAGACTCTCGCTATTTCCTCAAGAATATGAAGAACTATGTGACGCAAAACAAGATTACCGACATCCTTTTTGCCAATAACATCTTTAAGGCTTACTCTCCGCACATCTATAAGTCTTATCTGCGCTTCCTCTCTCAAAGCGGTGCTGTTTCTCCGGCTAAATCATCGTCTACGAAGTCTACTCCTGCAGCCATCTCATCTACAAATGCATCTACACCGACTTCTCCTGCTTCCGCTGCATCAACACCTCCAGCACAAACATCTGCGCCCTCATCAAGAAAGTCTTCTTCTGCCACTTCCGAACCATAATCTCTGTTCTTCTTGAACAAAACGAACAAACAACTGCCATCACTAGGTTATCCCTGTATGATGGCAGTTGTTCTTTTAGCCCAATCGTCCTGGTGTTGTATAGAGTTGAGAGGGGGAACAAAAAAATTAATGGGACCTCCGCTTATTAGCGGTGTCCCATTAACCAACACAAAAACTAAACTAGACTTAACTAAACTATTTTCTCGTTATCATCTCGACAACTACTTAATGCAAATGTAGGGGATTTGTAGTAATTGACCAAGGAATTCTTGAAAAAACTGAACGAACATCTTCGATTTTAACAGAAAACGCTGCATCTGAGATGAAAGATGTAGAAAAACGCAAGGTAAAACAGGAGTTTTCTTGCCACTAGAACTGCTAGAAACTCTAGAAGAACTAGAGAAACTAGAGCTACTAGAAAAACTAGAGCTTCTAGAAAAACTAGAACCACTAGAAAAACTAGAGAAAATCGGTGCTTCTCATTCGAAGCGGGCAATGCGCTGAGCCAGATAGGCATCTGCCAAGACAAGAGCAGCCATTGACTCTACAATAGGAACGGCACGCGGTAAGACGCAAGCATCGTGGCGACCTCGCGCATCGAGCGTTGTGGCGTGACCTTCAACGTCAATCGTTGTTTGCGGTTGGAGAATGGTGGCAACTGGTTTGAAGGCAACGCGAAACACAATGTCTTGACCATTGGAAATGCCCCCCTGGATGCCCCCACTGTGGTTGGTTGCCGTGGTGAAACCAGGAAGAAAAGCGTCATTTTGCGCTGAACCTCGCCACGAACTTCCAGCAAATCCTAAACCATATTCAAAACCTTTAGCGGCGTTGATGCTTAACATAGCAGCCGCCAATCGCGCTTGGAGTTTGCCGAAAACGGGCTCCCCCCACCCTGCTGGAACTCCTTGTACCACACACTCTATGACTCCGCCAATGGTGTCGCCTTCTTCCTTCACCTCCATAATGAGTTGCGCCATCTTTTCAGCCGTTTCTGCGTCGGCACAACGTACGGGATTGCGTTCTATTTCAGAAAAATCTAAACAATGATAATCTTTTTCTAGCACGAGATTTCCCACTTGTCGCGTCCAAGCGGTGATACTTACGCCCAACGCGCGCAGCAGGAGTTTGGCAAACGCTCCTCCCACCACTCTAGCTATGGTTTCTCGCGCAGAACTTCTTCCTCCACCTCGATGGTCGCGCAGTCCATATTTAGCAAAGTAGGTGTAGTCTGCGTGCGATGGTCGGAAGAGGTGACGCATATTGTCGTAATCCTTGGAATGTTGATTGCGATTGCGCACAATGAATCCAATGGGACAACCTGTACTTTTCCCTTCAAAGACTCCGGAAAGGATTTCTACGATATCGTCTTCTTTGCGCGGAGTGGTAAGCGCATTTTGTCCTGGTTTTCTACGTTGCAACTCACTTTGGATAAAGGCTTCGTCGATGTCGATGCCTGCTGGAAAACCATCGATAACGCCTCCAATAGCGACACCGTGGCTTTCTCCAAAGGAGGTTAAACGAAGATATTGACCAAATGTATTCATTTTTAGGGATTAGAGATTAGAGGGTCGCAGACCCTTTTATGCTCGCCACGACAAGCGTGGCTCGGGCATTAGAGATTAGACGTTAGAGAGCTAGAACCCCTAGAAGAACTAGAGCTTCTAGAAAAACTAGAGCAAAAGCAACAAGTCGGACTTTGCGGAGCGTAATCCGTGAAGTCCGACTTGAAAAGAGCATACAAAAGAGCGACAAAGCCTTTGCAAGTTACTAAAATCCACTTTCCCAAAGGAAAAGCAGTTTTGCAAACGACTTTTAGCCTAATCGACGTTTAGTGTCCACCGCAAGCACATTCGCCTTCGTGGTGATGATGATCACCGCAGCCGCATTCGTCCTCGTGGTGATGATGTCCACCACAACCGCATTCGCCTTCGTGATGATCGTGATCGCAACCGCAGCCGCAACCTTCGCCAGCCATCATATTGAGCGTACCTTGAATTTCTTCGTTTGTAGCTTCGCGTGCAGTCACCACAACACCAGAATAATGCAATTCCTTGCCTGCAAGAGGATGATTCAAATCGAGCACCACAACCTCTTCTTTGACTTCGAGCACAAGACCATCGAAGCGGAAGCCTTCTTCATTGACAAGAGGAAGCACTGCGCCAGGATAGATGGTGTCGTTGTCGAAGCGACCATTCACCACAAAAGTTTGTTTGGGAACTTCAATCACGTGCTCTTCCTCGTAAGGACCATAAGCATCCTCCACCTTCAAAGTGAATTCAAAAGTGTCGCCTTCATTGAGATGCGCCACTTCACGCTCAAACGTTTCGAGTGCCATACCCAAACCAGAAATAAACTGGAAAGGATGCTGCACTGGAGCTTCTTCTACCAACTCACGGATACCAGCTTCATTGTCGGTAAAGAGTTTGTAGGAAACAGCGATGTAGCGGTTAGAAATTTGGGGAGCTCCGTTTTCAAAAGGAGGGATAAAGTCAGATGTTGTTGCCATAATGGATATTTTAATAGAATAATGGTAGCTAAAGAATGGGGAAATACCCCGAAAACGAAAGGCTCAGCAATGCACTAAGCATAAGAACAAAATCCTAAGCACAAGAGCAAAGCACAAGCATAAGAACTAAGCACAAAAGTGTATCTACCTTAATAGACCACTAAATGCAACGTCTCAGCAAGTTGTTTGAAAGCATCGTTTTTGCCAAGCATTTCTTGGTAAATCTCTCGAGGAGAAAAGGCACGAGGCTTTGTATTCACGGCCGTATTCACCACGAAATTCACTATTATGTCGTCATTGCGCAAAGCCCTACGCAGGTATTGTGCGAGAGAAGTTCCCACCTTGCGAAGATATTCGGCAGCCGCAGCATTGTCTACCATCGCTTCAACCAAACAATTTTCTTTGAGTTGAGGTTGAATCATCTTAAGACGCCCTGATTCTGCGCCTTGTTGAGGGGGAAGTTCATTGGCAAATCTCAACCAATAGTATCTTAATTGCTCAAGGGTGAAAACTTCGTGTTGTTTTTCTGCAGGAGCAACCGGAGTTGCTGCCGTCTCGCCTTCAGCTGCAGCACCTCCAACAGGTGCCGTAGGCTTACGATGAGTGAGCGAAACGGTTTGCAAACGCGATTGAATAAACTGTTTCTGCGAGTGAACAGAAGTTCCTGCGCTGTTGTTGCCTGCAACTTCGCGAGTCGGAGCCAAGGCAGAAGGCGCAGTGGTGGGTCTAGGTGCTACGGCAGCTGGGGCAGTAGCCTGGCTATTTGTCGTAGTGGGAGCAACTTGAGGAGCACTCGAAGGCTGTCCTTGACGTTGCTGAGCCGCACTCACCCCAGTGGTGGGTGCGAGCTGGAAGATGGGGAGGAGGCACTTTTTAGGGCTACGCCCGGAACCCACAGCTTCATCTTCTTGCATAATCTGCGCCACTTGAATGAGCGTCAACTCCACGAGCAACCGCTTGTTGGGCGCAGCACGATAAGCCATATCACAATCGTTGCAGAGTTTCAAAGCACGATAGAGAAAGAGCGGAGTGCAACGCTGCGCTTGCGCAGCATACTGTTGTCGCACCGTCTCGGCAACTTCCAATAGCGGAAGCGTTTGCGCATCACGACTCACCAACAAATCACGGAAATGCGATGCAAGTCCACTCATAAAGTGTCCCCCTTCAAAACCCTTCGCCAGAATTTCGTTGAGTTTCATCATCGTCTCAGGGATTTCACTTTTGAGTAAATGCTCCGTCACCACAAAATAATAATCATAGTCGAGCACATTGAGGTTGTCGATGGTGGCTTGGTAGGTGATATTCCCTCCCGTGAACGATGCCACTTGGTCAAAGATAGACAACGCATCGCGCATACCGCCATCAGCCTTTCGCGCAATGACATTGAGTGCAGCTTCTTCACATTGGATGCCCTCTTGCTCCGCCACGTGCTGAAGATGGCGCACCGTGTCGCCCACCTCCATACGGTTAAAGTCGTAAATCTGACAGCGCGAGAGAATCGTGGGAAGAATCTTGTGCTTCTCCGTAGTAGCAAGAATAAAAATGGCGTGTGCAGGAGGTTCTTCCAACGTTTTGAGAAAAGCATTGAAAGCAGCCTGCGACAGCATATGCACCTCGTCAATGATAAACACTTTGTAGCGTCCCACCTGCGGAGGAATCTGCACTTGCTCAATGAGTTCGCGGATGTCGTCAACGGAATTGTTGGAAGCAGCATCCAGTTCGTGAATGTTGTAGGAGCGACCTTCATTGAAGGCTACACAACTTTCGCAATGATCACACGCTTCTCCGCCCTCACTCGGTGTGAGACAGTTGATGGTTTTGGCGAAAATGCGTGCCGAAGTCGTCTTACCCACACCTCGAGGGCCGCAGAAAAGATAGGCGTGCGCCAATTTTCCTGTAGCAATCGCGTTTTTAAGTGTTGTGGTAAGCGCACTCTGCCCCACCACACTATTGAAATTGGTGGGACGATATTTGCGAGCCGAAACAATGTAGTCTGACATAACGTGCTAAGTTTGCTACAAAGGTACAATTTTCCTACGGATAAATCAACAAGTAAGGACGACGAACACACGTCCATCGCCCTTTTTTTTGCACTTCGATTTTGAAAGTACAGGACATCCTATAGAAAGGTGCGTCCACTAAAGACTGATTTCTAAAATGCAACCTTAAGCAGAAGTATGCAATTATCTAGGAGAATCCCTTCTTGAAAATCATATTATGCCTCTTCAGCTTCTTCAACTTCTTCAGCAGGCTTCTGTTTTCCGAGATATTCAGGAAGATTCATTCCTGCCTGTTCGAAAAGGTCAGAGAGTGGAGGAACAGACTTGAGCAGTCCGCTCAAGAAATTGGCCGTACTTCCTTTGCCATCAGCAGACTGACCGCCATTGTCCCACACCGTCACCTTGTCAATGTTGATACCCTTGATGGCATCTACTTGAGTACGCACAAGCTCGGGGAGCTTTTCCAGGAGCAACAATGTGTAAGCCTTTGTGGCATCACCTCCAGCGGCTTGAATCATCTTGTCGTAACCTTGCGCTTGACGAGTGAGAATCTCATAAAGTCCCTTCGCTTCAGCTTCCATTTTTGCAAAAATAGCATCAGCTTCACCACGCGCTTGCACACGTTTTTGTTCTGCTTCGGCTTCTGCCTCAATCACCACGCGGCGTTTTTCCACTTCTTGTGCCACAATCACATTGGCTTGTTGAGAAGCACGTTCGCGCTCAGCACGCGCCATTTCAGCTTCGCGCTCAGCAGAATAAGCTTCTTCCAAGGCCTTTGCCTGCGCCACCTTTTCTGCAGCAGTAGCTCTGCGTCCAGCTTCAGCTTCTTTTTCACGGCGCAACGCTTCAGAGTTGGCAATAGCCACCTTAGCTTCGTTTTCACCGGCAATGGCTTTTGCGTTGGCTTCTGAGGTGCGAATACGCGTTTCTTTTTGAGCCTCAGCGCGACCAATTTCACCAATCTTTTCTTGCTCTGCCACGCTTACTTTGGCTTCGTTGATGGCCTTTGCAGCAGCTTCTTTTCCCAACGCTTCGATGTATCCACTTTCGTCTTTGATGTCGGTCACATTGACGTTGATGAGTTTAAGACCAATTTTCTTCAATTCAATTTCAACGTTGGTCATAATGCTCTCTTGGAATTTGTCGCGGTCGCTGTTGAGTTCTTCAATCGACATAGAGGCAATGACCAAACGCAACTGACCAAAGAGGATGTCGCGCGCCATTTCTTGAATATCGTTAGGCGTGAGTCCGAGCAAACGCTCTGCGGCGTTGTTCATCGATTCGCCTTCGGTGGAAATACCCACGGTGAAACGGCAAGGCACGTCCACACGGATGTTTTGACGCGACAAAGCGTTGGTGAGATTTGCTTCAATGGAGATGGGCGTAAGACTGAGGTAAGCGTAGTCTTGCACGATGGGCCATACGAAAGCACCGCCTCCATGCACACATTTTGCAGAACCACCATTAGACGTTGTGCCATAAATGACCAAAATCTTGTCGGAGGGACAACGACGATAACGATTGAGGAGTGCTGTAAGAATGATAAAGGCTGCTAAAACTCCAATGACTGGTAAAAGAAAAGGATGCATAGATGATAAATGTTTAGGTATTACTACTGCTATCAGACAAACACTAACGCCTTGTTGTCTGCAGAGGATTTAGGGGTTCTTTTTAGCGCAATTCTTTAGTCGACAATCTGTTGAGGAGTGTCTATCACTTTCTCCACCAACACAGCAGCGTCGTCGATGGTGGCCACCACGCGCACTTTGGCTCCCGTGGGAATTTCTTCTCCACTGGTGTTGAAGGCCTGCAATTCGTGCATAGAACCTTCGTGGCTCACCATAATTTTTCCACTTTTTCGGGTATCAGCAGGGATGCGAAGATAGACATCTGCGGTGTAGCCCACCACTTTCTCGGTGTGAAAAGTATTGTCTTGCGAAAGTGTCAGCACTTGTTTGAGCAAGACCCAAGCCCCAAGCATAAAGAGGGTTCCCACGCCCAGAGAGATTAGAGCCGTGATCCAAGCTTCCACAAAGAAAGGCGAGATGATGACGCCACACCAACCGAAGCCCAACAAGAAACAGGCAACAGTTTTGACAGAAACAAGTGCGAGGCCATCCACGTCGAAAGAAACATCTCCCCCATCAAAATTGCCGTCGGCATCAAAGCCCACAAATAACAGTAGGGTTTGAATCGTAAAAACAAGACTGGATATAATAGCTACTCCCCAATAAATATAAGTCATCGGGTCTAGCAGAAATTGTTCCCAAAGGGTAGGTTCGTTCGTCATATGATGATTACGTAAGTTTGGATGCCACGAATTTACACTTTCTTGTTCGATTTGCCAAATTTACCGCGCTATTTTTGAGATTTTCTTCCATCAAATCGTATAATCGTGCTTTTATTGTGAGAAAACGTATATTTTTGCCGTAAAACTCTGGGGTGTTGCGAGAGTGTTTTTGGAGGAAATCTAAGGATTTTCTGAGGAATTTCAGAAAGCGAGCCTGGGGTATAAACAAAAAAAATGGGATACCACTGTATCCCAACCTTGTTAACCTTAAATCTAATACTATGAAAAACA
>ERZ772909.1312-NODE-1312-length-13925-cov-3.322639_pt1 | contig 13925 bp, 13 predicted proteins | sample MGYA00511137_ERZ772909 | MGnify/ENA primary metagenome ERZ772909 (study PRJEB29015, sample SAMEA2738095) | human oral metagenome | biome: human oral; feature: human-associated habitat; material: saliva | place: China | collected 2270 ... | reverse complement strand
TAAGTCCCAAAAAAAATAGTCAATTAATTAACACTTTAGGACTTGAAATTCAGGAAGTTTTTGATGTGAAATATTTACCTTCTGATTTCAAGAAAAATCAGGGATACCAAAGATCAATAGAAATGTGTCGTGAATATGATGTTTATAGACAATGTTATTGTGGTTGCGTATTTGCAGCATTGGATCAAGGAATTGATTTAAAAGAATATAGTCAAAATAGTTTAAAAGAATTTTAGTATTGGAAGGATAGAAATGGAATTGACAATACCAAAACATGTTGCCATTATAATGGATGGAAATGGAAGATGGGCGACTGAGCGTGGAAAAATTAGATTGGAAGGTCACAGAGCTGGAGCTAAAAATCTTGAAAAAACATTAGAATATGCAATTAAAAAAAATATAAAATATTTAACAGTTTATGCTTTTTCTACTGAAAATTGGAAGAGGTCAGAAGTAGAAGTAAATGGATTGATGGAAATGTTTGGGAAATTTTTAGATTCAAGAAAAAAAGAATTAAAGAAACAAGGAATAAAACTTTTGGTTACAGGTACAAAAGAGGGTATATCTGAAAAATTATTAAAGAAAATAGAAGCAACAGAGAAATATTTAGAAAATTGTGATAAATTAATATTTAATATAGCTTTTAACTATGGTGGAAGAAAAGAAATTGTAGATGCTGTGGAAAAATTAGTTGAAGATAAATTGAAAATAGATAAAAATTTAAAAATAACAGAAGAAATATTTTCAAAATATATGTATAGACCGGAAATACCTGATCCAGAATTAGTAATTCGTACAAGTGGAGAATTTAGAATAAGTAATTTTTTGTTATGGGAAATAGCTTATTCAGAATTTTATATAACAGATGTTTATTGGCCAGATTTTGATGATAAAGAATTTGAAAAAGCACTTCTTTCTTTTAATAAGAGAGATAGAAGATATGGAGGATTAAATGTTAAGTAGAATATTTGTTATTGTATTATTTGTTCCTTTTTTATTATGGATATTTTTAAAGGGAGATTTAATGTTTCTTATGTTTACACTAGCAATAGTGGGAGTTGCATTACATGAATTTTATAAAATGTTAAAAAATAAAGGCTATGAAGTATTAGATGGTATAGGAATGATACTAGGCTTATTTTTACCAGTTGCAATATATTTTCAAGCAAATTCAGAAAATATATTTTCATATTTTAAATGGAATTTTATTAAACAAGTAAATTTTGATATGGGAGGCTTTATAGTATTTTCTATAATGTTATTATCGTTAGTCCAAATATTAAAAGTTAAAATTCGTGGTGCAATGTCAGAAATATCATATACATTATTTGGAATAATTTATGTTGCATATTTATTTTCGTATATTTTATTAATAAAATACGAATTTCCAAGTGGAAATGTATTGGTAACAATGACCTTTTTATTAATTTGGGCATGCGATATTTCGGCATATTTAGTTGGAATTGCAATTGGTGGAAAAATATTTAAGCGAAGATTAGCACCAGAAATAAGTCCTAAAAAATCGATTGAGGGAGCAATAGCTGGTATAATAGGTGTTTTTGGTGTAATTTTAATTTTTGATAGAATATACTTAACGATTTCAAAAATTTTATGTCAAATTCCATTAATTGCACATAGTTGTAATGTAAATTATAATTATGTTGGGATTAGAGGAGTTAAAGCATTAATTTTAGCATTTGCAATTGGAATTTTTGCAGAAGTTGGAGATTTAGTAGAATCTAAAATTAAGAGAGAATTGAAAGTAAAGGATTCAGGAAGTTTACTTTTAGGGCATGGTGGATTTTTAGATAGATTTGATAGTGCTTTATTTGTATTGCCTATGGTTTATTTCTTTATGAAGTATGTGGCTTAGTAATTTTATAAATTAAATTTTAAAATTTATAATTAGATTAGATATAGTAAATCAAAATTGTAGATAGAAAGGGAATAAAATGACGGAATTAGAAATTAAACAGGAAGTAGAAAGACAATTTAATATATTATCAAGAGGGTGTGAAGAATTAATAAATGAGGTAGAATTTAAGAAAAAATTAGAAAAATCAATTACAACAGGAAAACCTTTAAGAGTAAAATTAGGAATTGATCCATCTGGGACAGAGTTACATTTAGGGCATGCCGTACCACTTAGAAAATTAAAACAATTCCAAGATTTGGGACATGAAGTATTCTTCTTAATTGGGACATTTACAGGAAGAATTGGAGATCCAACAGGAAAATCTGAAACAAGAAAAATGTTATCAGAAGAGCAAGTAATGGAAAATATCAAAACATATTTAGAACAAGTTAAATTAATATTAGATTTAGATAAAATAAATGTTGTTTATAACGCGGATTGGTTAGAAAAATTAAACTTAGCTGATGTATTGAAGTTGTTATCTATGTTCACTGTATCGCAAATGATTTCAAGAGAGGATTTTGCAAAAAGATTATCAGAAAATAAACCTGTTTCGTTAATAGAATTTATGTATCCAATTTTACAAGGATATGATTCAGTAGAGCTAAAAGCAGATATAGAATTAGGTGCAACTGAGCAGAAATTTAATTTATTAAGAGGAAGAGATTTACAAAAAAACTTTGGACAAGAGCAACAAATTTGTATGATTATGCCAATATTAGTTGGGCTTGATGGAGTAGAAAAAATGTCTAAATCATTAGGAAATTATATTGGAGTAAAAGATACAGCAAATGATATGTTTGGAAAAATTATGTCAATTTCAGATGAGTTGATGGAAAATTATTATACGATGATAACAGAAATTCCTTCTGAGGAAATTAGAAAAATAAAAGAAAATATTGCAAATGGGTCGTTACATCCAATGGAAGCTAAAAAACAACTAGGAGCAGAGGTAGTTAAAATTTATCATGGAGAGCAAGCAGCAGTTGAAGCTAGAGATTGGTTTGAAAATGTATTTAGTAAAAGAAATTTAGATGTTGAATTGCCAGAAGTTGAAGTGGAATACAATGAAATTGGAGTAATCGATTTATTAGTTAAAGAAACAGAGTTAGTAAAAACAACGAGTGAGGCTAGAAGATTGATAGAGCAAGGTGGATTTAAAATAAATGACGAAGCAATAAAAGATGTTAAAGCAACAGTAAAAGTTGAGAGTGGAATGATTGTTAGAGCAGGTAAAAAGAAAATAGTAAAAGTAAAATAGTAAAAGTAAAAAGTCTTGTTAATTTGTAATTTAATTATTAAGACTTTTTATTTTATAAATATATTTGTTAAAATTTATACAATAAAAAAATAAGGTATATAAACTTACTAAATTGTTGAAAAAAGCAAAAAAAAATAGTATAATATGTTGTACTATACAAACTTTAAATTAAAAGTTTTAAATAAATAAAAAAATTAAGAGGTGTATAATGAGAAGAGTAGTTATTACAGGGATTGGGCTAGTAACACCATTAGGTACAGGTAAAAATAAAACATGGGAAAGATTATTAAATGGAGAATGTGGAATAGATAAAATTACTGCATTTGATACATCAGAACATTCAGTTCATATAGCGGCAGAGGTAAAAGATTTTGTAGCTGAGAATTTTATAGAAAAAAAAGAATTAAAAAAATTAGGAAGATTTTCACAATTTGCGATAGCAGCATCAAAAGAAGCATTAGAGGATTCAAAATTAGAAATAACTGAAGAAAATGCAGATAGAATAGGAACAATTATTGGTTCGGGAATTGGAGGATTAGACATAATAGAGCAAGAAGTGGGGAAAATGTTGGATAAAGGACCAAAAAGAGTATCACCATTTTATATTCCGGCAGCGATATTAAATATGGCTTCAGGGAATACTTCTATTTATCTAGGATCTAAAGGGCCTAATAAAACAGTTGTTACAGCTTGTGCATCAGGAACAAACTCAATAGGAGATGCATTTCAAACAATTATGTTAAATAAAGCTGATGTTATGATAGCTGGAGGATGTGAAGCTACAGTTACTCCAAGTGGAATAGCAGGGTTTGCTAATTTAAAAGCGTTGTCAACTAATCCAGATCCTAAAACAGCTTCAAGACCATTTACTGCAGATAGAGATGGATTTGTATTAGGAGAAGGAGCAGGAGTTTTAATATTGGAAGAATTAGAGCACGCAAAAGTTAGAGGAGCTAAAATTTATGCAGAAGTAGTTGGATATGGGGAAACAGGAGATGCATTTCACATGACAGCACCAGCAGATGGTGGAGAAGGAGCAGCAAGAGCAATTTTAATGGCATTAAATCAAGGAAATGTAAAAATTGAAGAAGTTGATTATATAAATGCACATGGAACTTCAACACCTGCAAATGATAAAAATGAAACAGCGGCAATTAAAACGGCATTGGGTGAACATGCATACAAAATAAATGTAAGTTCGACAAAAGGAGCTACTGGACATTTATTAGGTGGAGCTGGAGGAGTAGAAGCTGCATTTTTAGCAATGGCAATAGATGAAGGTGTTGTGCCTCCAACAATTAATTATGAAAATCCGGATCCAGTTTGTGATTTGAATTATACACCAAATGAGAAAGTAAATAGAGAAATAGAAGTAGGTTTATCAACATCATTAGGATTTGGTGGACATAATGCGGTTTTAGCATTTAGAAAATATAAAGGATAAATAAAAGATAGAAGGGTTATCGCATGAGAAGTGAGATAGCCCTTTATCCTCATAATATTTTAATAAAAAATGTATAAATTTATAATATGAATTTTATAAGTTAATACTATAAATTTATGGATAAACATAAAAGAGAGGTTTAATTAATGAATAAAGCTAGAGATTATAAAGAATTGATGGAAAAAATAGGATATCAATTTAAAAATGAGGATTATTTAATACAAGCTCTTACTCATAGGTCATATTTGAATGAAGGAAATAAAGCTAAACGAATAAATAATGAGAAATTGGAATTTTTAGGCGATGCAGTAGTAAATTTAATAACAACAGAATATTTATATACAAACGGTGAAAATAAAAAAGAGGGAGAATTAGCAAAATTAAAAAGTAAAATAGTAAGTGAACCAGTATTCTCAAAAATTGCATCAGATTTAGAGTTAGGTGAATATTTATTCTTAAGTAATGGTGAAGTGTCATCGGGTGGAAGAACTAGAAAATCAATTTTAGGAGATGCTTTTGAAGCATTAATTGGTGCAATTTTTAAAGATTCTGATTACTATAATACAAAAAAAATTGTAATGAAATATTTGGAAGAAAAAATAAAAACATTAGAAGAAATAGAGGGAATTGGAGATTATAAAACAATTTTACAAGAAATAATACAAAGTAAATACAGAGAAATGCCGGAATACAATTTGGTGAGAGCTATGGGGCCTGATCACGATAAAGTTTTTGAAATAAGTGTTAGTATAAAAGGTGAAATAAAAGGGATAGGAATTGGAAAAAGTAAGAAAGAAGCAGAGAAAAATGCAGCAAAAAAGGCATTGGAAGGGATAAAAAATGGGAAGTAAAACTGCGTTATATCCGGGAAGTTTTGATCCTATAACGAAAGGACACATAGATATTATAAAGCGTTCGGTAGTATTAGTGGATAAGCTTATAATAGGAGTTTTTAAAAATTCTAATAAAACTAATGCTTGGTTTAGTGATGACGAAAAAGTAGAGATGATAAAAGAAATACTGGAAAAAGAAGGAATTGATGCAGAAGTTATTTTGTTTAATGGACTTTTAGTTGATTTTATTGAAAAAGAAAAAATTGATATTTTAGTTAGAGGATTGAGAGCTTTATCAGATTTTGAATATGAATTACAATTTGCTTTAACAAATAAAGCTTTAGCCAAAAGTAAATTTGAAACAATATTTTTAAATGCACATAGAGAATATTTATATTTAAGTTCAAGTTTAGTAAAAGAAATTGCTATAAATAATGGAGCTTTAGATAAATTTGTTAGTGAAAATGTAGAAAAAAAATTGATAGAAAAAGTAAAAATAAAAAAGATATAAAGTAGAAAGAGAGCAAATGTGAGGAAAACAAAGAAAACTACATATGTATGTTCAGAATGTGGTTATACAACAGCAAAGTGGTTAGGAAAATGTCCTAATTGTGAATCATGGAGTTCTTTTGAAGAAGAAGTAGATTTGAAAAAAGCATTTCAATCAATAGAAAATAAAGAAGTATCATTGAGTAAAATATCAGATATTGAGATTGAGAAAGAATTTAGAATGGTAACTCAATATGAAGAATTTGATAGAGTTTTAGGTGGAGGACTTATAAAAGGAGAAGTTGTATTAATTACTGGAAATCCGGGAATTGGGAAATCAACTTTTTTGTTACAGTTATCAGAAGAGTATTCAAAAATAGGGGCTGTATTTTATATATCAGGCGAAGAATCACCTAGACAAATAAAACAAAGAGCAAAAAGAATAAATGTGAATAGCGAAACTTTATATATTTTAAATGATACGAATATAGAAAAGATTGAAGGAGCAATTTTATCTAATAAGCCTAAAGTTGTAGTAATAGATTCAATACAAACATTATATTCAGAAAATGTGAGTTCAGTGCCAGGAAGTGTTACGCAAATTCGTGAAACGACATTAAAAATAATTGAGATTGCAAAGAAAAATGAGATTGCATTTTATATCGTTGGTCACATAACAAAAGATGGTAAATTGGCAGGACCTAAATTACTAGAGCATATGGTGGATGCAGTTTTACAACTTGAAGGTGAAGAAAATAGTTATTATAGAATAATTAGATCAATAAAAAATAGATATGGTTCAACAAATGAAATTTCAATTTTTGATATGAAAGAAAATGGAATAAGTGAAGTGAAAAATCCTTCTGAATTTTTTATAAGTGATAGAGAAGAAAAAAATATTGGAAGTATTATAACACCTATATTTGAAGGAAGTCGTGTGTTTTTATATGAAATTCAGTCACTTTTAAGTACCCCAAACTTTGGTATACCGCGAAGAACAGTGGAAGGATATGATAAAAATAGAGTAGAAATATTGAGTGCAGTACTATCAAGACATTTGAATTTAGATGTATCTTCAAAAGATATTTATATAAATGTTCCGGGTGGAATTGACTTGAATGATAGAAGTTCAGATTTAGCAGTAGTCTTTTCTCTGTTATCGTCTATAAATAAAATTCCAATAAGTCAAAAAATAGCAGCAATTGGTGAATTAGGACTTAGAGGGGAAGTAAGAAAAGTATCTTTTATAAAAAATCGTGTAACTGAATTAGAGAAATTAGGATTTGTAGGAGTATATGTACCGATGAGCCATAAAAAAGATTTAGAGAATGAAAAATTAAAAATAAAAATAAACTATATAAGTAATATAAGTGAATTAGTGGAAAGGGTGAGATGATGCCAAGAAGTAAAGTTGTTCAAAAAAAGAAAAAAATAACAATAGAAAATATTGAGAATGTAATAAGAAAAACAGCTCCCGGGACTCCATTAAGAGAGGCTATAAATAGAATACAAGAAGCAGAATTAGGAGCGTTAATAGTTCTTGGAGATCCAAATGAATTGGGTGATGTTTTAGGAAATGGATTTCAATTAAATACGCAATTTTCTCCACAAAAAGTTTATGAACTTTCAAAAATGGATGGTGCAATTATTTTGTCGGAAGATGGAATGACAATACATGGAGCTAATACACAATTGCAACCAAATTTTAAGTTAAAAACGGATGAAAGTGGGACAAGACATCAAACTGCTCATAGAGTAGCCCAACAGACAGGGAATTTAGTAATTACAGTGTCTGAGCGTAGAAATAAAATAACAATATATAAAGGTGATTTTAGATATATATTACATGATATTGCAGGTCTTTTAACTAAGGCTTCTCAAGCAATAATGGCGTTAGAAAAATATGCTGGAGCAATTGACAGTAGTCTTACGAGATTATATCAATCTGAATTAGATAATATGGTAACATTGTATGATGTTACAGAAATTATAAGAATGTATGCTTTATTATTTAAAATGTCAGAAGAAATAGAGGAGTATATATTAGAACTTGGAATAGAAGGAAGATTAATAAGTATTCAATATGAAGAAATAATGTTAAATCAAAAAGAAGGATTTGAATTATTATTAAAAGATTATAAAAATATGGAAATAACATTAAATGAAATTTATAAAAAAATTGATGAATTAATTGAAAATAAAGTATTGACAGATGAAAATATTATTTCAGCATTAAATTATGATAAAAGAGATGAAATGGATGAAATTGTGAAGCCAAGAGGTTATAGATTTTTAAGAAATATAAATAAAATAACAAATAAAGATATGGAACTTTTAGTTGCTGAATATAATGAATTACAAGCTATATTGTTGTCAAGCGTAGAAAAAATGGCACAAATAAAAGGAATTAGTAAATTTAAAGCAGAATATATTTCAAGGAGAATAAAAGTATTAAAAAACAGAATAATGTTAGAAAAATAAAAAAGAAAGTAGGTAAAAAATGAGTGAAAAATTAGTAGTTGGAGGACAAGCTGTTATTGAAGGGGTTATGATGAGAGGACCTAAAGCAATAGCAACAGCTGTAAGAAAAAAAGATGGAAGTATAGTTTACAAAAAAACGTTAATTTCGGATAAAAATTATAAATGGTCAAAAATTCCATTTGTAAGAGGTGTAATAGCACTTTTTGATGCGATGGTTGTTGGAACGAAAGAGCTTATATTTGCATCAAATCAAGCTGGAATAGAAGAAGAAAAGTTATCAGATAAAGAAGTAAAAGGGACTGTAACGGTTTCAATATTACTAGGAATCGTAGTATTTATGCTATTACCTTCATATATTGGAGGATTGGTCTTTAGGACAGATAGACTTGCAGCTAATGTTGTTGAAGCTGTAGTTAAATTAGTATTTTTCTTGGGCTATATTTGGGGAATTTCATTTTTAAAAGATATAAAAAGAGTTTTTGAATATCATGGTGCAGAACATAAAAGTATTATGTGTTTTGAAATGGAAAAAGAATTGACACCTAAAAATGCAAAAGAATGTACGAGATTTCATCCAAGATGTGGAACAAGTTTTTTATTAATAGTTGTATTTATAAGTATTTTAGTATTTTCTTTATTTGATTTAATTTTTGGAGTTCCAACAGGAATAGTATCACTTTTAATATATAAATTAATAACGAGAGTATTGTTTGTTCCACTAGTAGCAGGAATTGCATATGAATTGCAAAGATGGACGAGTTATCATTTAGAAAATGTTTGTGCTAAAACAATTTCAGCTCCAGGAATTTGGCTTCAAAAAATAACAACAAGTGAACCAGATGAATCACAATTAGAAGTAGCGATTGTAGCTTTAAATATAGCTTTAGGTCGTGAAGTAAATAACGCAACAGAAGTTTTTGAATAATAAAATTATAAAAATAAAGGAGAAAAAGTTATGTCAACAATATTTAAAAAAATAATTGATAAAGAAATACCAGCAAAAATAGTTTATGAAGATGAAGAATTTTTAGCGTTTCATGATATTCAACCTCAAGCAAAAGTACATGTGATTGTAATTCCTAAGAAAGAAATAAAAAATCTTGATGCGGCAACAGAGGAAGATGTGTTATTATTAGGGAAATTACAATTAACAGTAGCAAAAGTAGCTAGAATTTTAAATGTAGATAAAGAGGGGTATAGAGTTTTAACTAATATTGGAGAAAATGGTAGACAAACAGTTATGCATATTCATTATCATATATTGGGTGGAGAATTATTGCCTGATACATTGAAATAAAAAGAAAGAGATAAAATTAATGAGTGATAAAATAATAAGTTCTGATAATAAATTTTATAAATTACTAAAAAAATTAGACAAAAAAAAATATAGAGATGAAAATAATATTTTTAAAGCTGAAGGAGAAAAATTTTTAAGCGAAGATGTGAATTTTAATAGAATAGTTATAAAAGAATCAAGATATAATTATTTTGTTGAAAAATATGATATTGAAAAATATGAAAATTTAACGATTTTGAGAGATGACTTATTTGATGAAGTATCAACGCAAGAAAATAGTCAAGGAATTTTATTTTTATATTCACGAAAATTGAATAACATCTTTGACATAGTTGGTGATGTTGTTATTCTTGATGATATTCAAGATCCGGGTAATATAGGTACAATAATAAGAACAATGGAAGCAACAAATTTTAAAAATTTAATTTTAACTAAAGGTTCAGTTGATGTCTATAATCCAAAAACAGTTCGAGCTACAATGGGTGGAATTTTTAAATTAAATATTATTTATGATACGCCAGAAAATATAATTAAATTTTTGAAAGAAAATGAATATTTGATAATTTCTACAACTTTACATAAAGATTCAATAAATTATAATGACATAAAATTAAAATCTAAAAATGCGTATATTTTTGGTAATGAAGGTGGAGGAGTTTCAAATTATATGATTGAAAATTCAGATATTAAAGCAATAATTCCAATTTATGGAAACATTGAATCATTGAATGTTAGTGTAGCTAGTGGAGTATTTTTATATAAAATGAGAGAAAAATTGGAAAAAGTAAAGTTTGAGGGCGTGAAATAAATGAGATGCTCTTGGGCAAATAATGAATTGGCAATAAAATATCATGATAATGAATGGTGTAAAATTTCTAAAGATGATAGTTATATTTTTGAAATGTTAGTGTTAGAGAGTTTTCAAGCTGGATTAAGTTGGAATACAATTTTAAAGAAAAGAGAAAATTTTAGAGAAGCATTTGATAATTTTGATTACAAAAAAATTTCAAATTATAAAGAAAATAAAATAGAAGAATTACTTCAAAATGAAGGAATTATAAGACATAAATTAAAAATAAATACAACAATAAATAATGCAAAAAAATTTATAGAAATTCAAAAAGAATTTGGAACTTTTGAAAATTATATTTGGGATTTTGTAGAAGGAAAACAAATTATAAATAATTGGAAAGAAATGAAGGAAGTTCCGGTAAAAACAGAGCTTTCTGATAAAATTAGTAAAGACTTGAAAAAAAGAGGTTTTAAATTTGTAGGGTCAACGATAATTTACTCTTTTTTACAAGCGATTGGGATAATAGATGACCATATTGAAGGTTGTTTTTGTAAAAAGTAAACATAAAATTGAGAAATACAAATGATATTAAAAATAAAATTAGGAGGAATGATGTTAAAAATAGGTTCACACGTAGGAATGAGTGGGAAAAAAATGTTTTTAGGTTCGGTAGAAGAAGCATTGTCGTATGGATCGAATACATTTATGATTTATACAGGAGCACCACAAAATACAAAAAGGAAACCAATTGAAGAATTGAATATTCAAGCAGGATTAAATTTGATGAAAGAAAATAATATTGATATAAATGATATTGTGGTACATGCTCCATATATTATAAATTTAGGAAATGCAGTAAAGCCGGAAACATTTGAAATTGCAGTTCAATTTTTAAGAACTGAAATAGAGAGAACTGATGCTATAGGAGCTCCAAGAATAGTGTTACATCCAGGGGCACATGTTGGAGAGGGAGCAGAAGTAGGGATAGCTAAAATAATAGAAGGATTGAATGAAGTTTTAACACCTAACCAAAAAACAACGGTTGCTTTGGAAACAATGGCAGGAAAAGGAACAGAATGTGGAAGAAGTTTTGAAGAAATTGCTAAAATAATAGAAGGTGTAAAATTAAAAGATAAGTTATCAGTTTGCTTTGATACTTGTCATGTTCACGATGCGGGTTATGATATTGTGAATGATTTTGAAGGAGTAATTGCTGAATTTGATAAAATTGTAGGAATTGAGAGAATATCAGTTGTTCATTTGAATGATAGCAAAAATCCAAGAAGTGCACATAAAGATAGACATGAAAATTTAGGATTTGGGCATATAGGATTTGAAGCATTAAATAGGATAGCAAAATTTGAAAAGTTTGTATCAATTCCTAAAATTTTAGAAACACCTTATGTTGCGTTGACAGAAGAAAGAGGAGCTAAAACAGTTGCACCATATAAATATGAAATTGAAATGTTAAGAAATGGTATTTTTGATGAAAATTTATTAGAAAAAATAAAAAAAGGATAGAATTTGATTAGTAAAATTATAAGGGAAATAAAATGAAAATAATAAATAAAAGAAAATATAAAATTTATCCTAAATTAGAAAATATAATAAATGAATTAGATGAAGAGAAAAAAGATATTATTATAAGAAGATTGAATGGAGAAACATTAAAATCAATTGGAGATAGTATTGGAAAAACGCGAGAAAGAATAAGACAAATTGAAAAAAAGTTTTTTGATTCGTTAGAAAAAATTCAAATTCAAGAAAATATGTATAAAAGTATATTTTTTGAATATGATTGGACGGAAGAAATATTTTTAAAAATTTTTAAAGAGAAAAAAACTACTTTTTCTTATTTACAAATACTTGAAAAGAAAGAAAATAGATCATTATATGAAAAAAAATCATTAAAAGAAATTCTTAATGAAAAAGAAATAAATTTAAAAACTAAAAAAATAATAGAAGAAAATATTTATTTAGATTATGTTATTTTAAAAAGTGGAGATAAAATAAAAATTGAAAAAAATGATATTTTAGATTATATATTAAAAAATTATGTTAAAGACGGTTTAAGATATGAAGAAGTTTTTGTTATTTATAAAAATTTTTTAAAAGAGTATTCGCTTGAAAAAAATTCAAAATTATTGTTTACAGAAAAATATTTTGAATCTAAATTAGAGACTCATCCTAAGATATTATTACAACATGGAAGAAAAATAAGATATTATGGTGATATATTAATAACAGAAAATGAATTGATTAAAGTTTTAGATTTAAAAAAATATCGTGATATTGAAATATCAACTAAAAAAATATTTGACGAAAATATATATCAAATGGAAAAATGGAACATTCAAGATGAATACGAGTTGCATAATTTAATTAAAAAAGTTATAAAAGATAAAGAAAAATTAAAATTAGAAATATCAAAAATGCCAACTTTAAAATTTGGAAAAAGTGATCGTGAAATGCAAATATTAAATTTATTAATAACATTATCACCGGTTTCAGCTAAAGATTTTTCAATTGAATATGAAAAAATTTATGGAGTTAGAAATGAGGTTGTAATAGCTAATTATTTATTAAATTTTTCTAAATACTATCAAGATGGACTTTATATGATTAATCAACAATTAATGGATGATAGTGAATATAAAATAATGAAAAAAAATATGACAGAGAAGATATACGAAATAAATTCAATAAGAAAATTATATAAAAATTTATTTGGAAAAGATGATAAAGGATTAATTAATTCATATAATTTAAATAAATTAGGTTATAGAATTACTTATGGATTTGTCTTAAGTAAAGAATATTTTTCTTTAGAATATTATTTTAAAAAAGAAATACTTAAAAATAGAGTAATTGATATAAAAGAAATGAATATAATAGGAAGAAGAACAAGCTCATATTATTCTGCGATAGCAAGTTTGAAAAAAGAATTTAAAATAATAGCAATTGAAGCGTATAAATATGTACTTTTTGAAGAAATAGAAAAAAAAGGAATTACAAATCAAATGATAAATGATTATATTGATTCAGTCGCAAAATTTAAAGAAGATAATAGTATTTTTACAGTATATTCACTAAATAAGGAAGGATTTTCACATAAATTAAATGAATATAATTTTGATGAATGGTTTTATGGCTCATTACTTTCTACTGATCCAAGATTTAAAACTCAAAAAACTAAAAATAATTTTATTATAGAAAAAAAGGATAAAGGTAATATAACATTATTAAAATTTATAAAAGCTGTGATGTATAAACACTTTGTAGCAGATTTAGAAGATATAAAGAAATATTTAAAATCAGAATACAATATTGAATTAGAAAAACATAAAATTTTAGAAAAAATAAAAGAAGATTATCAATTTTATAATAATATAAAAATTATAATAAATATAGA
>ERZ772909.1300-NODE-1300-length-13994-cov-6.145276_pt1 | contig 13994 bp, 17 predicted proteins | sample MGYA00511137_ERZ772909 | MGnify/ENA primary metagenome ERZ772909 (study PRJEB29015, sample SAMEA2738095) | human oral metagenome | biome: human oral; feature: human-associated habitat; material: saliva | place: China | collected 2270 ... | reverse complement strand
TCTTTCAAATTCCATCTATCTACCTTGTTCTGTGCTTCAACCATATCCTTATAAAAATCACATCTTTTCATCAGCTCTTCATGGCTTCCTGCATCAAGAACAACACCCTTATCCATAACTATAATTTGGTCTGAATCTCTAATCGTATTTAGATGATGAGCAATTGTAATGATGGTTTTATCCTTACTTAAATCATCAATCGCTTCACCGATTAGTCTTTCATTTTCACTATCAACAGCTGCCATTGCCTCATCTAATATTAAAATCGGTGCATTTTTCAGTATCATTCTTGCAATAGAGATTCTTTGTTTTTCTCCACCGGATAACTTAACTCCCATTTCACCTACTCGTGTTTCATATCCATTTGGCAATGCTGAAATAAAGTCATGACATCTCGCTTTTTTGGCAGCTTCTATGACTTCTTCTTTTGTCGCATTAAGTTTCCCGATTGCAATATTGTCAAAAATACTTAAATCGAAAAGGATGACCTCCTGTTGCACACTTCCAATAAGATTTGAAATATTTTCCTGACTGTAATCCTTTATATCTTTCCCATTTATTTCTATTCGTCCGCTGTCAGCATCCCAAAAACCCATAAGCAAATTAGATACAGTACTTTTCCCACAACCACTTGCTCCTACAAAGGCATTCAAACTATTTTTCTTAAAAGTCAAATTGATATTTTTAAGCTCAAAGCCATCTTTTCCGTATGCAAAATTCACATCTTTAAATTCTATGTTTCCAAATTCTAAACCTTGTTCTATCTTTTTGTTTGGAAGTGGAACTGTTAAAACTTTTCCAATCGCATTTAATGCCTCCCTAAACACAATAGAAAAATGTTGCAATGTAGCTGTCTTACTTATAGATGCAGTAAACGCAGATGATAAAATAATTGCAAGGATAAAATTAGGCGTTGTTATTTCTCCATAATATAGAAATATACTTCCCAAAATCATGACAATAACTACTCCAATTTCCATAAATATGTCAATGAGTCCCATTGGAATTGTAATTGCTCCCATGCTCTTTTTAACCCAGTAAATATACTCTCTTGCCGTTTTTAATGTTCTTTCGCTAATCTCCTCTTCTTTAGCAAAAGCCTTAATAACAGAAATATTTTTTACATATTCCATTAGCTCTTCTCTCATCTTGTTTTCATGGTTAAAGTAAATAGCAAAGTTTTTATCCATTGTTTTCTGTGAAAGAACTTTTACCAAATACATGAGTGGAACTCCGGCAATCATTCCAAGAGCAAGACGCCAGTCTACAAAAATCATAGCTATGAAAATAATGGTAGGTAGAAGTGTAACTGACATTATTTCAGGAAGACCATGGGCAAGGTATACTTCCACTTGCTCTACATCATGTTGAACGATATTGGTAAGCTCTCCAGTATTATGTTCTTTGAAAAATCCTAAACTTAGTTTTTTTAGATGCCCGATAATATCTATCCTAAGTTCTGTCAATTTTTCGTATGCTTTCTCATGGGCAACCTTTGTTGCAAAATAGTAAAACACGCCTTTTAATACAAACGATATAAAGATTCCCAAGAATATATACTTTAAATTACCTTCGTTAATATTGTTTGTGATTAAAGAACTAATCAAATATACAAGTAAGATTTGTGGTATCAAATCAAATACTATTTTTAAAGCAAGAAGTGAATTGGATAAACTATTTTTCCCAATCACTTTTTTCCTTAATTCTTTTTCTGGCATGAACAACGCTCCTTTCAAAATTAAATAATATTGAATTATAATTCAGTATTAAGGTTTAAAGTAAGACTTTGCTGATTACGCAAAGTCTATTTTTTAGTGCTGATTACAGGGATTCCACTCCCTTGTAATAACACCTTGCAATAAGTTTTAGCATATCTTTTGCCCACTTTTCACTTTGATAGTGCCTTGCTATTTCAAGAAGCCCCTCTGTAAAGTTACTGGCTAAAATATGGGCAAGCATTGGATCATATTCCTGTTTCGATTGTCTTTTTAAACTTACTTCAATATGAACCTGCATTTGTGATATGAGTTTGTGTTTGGCTTCTGTATGCTTCGTACCTGAGCTTTTATCCATTAAAATAATTAACTTCTTACGCTCTTTTAAAAGTTCATGAATATAGTTTTCTCCAACTTCATCAAACCTTTCAGAAGCAGAACCTTTTTCCAAAGACTCCTCCTCATCAAAAGCTGACTCGAAATTTATATAAACAGAACTTACTACTGCATCAAACAAAACTTCTTTATTCTTGAAATAGGTATAAATTAGTGCCACAGGAATATCTGCTTCTTTTGCAATTTCTGTTAATTTGGCACCTCTATAATCCTTTTTATAAAATACTTTTTCTGCTGCTTCGAGTATTCTATTTCTAACTTCTTCTTTTAATACTTGTGCCATAGCACACCTCTTTCTATCCCAATACTGAATATATATTTAATAATAAATTGCAATTCAATATTTGTCAAGTTGCCTATAGAAAAACATATAGACACAAAAAATGAGGGTTGGATTCTATCCAAATCCCTCACATAATTGTTAATCGACTTGTTTACCTTCAAGTTCTTTCAAGGTTCTTCCACCTTTAGTTTTCCAGGTTCTAGGTCCACTCACACTATATCCTAGAATAAAATCAGCTGCTGCCGATGAACTTGAAAAAAGAATATCCTCCGTTGTCACCAAGTTATTTACTTTTGATGAGTCAAACAACTTCTGCCTTTGTTTCTGCATACCAACACTTAATGACTTCACAGACATTTTCTCATTTAGTGTTGCTCCGGCAAATACCACAAACCCCTCCGCAGTCACTTTGCCAGTCGCATTCACTGATCCCGATGTGATATAAAGCAATTTATCATCTACCGTATCATTTGATGGGTCAGCCTGAGCAAAAGGCTCAAGTACCTTGTAGCCAAGTGCATTAATAAGTACCTTTACATTATCTACAAATTCCTCCATTACAGCTATCTGCGATTCTTTCATAACTGTATTTCGATAGGTATTCTTTGTAAGCACAAGATATCTTTTACTGGCTCTAGCAATCTCTACAAAACGATTTTCAAGATATCTAATCAAAGCTTTATTGAGATCTCTGCCAATAAAGACAACAGCAGTACTCCAGTAATACTTTTCCTTTTCAGACTGATAATCTCTCAAATGCTGAACAAGTCTATCCTTAACATTTTCTGCTTCTCCAATATATACTGAGTCAGAGCCGTCATCTTCTTTACAAAACAAGAAGTATACACCTGCCTGGGGAATATCATCACGATTACAAGAAGAGACCTCAATACGAGGTATTTTTATTGCCTTTCCATTCCAGTTTGATAACTCTGCAATAATCAAACTATCAGCCGTTCCATTTACAAGAAACAACTCTATCGATTTTCCGTACGCCATTTGAATCACCTACCATTCAATATTTTTGTCTGCCCAACCTATTCTCAATACTATCATCACCCAACTATAAAAATTGAATAGATTTACCGTGGGGGCACTGCTTTTTCTGGACTTGTTTTTTGTAATCATAATATCAAAAAACTTATTTTTCAAGTATTTTCACACTATCACTTATGTGCTTTAGTCAACAGAACCACGCACTCCGTATGAAACGAGCGAACACTAAGTATGCCTTAAATCCCCATTTAAATATTCATGAATTTTCCTCAAATCCCCATTTAATAGTCTTACTTTTGTAACATCTGCCTTTATAAAAATACATTAAAATGATTTGCCCAGGAGGCAGCTCTGCTATTCAACGCCGACGGAACTCTTTGATGAGTTCTTGGATCAGGTGTATTCAGTTATCAAAGTGCATGTAGTTTAATTTATTACTTCAAGTGTTCAACTCGAAATTATAATTTGCGTTTTAATTTTGTAACATTTTCAAATATATATCTAATCTTTCATTGATATACTTGGCAAATAAAGACTCCATTGCTTTTAAATTATGTTTCACATGATATTCATCAAAAGCATTATAATAGGCAATCCTATCTGTAAATTTTATATCGATAGGTGGATACCCTGCTTTCATTAACTCAAGATTGACAAGAAGTCTTCCCGTTCTTCCGTTTCCATCAATAAATGGATGGATTCCTTCAAACTCTATATGAAATCTAGCCAGCTTTGTAACAATGTGTTCCTCACTAGCTAAATAACTCCTTAAAAGTTCTTCCATTTTAGGAACAATCAAATAAGGTTGCACGGGCTCGTGTGCAGCACCCATGATGCGAACAGGCAATCTTCGATAGACGCCTCTATCATCTTTCTTATCAGCAAGAACTAAATAATGGATTTGTTTAATAACTCTTTCATTAATTTCACATTTTTCCTTTACAAGTTCGGTTACAAAATCAAATGCCTCCTTATGTCCAACTGCCTCCATATGATCTTTTAACGGCTTTTGATCTATAGTAAGACCTCTTAACACTAAATCGGTTTCTCTTAATGTTAATGTATTTCCCTCAATAGCGTTTGAATTATAAGTATATTCAACAGTAAATTCTTCATTCAGTCTTGCCAACTCTCCCTCTGTGAGAGGTCGCTTTCCATCAAGTTCCTTTTTTTTACGATCTATTTGAGATAAAAGACTTTCTTTTGTTTTATAGCGTCCATCTGCAGGTTTGATGGCATCAATTGGTATTTTCCAAGCCCTTCCTTCTTGATATGCCCCAGGTATTTTACCTTCAGCACATAAAATTCTTACTCTTCTATCAGAAATACCCCATTTCTCTGAGGCTTGTTTTACAGTCATAAACATAAATTATCCCTCCAATTATCTTATTGTACCATTTTATCGGAATAATAACAATGACATCGGAATAATATCATGTGTTTTATCGGAACGATATATACGGAATGACCTTAATCATAACGGAATATTATACAGGCACTTTTCGGAATGATATCCTACATATTCCACCTTAGAACCGGATGTCCACCATGAGCTATTTTTTGCTCTAGTGTCAACTTCATAAGTTCCTTGGTTGGTGGACTCATATCCTTAAATCCCTGTCCAAAAGGAACTACGGTAAATCCCATATTTTCTGAGTACAGATTTTTTTAAGTACTTTTTTAAAATCTTCTCCTTTGTTTGAGGAGAATGCCCCTGGGACATTTTCCCATAGCGTGTATCTTGGTTTTGTTCCATTCGTCTTCTCCCTCATTTCTTTAATAATTCTTATTGCCTCATAAAATAAATTAGAGCGAGAACCGTTAAGTCTCGCTCTTTTCCCTGCTATTGACATATCCTCTATGTGCTTTACTTCCGGCATTCTTTTTGTTGTAACCCTGATGGGAAATGGCTCAATTTCTGATGCCCATAGCAGAATTTACATCTATGTGAAAAAATACCTTGTCCTTCACCAAAGAACCCCTCATAGCAATTTATCCAATTTGCTAAAAGAAGTTCTAAGTTTGTAACTAAATTATATCCATATTTTTCAAACTAATATCCAGGGCCTTTACCGAATGAGTCAAGGCACCACAAGATATAATATCTATGCCTAGGCCCCTATAGTCACCTATATTTTCTGGACTTATATTTCCAGATACCTCAATAAGGGCCCTGCCAGCTATAAGGTCTACAGCTTCTCTAATCTGGTCTATAGACATGTTGTCCAACATTATTATGTCACAACCTACATTAAGAGCTTCCTTAACCTGGTCCAAGCTTTCCACTTCCAATTCTATCTTTTTTGAGAAAGATATCTTGGCTCTTGTCTTTTCAACTGCCTGCCTGATGCCACCTGCAACACCTATGTGGTTGTCTTTTAACATGACCATATCAGATAGGTTGTACCTGTGGTTTTTTCCACCCCCAACTTCTACGGAATACTTGTCAAATACCCTGAGTCCTGGGGCAGTCTTCCTGGTGTCAGCCAGACTAACGGATTCATCTCCCAGGGCATCTACCATATACCTGGTCATACTAGCTATACCGCTCATCCTTTGAAGGAAGTTTAGCCCAGTCCTCTCAGCCAAGAGCATGGCCTGAGCCTTAGATTCAACTATAGCTATCTTATCGCCCTTGCATACCCTATCTCCATCCTTGTAGGAACAAGTAAATTTTACGCCTTCATCCAAGATTTTAAAGGTCTGGTAAAATACCTCTAGTCCACAAATTATACCGTCTTCCTTGGCTATCAAGTCTGCCCTGGCCATCCTATCCTCATCTATTATGGCATCGGCACTAATATCCTTGTAGTTGATATCCTCCATAAGGCTCTCTTTAATCTTATCAAGCATCTTAATTTTTAAGCCAGCATTCATAAAAGTCATGGTTCCTTTCCTTTATTGTATCTACCAAAATCTTATGGTAGCCATCAACTATATCCTCTATCTTTCTAGTTTCTGTGTTTTCTTCCATATGGGCCCTAAAGTCTGGTAATAAAGTATTCAGGTTTTCACCACACTTCATACCACAGAAGCAGGCCTCTAAAAGTGAGTTTGATGCCAGCCTATTTCTACCATGTAGGCCTGTGCAAGATGTCTCACCTATAGCATATAGTCCTGTTAGGATAGTCCTACCATCTATCTTGGCCTTGATGCCACCCATATGGTAGTGCTGGCCCGGGCATACAGGTATCATATCCTTCCTAATATCTATACCCTTGTCCATACAGGCCTGGAAAACTGTCGGAAACCGTTTATCAATCCTTTCCCTATCCCTTATATTCTCAAGAGATAGGTAAACATGGTCACTGTGGTCCTCCTCCATCTTCTGTCTTATGGCCTTGCTAACTACATCCCTGGGAAGCAATTCATCGATAAACCTGTCTCCATTAATGCCAAGCAGGATGCCTCCCTCTCCCCTCAAGGCTTCAGTTATCAAGCTATGTCTACCCATGGATTCATCATATAGGACTGTTGGATGTATCTGGATATATTCCAAATTTGATATCTCTAGCCCATGCTTCATAGCTATAGCCAGAGCCTCACCAGATACCGACTTATAGTTGGTAGATGAATTAAATATACCCCCTATGCCACCTGTTGCCAGGACTACTGCCCGGGCATATATATTCCTATATTGGCCACCAACAAAGACCCTTATGCCTACAGCTTTATTATCTTCAATTATCAGGTCGTAAAAAGTCGTATTTTCACAAATATCTATATTAGGCCTGACCTTCACCCTTTCTGCCATAACCTCACACATAGACCTGCCAGTAAAGTCTCCAGCATGGTAGATCCTGGCTAGCCTATGTCCACCTTCCTTATGAAGGCTATAGGTATCCTGGTCAATCTTGTCAAAGTTGACACCATAACCTATTAATTCTTCTACCACATCCAGGGATTTATCTAAGATATTCCTAACGACATCCACATCATTCTCATAGTGGCCTGCCTTTAAGGTATCCTCTATATAGTCATCTAGATTTTCATCTGCTAGCCTAGCCGATATACCTCCTTGGGCTAGGTATGAATTAGCCTCATCCATACTCTTTTTAGATATTAAACATACTTGGTAAATAGGGTCTAATTTTAAGGCACAAGAAAGACCTGCCGCACCACTACCAACTATTACAATATCATAAAAATCTCTCATTTAACTCATCTCCATCATCTTTTTGAGAGGTCGGCTGGCCCTCTCCATTAAGGCCTCGTCAAGTATAATTTCTGGTCCTTCATCTACCAATACCCTGTATAGATTTTCCAAGGTATTCTTTTTCATATCCTCACAAGGCTTCATAGATGAAGGTATAATAAATTCACTATCTGGTGATAGCTTATTCATCTGGTATAAAATGCCCTCTTCTGTACAGACAATATATCCCTTCTTCTTAGTCCTTCCAACATAGTCTAAGAGTGCCTTGGTAGATCCTACGCAGTCTCCAAGCTCAACTACTTGGCTTGTACATTCTGGATGTACAAGGACATCGTAGCCATACCTATTCTTTAAGTCCTCAACCTCCTCATATTCCACAAAGTTATGGTACTTGCAGTAGCCCTCATGGAATATAAAGTTTTTGTCCTCTATCTGGTTTGCTATATAGGATCCCAAATTTTTATCTGGCAAGAAATATATATTCATGTTCGGTAGGGCCGATACTATCTTCATAGCATTTGAAGAAGTAACACAGACATCACTCCTAGACTTTACATCTGCTTTTGTATTTATGTAAGAGACTATAGCTACATCATCATACCTTTCCTTGATACCGTCTAGATCATCTAGGTTTACCATGTCTGCCATAGGACAGCCTGCCCCTATGTCTGGAATCAATATTTTTTTATCGGGATTCAAGAGCTTAGCACTCTCACCCATAAAATTGACACCACAAAAGCAAATAATCTTATTTTTTGCATTCTGGGCATCCTTAGCTAGCTGGAAGGAATCTCCAACCTTGTCAGCTATCTCCTGAACCTCACTATTAGCATAAAAATGAGCTAGGATCAAGACGTCCTTCTCCTCTTTCAAGCGTAAAATTTTCTCTTTTAAAATTTCGATTTCTCTTTCCATATATTCTCCTCAACATATAAGACTTGTTTGGTTTGTAGATATATATGTGTATATACACCAACATATGTATAATACTATACATAACTTAAAATGTGAATAGAAAAGGGTGAAGAATCTTCCGAGTCACCAAATCACATACGAAAAAGGGGACTATAGGACAAAAAGTGTGTGACTAATCCCAGTAAACTGGATAGTTACTTGAATGGTGAAGCTCACCCCATACAACTACACAGACAAACCCCTATGGTTATGTAGCATCTCCCTAAGACAAGTATTTACGCCACCTTCTATTCGATTGTTTGTCGATGGTATCTTAAACTCAGCTCTTAATTCTTTATCAAGATATGTGAATAGAGTATTATCATTAAACAGTCTTAGAATTGATTTTTCAGCCTTTATCAGTCTATCATGTTTAGGTCTTGATTTGCCATTTTCATCATATGTTACTTCGCTTAAAAAACGCTTATGCTTTACAATCCAACCTGTAAAACGATTAACCCATATCTTTGATGCTTTGCCTTAGGCCACTTTCTCTTAAGGGCTTTTCTAAACCCCGTTCCACCATCTGATACAACCACTTTAGGTTCTGCTATCTTTGGTGACATAACCCATATATCCCAAAACTTGGATGTTTTTCTTCTAAAAGGTCTTCCGCCTCCTGACATATTACTTTGCACTTCTTTACTGAATAGCCTATTTAAGAACTGCTGAAGCTGTTTAGTATCATTGCCTATCTTTGGCGTAAACGCTAACTTACAAGACTTACAAAACCACCTTTGAGAGCCAGATTTTATCTTACCATGCTTTATACATTTGCAATTACAAATGGGACAATTAACCTGCTTCATAATATATTCCTCCAAGAACACTGATTCTAAGGAAGATATACCACGTTTTAGCATTGAAATTCCAATATTTTAAAGAGATTTCACACACACTTTTTGTCCACCCTTAATCTTCTTTCAAAAAAGATTAAACCGATATAACCGTTGAAATATCGGCGCTCTAAAATATTGGGTTGGGGTTGGTACTCTCTAAATTATCGTTGACATAAAGGTAATATTCTTTTGGCATTTTATTTCCTCAATTCTTTTTTGTCTGCTTGTTTTCAGGCAAAAAAGGAGGATTCCTGCATCTAAGCATAAGAAGTCGGCACTCTAAAATATCGGGTTGTGGTTGGTACTCTCTAAATTATCGGGTTGATAAAAACAGTCCGTTTTTTCTTTGAGGTTGGTGGACTCTAAAATATTAGGTTGGTTAAAAAAATAATCCCTCGCATATAATGTATTTAAGCACAATACTCTAATTACGAAGGGAGGAACACTATGATTCCTAATACTGAGTTTATCCCAACTTGGACAATTAACCTGCTTCATAACACAATCCTTCATGAAAACTAATTCTAAGGAAGATATACCATATTTTAACGTTGAAATTTGAATGTATTTAGAAGTTTTTATCAACACTTTTTGTCCACTCTTAATCTTTTTTCAAAGAAGATTAAATCGCCATACACATTGAAAATTCAATGTATATGGCGATTTTTACACACACTTTTTGTCCTATAGCCCCCACAAAGAATAGCAATAAAAAAGGACATTTCCCACATGAAATTCATGCGAAAAATGTCCTTTTTACTTATAGTCACCAACCCGATAGTTTAGAGATGTATTTTTCTAACCAACCCGATAATTTATACTATCCAAAAGACTTACATCACCGATTTTCTAAACAAGACCAGAGTTAAGAACACCGGCATTGTTCCTCAGTATTATGTTGAAGGCAACCATGAAGCAATCATTCCAAAAGATATCTACATGAGAGTTCAAGAAGAATTGGTACGCAGGCAAGTGGTCAAAACTAGCGCTATCGGTAAAAAGCGCAGTTACTACTACAACCACTGCTTCTCACAGATTATAATTTGCGGTAACTGCGGTGAAATGTTTAGACGAATTCACTGGAACAACCGCGGTTGCAAATCTGTTGTCTGGCACTGCATCAGTAGACTTAAATCAACTAGTCTTGAATGCCATGCCAGAACCATTAATGAAATCGACCTACAGGAAATCGTGGTAACTGCTTTGAATAAGCTTCTTGGAGATAAATCAAAATACCAAGAGCAACTACAGCAGAATATTGCATCAGTAGTCAGATCTTCTACTGCAATAAACACTGGCAGTATTGAAAAGCAGCTTATGGAGCTTCAGCAGGACCTTGTTAAAAAGGCCAGCAGCAAAGAAGCCTACGATGAAATTGCCGAGCAGATTTTTGAAATTAGAGAACAGCGCCAGCAAGCAACGATGGACACTGTTCAGCGCGATGAGCAGATAAGTCACATCACCGACTTACAGGATTTCATCAAGGCACAGACTGCTGACCTTACGGAATTTGACGAAGCCCTTGTAAAGCGCTGGCTCAAACAAATCACAGTCTGGCCTGACCATTGCACCGTAGAATTAAAATCCGGTGTATCGGTCGATATTGACAGATAAGCATAACTGCAAAAAGGCTCCCTTCATATTAATTTCGACATCAAAACTTAGTCATTATCGTTTTGAGCAGATGTGACTAATTCCATCATCTTTTGCGCATATGTATCACCATCAATTTCTTCATTGGCATACTGTTGCATAAGCTCATCAATCTGTTCCTTAAGCTCTTCTCTTGTCATTTTTATCCTCCTTAATTAAAACGGCATATTGCAATGTCTGCAATAATAAGCCTTGCTATCTCTCATCTCGTGACAATGAGGACATTCAACTAAGTCTTCTTCGCCATCGGATGTTCTTGTTCTATGCGCACATCGAGAACAATAAATTGTATCACCCTCATCCCATAAAGTATTCTCATCTTCATTTCCACAATTTGCACATCGCATAGCAATTACCTCCAAGCACTCGAAATCTGATATATTCTTCAGCAATTCTGCTGACACAAAATAGGGATTATCATTATCGCCAATTTTTTCTATCAGAATAGCATCTTTATCTGATTCCAATACTCTAAATTGGTCTCCGATTTTAAATTCCAATCCCTCATTGCTCATACCCTCAGCTGTTACAGTATACATTTTTGTATTAACTATCTCCGACAATTGTTCTTTATTTTTCCTCTGTTTTATTGCTTTTACAGTATGTTTAACAGCCACCTCACCGCCTTTATAAACCACTGCACCTGCTCCTAATATCATTAAAACAAGGTTTTTAGGACCTCTGACCTTCTTTGCTGCAGTAGTTAACCATTGATATCCACCTAGATTACTCATTCTTTTCGCCTCCTCCATCTCGTCTACCATAGCGCATCTCTTCCTCGACTAATTCATCGTAATTTTTATAACCACCAAATATAGAAATCGCTTCAGCTATAAATTCACAATCCTCCTCACTATATTCACCAGCTTTTAACTTTGCAATATCACCTGCCAAATAGCTCGACGAATAAAATCGTGAAAACTGTTTTATGGTCATTTTTCCTTCCATACCATATGCCTGGCCCAATATATTCTGATTTTCATATATGAGCTTAATCATTAATTGAATCTCTGGATGGTTAGCTCCCAGGGCCTTGCGCTTACAAATCGATTTAGGTAATACGTATTCTGCAAGCAACAAATCCAAGTCTGTATTTTTCATCATCTCTAATGCAGATAGCATACGTCCCAAATCACTATTATCCCATTCTTCGGTGGATTTTGATAACATCGTTTCAGCCAATTGTGCATATGCTTCACCTTGTGGATTCCCTGAAATATTCCATCTTTCAATGGCATCATCTTGAAAATCCTCAAACTTTACCTCACCCATTTTTTTAGGTCGTGATGGAAATCGCCCGGTTAGTTTAATGGTCTTCGCATATCCTAAATGGCGTTCAAGCTCTACCTTTTTTTCTTCTAACTGCTCTACCTTCTGAGATATAGAAGTATCGAAATCAAACTCATCATCAGAGACCATATCGCAAATTTCTTTAATTGAATATCCCATACCCTGTAAAACTCGTATCGTCCAAATGCGGTCTATATCATCATCGTCATAATCTCGATATTGACCACCCTTATTTTCAGGCATAAGACCAGCTTTCTCAAACACGCGAAGTGCCTTTCTTGTAACACCCAAGTTATCTTCAACCCATTTAACCTTATACCCCAATACCATCACCTCCTGTTGAATTCATTATACAACATTGTCCCAAGGGCAAAGCAATGGTTTTTTCAAAAAAAGGATAAAAAAATTATAAAGCACATCATAATCCATACAGCTCCTCTTGTTTTCCGTATCAAACATCCAATCCACTGCCTACTACCTCTTCGAGTATCGAGTGGGTTGAACTGCGGTCGGCTCTGTCATCTATTCCCGTGCCCAGGTCTCTGACATCTAATCCACAGCCTAAACCCTACCACATTTTTCACCGCTTCAATTCCGGTTTGGCAGACTGCCGGGTAGATAAGTTCCCATACAAGAAAACCGGACTTTCCGCAAGGCCCCCGTGATGGTGCAAACCTCGCAAAAAGCCCATAAATACCTACTTTTCGCTATTTATTTCTCTTTATTTCGACATCAATACGACACACTCCACGTGGCACGCAAAAACAGTATGAATAACAAGTCATAGTGTCCGTTCGTGGAAACTTATCACTCATATTTTTTAACGATAGGACAAGGCTATCGTTAAAAGGTTTAAGCTGCCTTGGGAACGGGGATTTACTAACACCTTTATTTCTTCTTAATTTCCTTCGGTACGAACTTGTCGGAAATTCCGACATATTGAATTTTATTCAAGTTCTTCTAATGATATAAGCATTTCTATAAATTCTTCAAAATTATTTGCAAGTACTTGAATTTCATAATCATATTCTCGAAAACAAACGGATACTTTGGGTTCTCCATCTTTTCCACATTCACGATAATCTAAATAGATCATATCATGTCCACCAGATTCTGTATCTGCAATAATAATTCCTATATCTCGTGGATATTCCCATTCATTAAACCAAAATTCATTTCCAAATTTTCCAAATAAGGAACTTGGCTTGTTACCACCTATTCCAAAAAATCCAGTAAACCCAATTTTATTCACTTCTTTTTTTATTTTTTAAATATGACATTGCATATTTTAAAATGATTTCATCTGAATAATTGCCACCAGTAGAATACGAAATATTCATTATAGTCAACGTTAATTCATTGAAGTCTATTTTATCATTTACTAGTTTTGATAAGATTTTTTTACATCTTTCAAAATCTTCTTCGGTTGCTCCAAATGGCAATTTCACAGCATTCACTCCTTATGCAATTCTAAATTAAACTACCCTATAAATTCTAATTTGACTTTGTATAAAATAATTCCCATTATATAAATCCATAAACTCTTTAGCAAACTTTGTGACAAGTTCATGATCAAGTGCAGTTGCTAATGTTTCTACATGAAACGAGTGAACACTAAGTATGTCAAGTAGTTGCGTTCGTATGTGGGAACATATCTATGAACTTTTTAACGATAGCTTAAGGTTATCGTTAAAAGGTATTACCTCGACAAA
>ERZ772909.1295-NODE-1295-length-14034-cov-53.495028_pt1 | contig 14034 bp, 21 predicted proteins | sample MGYA00511137_ERZ772909 | MGnify/ENA primary metagenome ERZ772909 (study PRJEB29015, sample SAMEA2738095) | human oral metagenome | biome: human oral; feature: human-associated habitat; material: saliva | place: China | collected 2270 ... | reverse complement strand
CGATACTGTGGCCGCCACTGCGCAAACATGGAGCCGTGTATTGGCGCACGGCCGGGCGTGGGACGAAGCTCGAGATGTACCGCGCTTTCAGACGGCCTTTATGGTATTGGCCAATGAAATGAGCCGCTGGCCGAGTCCGAAAGATTTTTTAGACAAGCTGCCACCACCGCCGGAGCCGTTGAAACTGGAACACCGCTACCACCCTACGGAAGAGGAAAAAGCGAAGGGAAAATCGGCTTTAAGCTGCATACAGGGCGTAATTAAAGAGGTGTTAAGAGGCAAGTCGCTGATACCGCCTCCGGCTGAAACCGCCACCGAGCAGATTTTGAGAAACCGCGCAAAAGTTGAGGCACTTGCCAAGCGCGAACGCGAACAAGGCTTGAACAAGCCGAAACTTAAACCAACCCGAAAGGAAAACCAAAATGGCTAAAACCCGAATCAAACAGCCCGCCATCGAAGCGGCACAAGACAAAGCGGAAGTAACCGCGTTTATCCGCCAAATCGGCGACCTGCAGCGCGAAGTGAAGCGTTTGGAAACCGAGGCAGGCGACAAAAAGGCCGAAATCGAAGAGGAATACGCCGCCAAAGCCGCGCCGATGTGTGCCGAAATCATGAGCCTGACCGAACGTGTGGCCGCATACTGCGAGGCACATAAGGACGAGCTGACGGAAAACGGTAAAACCAAAACCGTGGACTTTACCACCGGCCTGATTAAATGGCGCATCCGTCCGCCATCCGTCAAGGTAACGGGCGTGGCCGCCGTCTTGGCGTGGCTCTCGGAAAAATCCGCCTTTGCCGAGTTTGTCCGCACTAAAAAGGAAATCGACAAAGACGCCATCCTGAATCAAAAAGAGCGTTTTTCAGACGGCCAAGTACCGGGGATTAAGATTGTGTCGGGGCTTGAAGATTTTGTGATTGAGCCGACTGAGCAGGAGTTGGTGTGATGGCGAAAATTGTTATTGAAATTGAAGATTTGCCTGATGGTAAAGTTAGCTATGTACCTCATGGAGATCTCCTTATCCGAGATGGCGGCACTCCTGCCCAATTAACTTGGGTCGCTGTGCAAGATGTTATTGATATGCTTGGAAAAATTGGGGCTATACAAGGTATGTCAAAGGATAAATCATGAAGCAATGGGTCATCGAAATCATCCACAATGTCGATATTTTGTGTAACGTGGCTTTTTGGATATCGGCTATGGCGCTATTTGCTTTGTCGCTTAATGGCGATGAATCTGCTAAAGAGATTGCTGGATTTTGGTTGAAAGTCTTTCTGGTCTCGTTATTTGGTGTCGTGGTTATACCGTCGAAAGAGGTATTAGAAGCAATGCTTTAAAAGGCATTTAAAGGCCGTCTGAAATGGTGTCAACCTGTTTCAGACGGCTTTTTTATTTGAAATGCAGTATATTTTTGGTAGGAGATGTGTTTAAAATAAGCTAGAATCGTCGGATTAGGAAGAAGAAGATGAAGATCCGTATGAGCCACGAAAAATTCAATGTACTGTATGATGGCGAAGCATTGCGCAACAATGAAATGAATGTTCAAACCCTTGCTCCAGCACTTTATGCATTCGGTACATTATTGGAAGAAGCTAATGCAGCAATCAACGGGAGCCGTGCCAAAGTAAGCGTTAATGTAAAAGCTTCATTTAAAACAGGTTGCTTCGGCATTGAGTTGAATACGTTTGTTTCGCTAGTGGATTTAAGTAAGTCGTTATTTACTTCTGGAGATATTGCCACGGCCAAAAACCTGCTTGAATGGCTTGGTTTGGTATGGGGTACGGCGGAAATAACTAAACATACGGGAAAAGGTTTAATTGGGCTGATAAAATGGCTGAGAAGCCGTAAGATTTCTAAAATCGAGACGGTTGGTGATGAAACCTTTAAGGTGTATGTAGGTGATGAATATTACGAAACTGAGAAGCAGGTATTATTGCTTTACCAAAACCACAAAATCCATGAAGCATTTAAAGATGTATTATCTCCATTAGAACAGGAAGGTATTGATGAATTTGCCGTTACCGATTTAGAGCAAACTTCCCGATTTATGGTCATCAACGAGACAGAAGTGCCTTTTTTCGAGCCTCCGAAAGAAGAGGATGAAATCCTTGCCGATGACGAAGTAAAGATGAATCTTCAGGTAGTGAGTCTGTCTTTCGAGGGTAACTATAAATGGCGGTTTTCTGATGGTAATTCCATATTCAATGCGGATGTCGAAGATGAAGAATTTCTTAGACGTGTGCAATCGGGAGAAGCGGCTTTTGCTAAAGGGGATATCATCAAAGCGCGTTTGCATAAACTGCAATATATTAAAGGGGAAAATATGAAAACAGAGTATCGAATTTTGGAAGTATTGGAGCATCGGCATGGTGCATCACAAATGAAACTACCTTTTGTAGATAACTAACTAGTACGCCCGGGGAAAGGCCGTCTGAAATGGGGTTTAAAACCTGTTTCAGACGGCCTTTTTGTTTGTAGTCATATTGAGTATAATCAAACAACATTTTGACTATATCATAGAGGATAAACCATGAAGAAACTATTAATTGCCTGCGTGACTTTGGCTTTGGTGTCTGTGCCTTTAACTGTACAAGCTAAGGGCCGTCAGCCTTGTTCGGGTAAAAAAGGCGGTGTGTCGCATTGTGCGGGGGATAAGTTTGTATGCCAAGACGGCAGTATTAGTAAATCAAAACGTATTTGCGGCCGTTAATTAAGAGGTTGGTCATGAAAAAAATATTTAATGGGTATTGCGGTAGGATTGGCTTTAGCCGATTGCGGGCAGCAGCAGTCGGAAACTCATCCGGCTCAACCTAAACAGGAAATGACGGCAGAACAGGCAAAGTATGTGTTGTGCGGCCAAGCTTTGGATTTTAGCCAATTTCAAAATTGAAAGGAAATGTATGTCAAGAAGTGCAGAGCTACTCAAGGCCTATGAAGCCTTAGGCTACAAAGACTTCAAGTCTCAGTTCAAGCGACTGATAAAAGTCTTGAATGAGCATGATTTTAAGTACTGCTTAATAGGTGGACTTGCTTATAACGAGTATGCGCCCCAACCTAGAGCAACACAAGACCTAGACCTGCTGATCATCTCAGACGAGTCAGAGGTGATGGAGGCACTGAAGGAGTTTGACTTCAGGGAGATAGGAGCAGGCCAGTACCAGGTGAGGGCTGCCAAAGGCTCAGGCAAAAACGGGCCCTACGATTTGCTGTTCAATATCTGCTTTGACCCTAACTCATCAGCAGTGAACCGCGCCAAGCCTAGAAACATGTTTGGTGTGAAAGTCCCAGTTGCTCAGCCATTAGACCTTGCACTCATGTGGCTGGTTGCTGCTCCTGATAAGGCTCAGTCGCAGGCAGACTTCATAACTTACATGCAAGCAGGGCTTGTTGATAAGGACAAGTTATTGCGAGAAATCAAGGTTTCTGACCCTGCCTTAGGCCTGTCCCAGACTTATGCTGACATCCATGCAGGTTATCTTGCTGAAGGCAAATCCCGTACATGGTCACAGGTTCAGGAGGACTTGCAAGCAAAGCTGGGGATTAACAAGGCTGACTTCAAACGAGACCAGAAAGGCAAGCACAACTACAAGAAGCCCTCAAGCGACAAGCCTGTGACTGGTCGCAAGTACAAGAGATCTTGAAATCGAAACCGCAAGGGAATGACTGATGGACTATGATTGCGGCTATACGTTGGATATGGCCATGACTTACGGCACTATCCGTCTGGAATTGGATGAGCAACAGAAGGTGCGCAATTTGGCTGTCGGCTATCAAAACATCAGCGGTCAAGAGGGATTGCTGAAAAATATGAATAATGCCCTTGCCTCTTTGCAAACAGTAATGTCGGTTAATGGGTCAACCAAATTCGGTGAGACGGAATTGGGGAAAAAGCTGTTTACTACTTTGACCGATTTGATGGCTGAGAACAAGAATTCCGTCGGTGCGGCTACCAAGGATGTTGATTTTGATGGTAAGCGTTATACTGTTGGTATTGAAGGCCGTACTGTGGCGATAGTTGTGTGGAAGATACAAATTTGGGCTGTCTGAATTATTCAGACGGCCTTGTGCCACTAAATGCCTTACTTTGAAATACGGCTCGCCCATCTTAATACCTAAAGCCTTTGCTTCGGTAGATCGTGCAACCACACAGCCGTCGTTGTTTGACAAGACGACGACCGGAACATTCTTCAATTCCAGCCTGAAAACTCTTTCACAAGAACAGTAAAAGCTGTTTCCATCAATAAGAGCAAACATCTTAGCTTCCCTGACGAACATCTTTGATAACAAAGGTAACAACTCCAACGACTGTCCAGGTATCACTGTCATCAGGTATAAAGTCAGGGTACTCGCCGGAGGCATTTTCAGAGTGTAGCTCAGGCTTGCGACCTGGAACTTTGTACAGTCGTTTGATCGTAAACTCATTGCCAACATCGGCCATCACAATATCGCCGTGCTTCGGCGTTTTGGATCGGTCGATGATCATAATATCGTCTTTACCGATACCCGCGTCGAGCATGGAATAGCCGCCGGAACGTGCGGCAAAAGTGGCAGACGGGTTTGTAATAAGGTATTCGTTAAAATCGAGATAGTCAGCAACATACGGCTCCGCCGGCGAAGGGAAGCCAGCGGGAATTTTCTCGAGAGCATATGGGACTTTTAGTGTTGTCCGATTGATGGGTATAAGGCTGCCTTGAGGCATAGCTGTAAAAGCAATCATGGCATCCACTGTTGGTATCAGCGACACCGGGATACGTTTAACTGCCGTTGCTTCACCGGACTTGCTTTTACGTCCTGCACCATCTCTACGGCCACCACGTTTCTTAGGGATTTCGCTCATAGTTCTTGTAATTTGATTTTGTAACAAAATCATTTTATCAAAGAATTATAGTTCTTTTGGATTTAAATTTCCCGTAACCAAACATCCTTTTGTTTAGAATACAAAAACACCCCGAAGGGTGTTTTTTCTTTGGAACAAATGACATAGTAATTTAGCGGTCAATCCCTTGTTTCTGAAAAGCACTCAAAGAGTCAAACTCCTGTTTAATATGAGACTCCAATTTTTCTAAATATCGAGTATTGCGATGAAGCTCATGGTCAATCGCCATACCAGGTAAATGGTTTTGATGGATTCTACTATCAAAAATCAGACCTTCGCGTGAATAAACAGCAAAATAATTAGCCTTACCGGAAAGAAAAACTCTATCTGCATTCTCTGGAAGTTTTTCCACCACTAAATCATGATGTTCTTTTGGTGTTGCTCTTAGCGTTTCCCCAGCTTAGACCATTTCATCATGGCATTCTAATGTGCCTTACCAACTTACTTCTGAAGGAGCAGTTTGTAGATAGACAACAGTTTGATAACCACGCTGTTGCATATCTTTCAAAGTCTTAATTGACGACTTAGGCATCCTGAAAGTTCCTTCAACAACAATGTTATACCCTTTTCCAAGTGCTTGCTCTATAAAACTACCTGTCATTTCTCTTAGAAAATATGCTGTATGCTTGGCGAAGTCCTTACCATATTGAAATACCTTTGTAACCGCAGAACAAATCGTCGCTGGATTGATTTGCAAAACTCAACTACTTATCAAAGCTTAAATTCAAACGCTCCACTAATTGAACTTGCGTTAAGCGGACTGCTTTTCGCTGTTATGAAACGCATTGCCTGGACTTTGGTTGATGAGAGATTCCACACTCATTGTCATAAAACGATAGCTAAATTTTATACTAATAGAATATAATTATAAAATATTATTAAGCAACAAATAGTACAATCTTCACAAAAAATAACACTGCTAATAATTTCCACAAAACAACCGTTCAGACTACCTGAATTTAATAGCTTTATCTTCACCAACCACACAACGAAGTTCATCATGAATCTCAAAATGAAACAATTGCCATATTCATAGGGGATTTATTCTTCATGATGATATTGCCCGCGCAGATTCCGCAAGTACTTTTGATTATGACAATTTATTTTGGTTTAGAAGCAACAATTTAGTGATAGGAAATAAGTGATGCAACATATTCGACGTCAATTAAATCATATTCATAAAGAATATACTGAATTAAGAAAAATATTAAATAATCAAAAAGATGAATCCATTGTCGCAGTTTGGGGATTGATGAATGCAGGTAAAAGTTACTTGCTCAATATGCTGACACAACATTTGGAAAACGAGTATTTCAAAACCAACGATTTTCGTGAAACAGCTGAAATCAAAACAGCACAATTTGGCAATATTACCTATTTGGATACACCTGGACTAGATGCCAGTAACGCCGATGATTTGGAAGCATTGCGTGGTGTGGCACGTGCTGACGTAGTGTTATTTGTTCATCAACCACAAGGCGAATTGGAAAAAATTGAAATAGACTTTTTGCAACAATTAAAAAATAGTTTTGGTGATCATGCTGAAAAAAACATTATTCTAGTAATCAGCAAAGTGGATAAGGCCACACCTGAAAACATCCAGCTCGTTGAAAATAAAATGTTAGCGCAATGCAACGATATTTTGGGGTTTTCGCCAAAATGTTTTCAGATTTCCAATACCCGTTTTCGCAAAGGCATGATAGAACACAAAAACACGCTTACCAAAGCCAGTCGTATCAATGAATTGAATGATTATGTGCACCAAGTGGCAAGTAAAAGCAAGGGTGTGAGTAAGCAACGCATTGCTGTGAAATTGACAGAATTAGCAGAAGAAAGTGACGATGTGATCAATCGATTGGAGCAACAACAAAATAAGTTAATTCGTAATTTAGCAGATGACTTTGACTCATTTAATCAGACAGTTGATGACTTACGAGATTATGTTACCGACATACAGAAACGCTATCGAGCTATTTAATTAGAAGTAAATTTATAAAATTTGGAGATTAATTATGGCAATACCATTTTTAGTTGCAGGAGCGGCGGTGCTGCTAGGTGCTGCTATTGTAGGTTCTCGTAGTGATTCTAGCGATAACAACGACGACAACGATAATGACCAGGCAGCACAAGCAAAAGCTGCAAAAAAACAGGCCGCAAAAGAACGTAAAAAGGCACAAAAACAAGCATCAAAACAGTTGTTGCGTGAACAATTTGATACACGCTTATCAGAAACGCAAGAGACGATTGAAAACAATGTTGTGCCCTATTTCTCAATGAAATTTGGCGGACATTGCTCTATTAAAGAATATATTAACGAAAATAATCAGTATAATTTTTTTGGCATTTCTACGCAAAACACAGAAATGCAACCCTTGCACAAAACCGAAGTTAATCTGAATTATGTGAAAACAATGTATGACGTCGAAATTACTCCAGATATCGATTTGTACTATGCCTTGCAAGAGATTGAAGATTCTCAATTGACGTTGCAAGAAGCTCAACAATTAAAACAATCTATTTTACAAACATCCATGAAATTAAGGGGAAATAACTAATGAATGCTGTACTTACACGCGCCGATTTGTTGAAATCATTTGAACAACTGAAAGTGCAATTTAGCCAAGCACTGAATGATGCACAATCCAAAGACCAAGCTTTTGAAAGTTTGCGCCGTACTTTTTACGATAATTTGTCTCGGCGTTTGCAAGATGCAAAAAAAAGGCTACCTGAAAAAAATCCTTTGGCACAACAAGTCAGTCAATTTATGGATGTGCTGACTAGAACTAATGAAGAATGGGATAAAAAAATTGCAGGGCGCGACAAGGGCGTGGCGTTTCGCCAAAATTTTAACGATTCATTGCTGGTATTTGTTTATGGCAAAGTGAAATCTGGCAAAAGCTCGTTAGGCAATTATGTTGCTTGGGGCAATACCGACCCTGATACCGTACCTAATTTAAAACAATCAATTCATGAAGCCTTACAGCCACAATATTTTTCGCACGATCGCACCAATGTAGCTAGCGGCGACGCACTTAAAGAAGCGGAAAATAAACAAGAATTTCGGGTTGGCGCGACCGAAGCAACCAGTTCTATTCAAGGTTTTCGTTTGTCGGGTTTAACTTGGGTAGATTCACCTGGTCTGCATTCTGTGAATAGCGAAAATGGTCAATTAGCGCGTGATTATGTGGAACATGCTGATTTAATTTTGTACACCATGAAATCAGATGCGCCTGGACGCGAAACCGATTTGGCAGAAATCCGTGAATTATTTCACAAAGATAAAAAAACCGTTTTATTGCTCACAGGTAGTGATACAACTGAAGAAGATGAAGATGAAAATGAACAAATCATCCAAGTCCTTGTAATGAAAGACACCGATACCTGTGCAAAGCAGCGTAGCTATGTGGCTGACGCATTGGAAAAACTTAATTTACCTGCAACAAATAATATGGAAATCATTTCATTTTCGGCGCATTATGCTCAACTGCACGAGCGAGAACCTGAATTATTCCAAGATAGTGGCATGGGCCAGTTTTTCACTGTATTGCACGATTTGATTCATGCTGAAGGTGTATCGATGAAAAAGCGTGTACCGATGACTAATTTTAAAAATTTTGTGAGTGATTGTGTACGCGATATTGCGCCGTACCGTAGTTTATTGGCAGATTTTGAAAAAACGGTCGTGAATTTACAAAATAAATTGCCTAAAAGCATTTCTGCGGTGCAGTCGAAAGCAAAATCCGATATTACCAATGCAGTTAATCATGAATTTGATCTACTGGAAAATCATTCAGATAGCCAGAAGAAACAGGGGATTCAGACAGCGCAACAAAAATTAAGCAAAGAAAGTGCCAAAATCGTACAAAAACATTTGGCAAATGTGTTTGATGAAATTATGAACGATTTCCAAAAAGAAATTAGCGATGATTTCAATAGTAGCGACATGATTAAGCTACCTGATTTTTCAGTGGAAATGCAACAGCAAGAAATTGTTTCAGGTGTGAGTTCTGGAACGAAGAAGCGTAATTCGGGTATTGGTACTTTGATTGGGATGGGTATTGGCGCATTTATTGGTGGACCAGCTGGAGCGGTAGCAGGTAGTTTTGTAGGTGGTATGTTAGGTAACGTATTAGGCAGTGATGCATCATCAATTACCGAAAGAATTTCTTTACCTGTGGGGGACAATTTCCATGAAATCCGTTATGTTGCGATAACAGCTTATTCGGAAGCAGTTAGCCAACAAATCTCACAGAGTGCCGATAAACTACTCAACCAAGTTTTACAAGAAGCGAAAAAGTTGCTTCAAGACTTAAACGATGATGTACAGCACATGGAAAATCAATTACAAGATTTGCATGATGATGTAGAACTTGTATTAAAACAAATGTAATTTATTCTATAAAAAGGTAGAAACATGAGTATTCAAGCAGAAATTTTATTTCAAACCTATGATAAAACGGCTCATTTTGTTCAAACTAATCAGTTTGAAATCACTGAATTTCAAACTGTGCAAACCATGTTTGAAGACAAACGTAAAAAACCGGATGCACATATTATGGTGTACGGCGTGTACAACGCTGGTAAAAGTACCTTGATTAACGCACTACTGGGCAAAGTAGTCGCAGAAATCGATGATGTACCTAAAACAGATAGCGTGAGTGCATATCGTTGGAGGCAATACGATATCCTGGATACGCCAGGTGTAGATGCACCGATTGAACATGAACAAATTACCGATGAAGAAATGTTGAAAGCCGATGCGGTTATTTTTGTGGTTAATCCTGTAGGTGTGGCAGAAGAGTTGGGAACCTTATCCAAATTATTAGAGTTGGTCAAAGCGCGTAAACAAGTCTTTTTGGTATTCAATGAAAAGCAACCGTTGGCTATTGAAGATTTTCAAAAACTGAAAGACCAAACGCAATCACGTCTGCAAGAATTAGCGGCTAAATCGGGGTTAAGTAATGTTTTGAAAGATATCCCTATTGTGCGAGTAAATGCGAAAAGTGCTCTTAAAGCTAAAACGGAAAATAAATCAGCTTTGCTAGAAAGTAGCGGATTTCCTGAATTTGAAAAGCGTTTGACTGAATTTTTGCAAAGCATTTCTCAAGATACAATTTATGTTCGTTTGAAAAATGCGTTGGTAGATTTTCTTTCAGGCAGCCTGAATATATTGAAAATGCGTTCGCAAGCAGATATGGTAAAAAAATACGATGATTTGCTAAAAAATATTGAACGCAATAAAAATCAAGTTCGTCGCAATGTACGTCAAGCAATTGCCAATGAACGAAATCGCATTGGGAAAGAAGTTCAACGTCAGTTACTTCGTAACGTCTTTGGAGAAGAAAATTTATCTGAATCAGATATGGAAAAATGTATTCAGGCAGCCTTTGAATACAGCGCAGAAAAAGTGAATGATACTTTACAAAATGAAGTTGAAGACTTAATGCAACAATTACAGGTAGATATCGATAATATTCAAGCAGAAATTCCAACAAGTAATTTTGCAATGGGTAATATCAATATTCAAAATATAGATAATGCTTCGCCTTCAATGGAGAATGTAGAATCAATTGCGCAAAGAGCATCACAAATTTCACCTGAAATGATGGCGCAAACTGTGGAGCAATTAACTCAATTAGCAAAACCTGAATATATTGTGAAATCATTGAAATTAGTGAAAGAATATCTTCCTGAGCTTATGAAAGGCATCGGAATTAAAACAATGGAGAAATGGGCTAAGGCAATTATGAATAAATTACCGTATCTCGGTCCCATGATTACAGGCCTATTTGCATTAAAAGATATATTTACAGAAGATAGCCAAACCAAGCAAATGCAACAAAAGATCGATGAACACAATCGCCAACGTGAACGTACTATGCAACAAATTACCGACATATCAAACGATATTGCTTCGCGATTTGAAAATATGATGCGTGAACATACTGAAAAAGTGACTGATGAAATTTTTACCAATATCATGAAACAAATTCATGCTTTGCGCCAAGGTTTCAGAAACGATGACCGCCAAAATAGTGAATGGATTGAGCAATTATCAGCATATTACACTGTAGCATACAATGCGTGAACCGTTTCCATGTAATGCATGTGGCGAGTGCTGTCGCCGTGTCAATGAAAGCAAATTAACTGCTTTTTTGGACAGAGGTGATGGCACTTGTCGCTATTTTGATGATTCCAGTAAATTATGCCAAATTTATTTAGACCGCCCTTTGATTTGTCGCATAGAAGAATTTTACGCAACTCATTTGAATGAACAAATAACTTGGCAAAAATTTGTACAATTAAATGTTGAAATATGTCAAAAGTTTCAACAAGAAAAAAAGGGAGTTGATATGGATTTAGACGATTTAAACCAACTACACCACGACCAACGTAACCATTATCCTGAACCTTTCCGCCTACGCATTCATCGCGCAATTAGCTGGCTGAAACGCGCTGAAGTGTTGTTAGCAGACGGTGGTTCATGCGAACTTAATCGAGCCTTAAAAATCAATACACCGCACTCCAAAACACGCTTATCGAAAACTGCATGGCAAGTATTAGAAAAAACGCAAAGTGATTGGGATTTTGGTTTTGTGTCGCTATGGATTGCATTTAACGCAATTTATGCCCGCGATTTCAATCTTAAAACTAGCCAAGATAGGGCTGTATTACGCGAATTTCTCAATCGGATTTGTCGCTTGGATAAGGATAAGCAAATTTATAACTTAGTATGGCAAGTGTTTTCTTCAGATCTTCGCTCACTGGTTAACAATCGTTATGTATTTCAATCATTTTGGGATTTTCATAATGGTTCAATTTCACGAGATGAATTTGAACACAATTTTCACGTGGCCAATCAGAAAATTAGTTCAGCATTAGCGCAGCAGGATACCGATACTTTGCTGATAGCAGTGTTTGACCGCTTATATACACTGCGTAATCAAATCGTACATGGTGGCGCAACATGGAACAGTTCTGCCAACCGCGAACAAGTCAAATCAGCTTGTGCGTTTTTAAGCAAAATCCTACCCGTATTTTTGCACGTTATGATGAACAATCCGCACGACGAAGCATGGGGCAACCCATTTTATCCATTTGTGAAAGGAGATTAATCATGCCTGTTTCGTTAAAAACGCCACAACAATGGGCATGTAGTCAATGTGATTGGCGACAAACTGTGGTCAATAAATCGGATGTTTTGCTACCTAAACCTGAGAAATGTCCAAAATGTGGTAGTGAAATTGAACTTAAAGTAGCAACGATAACCAACCGTATCACTTCTATATTTAAATTATAAATAAGGCAGAGAATTTCTCGTTGTCTTGTTTGTAGTTACATCTTGTCCCCTAATCAGTATAATTTTGTAGGAGGGTTTTCTATCCAAACATTATTAATAGTCAGTGCTTCTCCAGAGACGCCTTTTGGGGTAACCGGTCGTCATATGAAGGCTATCGTTCCTTTATTTCGATTCTTGATCTACCTAAGCGATTGAATCTAGAGTAATATAAACCGTGCTGAAATATCCGAATCTGTTGGTATTTGCATCTACATATTTACCTAAATAATCGCAACGTTCTCCAGCTTACATATATTTCCCTTAGGGGCTGTACTAGATTAGCAGATATGTTACCCTCGAAATATGAAGATAACGCACTGCAAATTAAAGAAAAAAGTACAGAAAGAACTGCTCCGTTTTTTTGTACTGGAAGTTACCGCCCGTCCTGCCGCCGATATTTTGGGTATCCATCCCAATTCGGCAGCATTGTTCTACCGTAAAATCCGCACGGTTATCAGCCATCATTTGGCCTTGGCTGCCGATGAGGTTTTTGAGGGCTCTGTTGAGCTGGACGAAAGTTATTTCGGCGGACGGCGTAAAGGCAGACGTGGTCGCGGTGCAGCAGGAAAAGTAGTTGTCTTTGGCATCCTGAAACGCAACGGACAGGGCTATACCGTTGTCGTAGATAATGCCAAGTCCGATACTCTGATGCCTGTTATCAAACAGAAAATTATGCCGGACAGTATTGTTTATACCGATAGTCTGAGCAGTTACGACAAGTTGGACGTGAGCGGTTTTATTCATTACCGCATCAACCATTCCAAGGAATTTGCAGACCGTCAGAACCACATTAACGGCATTGAAAATTTTTGGAATCAGGCAAAACGCGTCTTACGCAAATACAACGGAATCGAACGCAAATTCTTCCCGCTGTTCTTGAAAGAATGCGAATTTCGATTTAACTTCGGCACACCCTCCCGGCAGCTTAAAATCCTGCGGGAGTGGTGTGAAAAGGACTAATCTAGTACAGCCCCAAATATTTTGCTGATATGATCATTTTTAGTCTGAATACTGGCTTGCGACAGGCAAATGTTTTGGGTTTGACATGGAATCAGGTTGATTTAGACAGGAAGGTCTGTTGGTATCATCCTGATGAAATGAAAGGTGGAAATGCACTGGGTGTTGCTTTGAATGATACTGCTGTTGAAGTATTAAAGCGGCAGTTAGGCAAGCATAAGAAATTTGTTTTTGTGAATAAGCGGAATAATCCAATTGGCGGCATTAACAGCCGATATTGGAAGAAGACGTTAGAACTGGCAGAAATAGAAGACTTTACTTGGCACAATTTAAGGCACACTTGGGCAAGTTGGTTAGTTCAGCGTGGCGTACCACTGAGAGTGTTGCAAGAAATGGGTGGTTGGAAGACGTTAAGGATGGTGCAGAGATACGCACATTTGGCTCCTGAACATCTTCATCAACATGCTCAAGTTTTGCACGAGCTTGTCACATTTGACGCAAATGGCGCAAGTTAGATACAAATCAGGCACAAACAAAAAAGACAGCCTTACAAATAAGCTGTCAATTAGAAATTTGGAATATTAGGTTTTTTAATAAATTCAGATATTTATTGGTGCCCGGAGCCGGAATCGAACCGGCACGGCCGGTTTAGGGCCGACGGATTTTAAGTCCGTTGTGTCTACCTATTTCACCACCCGGGCGTAGACAGTAAATTGAGAAATTGGAGGCGGGGGCGCGGATTTGAACCGGCCTGTATAAGGGTTGCACCCCTTATAGCATAAACACTCTGCCACCCCGCCATGAAAGGGATGGAGGCGAGAGTCGGAATCGAACCGGCGTAGACGGATTTGCAATCCGCTGCAT
>ERZ772909.1293-NODE-1293-length-14039-cov-5.511084_pt1 | contig 14039 bp, 10 predicted proteins | sample MGYA00511137_ERZ772909 | MGnify/ENA primary metagenome ERZ772909 (study PRJEB29015, sample SAMEA2738095) | human oral metagenome | biome: human oral; feature: human-associated habitat; material: saliva | place: China | collected 2270 ... | reverse complement strand
CATAAAAGAGTTCTGGATTTTCATGGGCGATACTTTCAAACAAACTACGGGCACGAGCTTCATCTCCTTTTAATTGGGCATTGAGAGCGCCGTAATAAGAAAACACGATTCGAGCTAGCTTACTTTCTGGTTCAGTAATGTCGAAGTAGTCGTTCGCTTCTTTATTGAACACAATATCTTTTATGGCTTGGGCTTGAGCAACAAGTGTAGCTTTGCCTCCTTTAAAATCTGGTGCCTTGGACAATTGTTCCTCAAAGAAAGCAATATCTTGCGCATCTTGAAGATGAATGGAAACTGTTAATAGTTCAAAGCTTGATATTAAAAACGCAGGGGTTCTGAATCTCTTCCAAATTTTTTTCAAATCATATTTGGACATATTTTCCTTGGCAGCTTGAAAATCTCCTTTTAAATAAGCCATTCGACCTTGGATAATTTGGTAATTCTCACGATATGTTGCCCTAAAGGGCTTAATAGATTTTTCTGATTGAACTCTTAACATGTCTTCATAGAGCTTAAGATCAATAGAATCGTGTAACACTAGAACAATAACTTTGCTTAGGACAAAACGTAGGTATAATATCCAGATGATTAGAAGCCACATTAGTGAAACAAAAATCAGCCCGAAAATTTTTGTAGCAGGTTGATAAACTAAAAAAACTCCTATGGCTCCAATAGATATTGATACAACTGCACTAATTTGAATAATAGTCTCAATTTGTAGAAGAATATTCTCTGTCGCCCTACTTACTATTTTTTTTACTAATTTCATATATTACTTCCCTTTATCATTAAAAATGGATATTCCAATAAGAGTACTAGTTACTGCTCCCCCTAGTAGTTTTAAAGAAGTCACAGTGGCCAAAAAAGCAATAATTTCAGGGGCAAACGCTACAGCAACAACTGCCCCTATTGCGAAGGCTGTTGTCACCAAAGACTCAACTGGATGCTCTACAACCCAATTAAAAGCACCACCAACTACCTCACCAGTTGTTTTCAAAGCACCACTAACTACTTCACCAGTTGTATTTGAAATTTGGGTGAGATGATCCACCGTTCTTACCCCCGTCTCATTAGTCGTTTTAACTGTTGCGTAGTCTTGTTTGACCTGGTTATGTTCTTTCACATAAGTCACGCGGTAGCCATCCTCTGACTTAGTTCCAACCTCAACCGAGCGATTCTTATAGCCAAAGCCAATGGAAAGATTAGGCGCGAGTTTACTATAGCTTGAACTAATTTTGTCTGCTAGACTGAACTCACTTGTAACTGAATAATCCTTAATCGCTACCTTTCTCTTAAGGTTTACATTTTCATCTAGAAAATCTGTACTCAAACCTCCAACGCTATACTCTCCTTCCGGACTTAACTTACCATCTTTATATTTAGCAGTAAAGGTAATGGCTGTCTCACCTTTAAAGTGCCCTTTTATCTGGATCTTGCTCTTGAAATAGTGTTGACCGTCGTCAAATACTGTTATCTCCTTCTCAAACGTAACTTCATGCCCTTTCAAGAAATCAATCAGCTCCTTAGGTTTCCTACCCCCATTCCCATGGGAGGCAAGAGAGATTGTTCTACCCAAGGTCTGTAGTTCCTGCCCACTCATTTGGCTCAAGTCAAAGGCCGTTTCTGGATTATAATGTCGAATATAACGGATTAGCTCCTCATGCAGAGCTTTAGAATTCTCGATCTGTTGATCCCGTAACTTCGTGTCCTGAAAAATCGCAAGGGCTGCCACATTATGATAAGGGTCTGTCATACCAACAGCTTTGCGAGATCGACTCAAACCACTTGCAATCGTGGAGAGGGTAGTGGTCACACCGCTCCCCAACAGTTCACCATTAAATGCTTCCATCTGGCTTTCAGTTGTACGAAGAGATTGCAGGGCTTCTTCCTTCTGGCTTTTGATATCTGCTGTAGAAGGATTGCTGATGCCAACCATACCTCCAATTGCAGAGTAAGCTATTGTCAGGTCTGGATGGGCAATCAAGTTCAAAATCTCTTGAGTCGGTTGTTCCACAGCTCTTTTTAAACCGGAAAATTCTGACGTATCAATGACAGCAGCAGGACTATGCTCATCAACCAACTCCTGAAAGCGTAGCATCAGCCGATCCCACTCATTATATAAACCATTAGCTAAATCATGGTAACTATATAATAAGGGCAGGTTATAATTGCTCAGCTCCGCATTAATTGCATCTTTAGTAGCAGAACGAAAACTTCTCGTATTAATCAACTCTCGAGTTCCTTGAAGCGCTGCTAAAATCTTATCCTCAAATCCACTTTTTGAACGATATAGTTCCTCGCGCGCTATCAGCAATTCAGAATGCTTATATTTCATTGTCTAGCCTCCATTTGATAATTGTGAAAAGTATAAGAATCCAGATCTTTTGCAAGTAGCTGACGACGTAGGTTTAAGATATGCTGTTCCTGAATATCATTCTTCTCTAGTCCCCTAAAAAGGACGGATTCAATCATATCATCGGATATAACTAAGGTTTCTTGATTTTGAATCAAACCTTTTGGCCAAAAATATCCCGTGTAATCTAGATAAAATTTATTTTCAACTGATACCCGTTGCCCTGTAATTAATACATAGATAGGCATTTCTTCCATAAAATCCTCAAGAGCATCTTTGGGTAACTTTTCTCTATTTATTTGAATAACACTACCTAATGGCAGAATTTCTGTATAAATTTTATCAATTAATTCAAGTAAACGCATAAACTCAGATGTGGAAAAAAGCTGAGTTTCTCCAAGACGAGTTATAATAACTTCCCCTTTATTGAATCGAAAATCAATACTTGCTCCAATTGTTGGATTGTACTCATAACTCATATCACTCTGAGATAAATTTAAAACCAATGTTCTAAATAAGTCCGGTCTATAGATAATAGCTTTGGCGATTTGATCAATGAGTGAATTTGGCTTAAAACCAAGATAGGACTCTGTAAAATACTGCGTCCATAACATTTCTTGTGAAATCATCTTATCCTCCTCTAAAACCTGCAGCCCCAGCAGCATCATCACTCATTTTATTCGCTACAGCCCTAGACATGTTTCCTGTCTGATCTATTGAATTGCTTTTAAATGTTTTTATCGAACTGTTTAACTCATCTATCGTCGAATTAATTTTAAGGAAAGGTTGTAAATCATTCTCACTCAAGGTAGGTTTTAAAACATCGGATAAAGCATCAATTGATGAAGAATACGAAACAACATCAGCAGACCAAACATTAAAATCTATTTTAATTTCTCCCATAAAATCTCCTCCTTAATCTAATCTTCATTTTGACTTTGAAGATAAATATAAGTATTTAGTGATTGACTAGCATAATTCATACCAATCGCTAAATTAGAAGCTTCAGCCGTATAGGTTGAGATTTTTTGGTCAATCAAATCAATATTATTCTGGGTATTCTCCAACCATTGGGAAATCGAGCCTTTTAGCGTCTCTATTTTATTATTAAAATCATCTCTTCTATTTCCTACAAAATTAGAAGTAGCCATCCCATTTATATTAGTGTATTGAGACAATTGTTCTGAAATTGCTCTTTTCTTGCTCTGTATTTTACTCTTATTCTGTTTTAGAATACTAATTTTATTTAATATATCTGCTCTTTCACCAGACATTGTTGAAATCTGTTGTCGTAAAGAGTAAATCTCATAACTGTAATCACGAGACATAACTATATCTCCTTTATTTTTTATCAACTTATGTTAAAGATTCTATCCATTATCTGTAACCAACCGTAAACGATAACCTATTCTACCCACAAAAAAGTTTGTTTCATCCTCTGCTACAACTGGTTCACTGAAGCTCGTTTGTACTTTTGAAATATTTTGATCTTTGAACCTTGTTCCAACACATCCAGCAGGAACATTGCTCTTTAAGACCTTGTCAACATCTAAGTAGCCTACACTAATAGCTTGTTGTTCTCCCATAAATACAAAATGAATGTGAACTTTTCCGCTATTTCTAACAATCTTTTTAAACACATCCTCGGTTATTTTCATATTTAATAAAGCCCCTAGCATATGCGCTTCTGGGATAAATACGTACATCATTGAAGCCTCTTTGCCATTGTGACGGCTCTCAATTTCTCCTTGAATATCGTTAAAGAAACTAGGTATATTATCTCTATCAATTATTTTATCAAATACTTCTGTTTTTTTGTAACTATTGTTGGTATTTAATAATATTTTTTCAATATTTACCAATCTGTTCAGACCTGGTATCAAACTATTTTCACAATATTCCAATTGTTGCGGGGTATCATATAAGAATTCAAAATACCCATCTCTATCAGGAACAAACCCTTGAGGATCCGTTGTTTCTTTATCAAATCCTATTGGTAATTCACCCCTTGACCACATCTCAAGTACTTTAGGATGATTACTAAAGTGTGTCAGCGTCACTTCATTTGGCAACATTGGAATTGGTTCTGGGCAAACTCCTGTCCAGCTTCTTGCAATCAGCTTAACTTCTTCTTCCAAGTTATATAGGCGCTCAATATCGCCTTCTCCACTTGTCGGGAGATAAACCTGAATGGCATACGGGATATCTTCTTTCAACTGGGCACGGCCAAAAATTTCTTGCTGAATTAGAGCATCACGCCCTATAATTTCCTTAGAAGCTCCTTCATCAACTAGGTAAAAGGCCAAGCGCGAGGTAATATTGCTTGACATACTGATTTTAAGGCTATTTGAGCGGAGTGCTGTCAAAATCACATAGCATCCAAGACTCGCTCCCTCACGTAGGAGGCGGTTAATCATACTTTCAATAGCTTCTTCTAGCGCTGTGTCTTTTATAGTATCAAACCCGTCAAAAATAGTAAGAATAGCAGGGAGTTTCTCACCTGATTTTTGTTCGTATTGAGAAAGACTTGCTACATTATAGATGGCAAACTTCTCCTTACGAATCTTCAACTCTTGGTCAATACGTTTTAAAAACTTAACCAGTTTTTCTTCTTCATCAAACCTTGTTAAATCAACTACATGAGGTAAATCTTTTAGTGGCAAGAGTCCATTGGTTCCGAAGTCAAATAGATTGATTTGTACTTGCTCTGGAGTATTCAAACGAGCGAGATTTAGCACTAGAGTTTGAAGAGCTAGGGATTTCCCAAAACCAGGTGAACCATAGAAAACTGTATGCCCCATTTTTTCCAAATCAAAATGATAATCCTTCTGACGTTGTTCTGTCGGAATATCCATTCGAGCAAAGGGAACGGCCAATACTTTTTCATCGGTCCAGTGAATATCTGTTTGAGGGGATATGATGGCTGTATCTAAAGGTTCTAACCACGGTTTATCTGGCAGATTGAAAGGAACAGTCTTACTCACTCTTGCTATATAGTTTACAACCGCTGAGAGTTCCGTGATTTCTTCCGTCTGATCAGCAATATAATTTTCATCCTTAGATAGGTCATCAGATAACAATTCATATTGTCCTAGGTCATTTATCAACCAGATTCGTTCATCAACAACTTCTTGAACTCCCTCTGTTTGTGGGGCATACTGCGCACCACTCCATGCAGACTGGAACAATTCATAGATTTCGTTATTTCCTACTTGTAGGTAAGCACGTCCTGGTTCAGTAATGCTCGCCGCATCTGGTGTTTTGATTATTTCATTGGAATCAGACTCATCTGACACTTTCAAAGCTAGTTTGAAACGAGAGTTTGACCAGATTTGATCATTGACGACCCCTGATGGTTTTTGTGTAGCAAGAATTAGATGGACTCCAAGCGAACGTCCGATACGGGCTGTCGAAACCAGCTCTGTCATAAATTCTGGTTCATGTTCTTTTAATTCAGCAAACTCATCACTAATAAGGAACAGATGAGGTAATGGTTTTTCTGGATAACCTGATTTGTCAGTAGCTTTTTGGCCTTCCTTATATAATTTAGTATATCCATTGATATGATTAACACCAAATTGATTAAAGAGACGTTGGCGTTTTTGTAACTCTGCTTTGATAGAAGCTAGGGCACGCGCACTAGCAGCCCCATCTAAGTTAGTAATAGACCCAAGCATATGTGGTAAATCTTTGAAAAGATTCGCCATCCCTCCACCTTTGAAGTCAATCGTAAGAAATCCAACATCCTCTGGACTAAAGTTTACAGCCATGGATAATATATAAGACTGAAGAATCTCAGATTTACCTGAACCAGTAGTTCCTGCTACAAGACCATGTGGCCCATGTGCACGTTCATGTAAGTTGAGCTCCACCTGGTCATCCTTCCCACGCAATCCCAATGGCACAGCTAAGGTTTTAAAAGTATCTGCTTTGGACCATCTAGTCGCAACCTGTAACTCTTCAACTTCTCTGACTTGGTAGAGTTCCAAAAAGGTAACGGATTTAGGAATCGTGTTCTTCTCTACTTCCATGTGTTTTAGATTTGCTAAAGTACGAATAGAATCTTCATAGCAATCCAACAGCGGGTGGGGAATAAAGGTTTGAGCACTATAGGTACCTTCATCATTAATGATTTGACCTAAATTTTGATTCTTATATTCAATTAGAGTTGTGATAGTTTCTGGCAAAAGACGACGTGCCTCTTTCACCCAAATGACTGTTACACCCAACTCTGTCAAATCTTTGGCTAGATACTCATTCAAACTATGGCCAAGTAAATGGGAGTCATCCATAATCGTTAAGACATAATGGGGTTTAAAGCGCGCATCTTTTTCCCCCATTTCACGTTTGATTTGAGAACGTTTTTGAATGATACGGTAAAGCGAATTTAGAACGGCATCACGACTTCTGGCATCATGGACAAAACCACGAATATTTCGTTCCTGCATATTGAAATGAGGAAGAAATCGCCACTCAGACCAATCTTTCTCATATCTCTGTTCTTGAACAAGATTGATAAAATTAACATCTAAGTAGCTGTGAAACATTGCCATCTGTAAAAGCATGTTATATACAGCTGTCCTAGTTACTTCACTATTTCCAACAAGACCAACTGTCGCTTCAAAAATATTAACAGTAATTGGAACCTTCTTTTGCAAACTGTAGTCTTGCAAGACTGTGCGAGCAAACTGTGATATTTCATCTTTACTTTGCTCATCAAAATTTGTTTGCAGCTCTAGCTGGCTTAACCTATCTCCTAAACCTAAAGACACCTGTAAGAAATCTTCATTATAGTCCATTCTCTCATAAATTCTTGAATCATACTTTGCAATCAGTTCAGTAATGGTTGAGATTGACGGTTGATTATAATGTAAAATATTAGTTTCTTCTTTGTAGTATTTTTCTAAGTCAGATACTTGTTTTAATAAATATGCCTCATAATCTTGAATTCGATTTTTTTCTTGTTCCTTGGTATCCTTTTTCTCTTCAAAATACTGACTCATAGTTGTCGCTGCTGTCAGGAGACTAAAGCCCCCCATCCCTAGCATCATTACAGGATTACCTTTTGTCCAAATTGAACTTAATGCAGTTAAAGTAAACATTCCTAAAGCTGGAACAATTGCTCTAATGAGCGAGTTTTTGGGGAGTCTAATCGGTTGAGGAGGTTGATTGATAATGATTTTTCCGCTATGGATAATAGGGTTAACTCTGGGACTCCTTCTATACTCTGGAAAATCCATCGGATACTCATTATTTTTTTCTTGTATCAGAATTTGATTCCTATTTAATTGCGGTTCTTCGAAGAGACATCCAATCTTCCACTGATTCTTTCTTTTTTCTATAAAATAATTAGAAACCTTCATTCGGTTCCCTAATTCAAACGGATAAAGTCCTCCCTCTTTGACTAGACGGTCATTTAAATAAATCGGAGATTCCCCAAGTGTCACCTGTACTTGATTATTTGAAAAAATAAGTTGGTTCGAAATTTTCCAACTAATATCAGCTGATTCTTTCTTGCTACAAATAAATCGCTGTGGTGGGAAAATATAACTGATAAAAATATCTTCCTCAGGAACCAACAAGGTTACAATTTCTTTATCAAAAGTAGATTTTCCTCTTTCTAAAGTCTTACCATTTCGATAGACTATTCTACCTTCTACTGTATACTCGTTAGTACCGACCTTCACCTTTTGTCCTTCAAACAAATCTATTTTCTCTAGATTATCTTGTTCAATCAACAAGGTATAAAGAGGTTTATGAAGCTCTCCTAATTGGTCTCCCAGCTGATGATCATATTCTAGCTTTTTTGCCTTCATTTATCGTTCACTCTTTTCTTTTGTTCGGTTGTCTTTAGGAGTTGTTGTTTCAGTAGATGCTTTTGTATCACTACTATTTGTCGTAGCTTCTCCAATCTCAGCAGAAAGTTCCTTTATTTTCTTTTCATATTCTTCAAGTTTCTTTTGTTTTTCAGAACCATTCATATTGATGTCTGCCTTAACTGACTCGTATAGATTTGTATAAGCATGTAAAATCAATTGCGTGTCCCCGATATTTTGTGCCACATCTAGAGCTTTTTCAAATTTTCCACGTCCAAGATAAATCCAATAAGAAAAAATTGTATCATCTGTTGATTCTGTAATCGTATTTAAAATAACTTCCTTTTGCTTATCACTCAAACTATCTAAACGGACATAACTTGCTGCTAAGATATACTTGGCCTCCTTGGGCAATGATTCTGTACCATAATTTTTTAATGATTCAACTGTTTCAGAGTAATCTTTTCGCATGAAATTTGATTGTGCCATAATGACTGATGATTTTAGTGGCCCATCTTTAAACATAGATTTGTAAGTTGCAAAGCTTAAGACAAGTGTGGTTGTAGCAAGTAAAGCTCCCCCTATTAACAAAGTCTTCCATTTTTTCTTGTTAACCAACAAATTTGCTTTTGAACTCTCTTCTGATAATTTGGCATACTTTTCTGCAATATAATTATTGACATCAGCTACACTCTCTAAGGGAATAATATCTTGTGCCACCTTTTCCTTTATTGCATCAATCCCATGGATGGCTAGTTCAAAATCTATCTTAGGTAGTAAAATAGAAATCATTAAAGCTTTATAAGATTCTAGATAAAATTCAGAACTATACTGTTGAGGTGCAAGTAATTTTTCAATTCCATAGTGTAACATTTGTACATTACTTCCAAAAATAATGATATTTTCAGGATGAATGTACGGAATTTTATAATCATTTTCAGAACGAACTAATACAGACATACTTTGTGCCAAACTAAAACGTTCAAGTTCCGTAGTTCTTTCTAAAATTTCTTCTTTAACAGTTTTAAAATACTCAGGAATCTTATACTGCAAAGAAAGAACTCCGTCTTTCTGTACTATTTCTACTGGACAATATTCTTGAATCAATTCAAGTTGTTCTCTACGATAACCTGATGAAGAAATTTGAACTGATATTTGATTGTCTTCTCTCACAAATTCTAGTCGATCTGCTTCAAACATTTTTTCCTCCTATGATACATCCTCAATCTCTATATAATCTCCATCGCTAACTGGATAAACAGCCAAGATATCCATTGGTTCGATATGGATTTGTTTGTTTCTAAGCTTGAAACAAAACGAACTATTTAGAGGTAAATTCAACTGTTCTCTAACTTTGGTATCTTTTAGTAATTCTTCTAATCTTAACCAAGTTAGAGATTTTGAAACTAGAATATCTATTTGTTTTGCTCTATAGTCTAGAGTTAACTTTATTTTTTCGTAATCCATGCCATTTCCTTCCTAAATAGACTCCCAACAAAACCATAAACAGTAAGAAAAAACTGGTAAATACATTTCCCATCCAATCCTTAAAAATTGAATAATTCCTTTGTTTAAAAGAGGATTTCTCCTCTATAGTGTATTTATTAAACAATGATGTTTGGACAACAGTAGTTTCTAAACGATAAATAGAGTGATTTTCACCATCAGTAAATATAGTCTGTTCTGCTCCCTGTATAAGTTCTTTGGTTGTTTGAGTTTTCTGGTCCACAACCTTTTGGGTACGATTTAAAAATAAATTTGGAGCATATTTGGATTCTATCCTATTTTTGACCGTTTCCTGTGTACTATTTGTAATGATATCTGTATCAAGTTTTAAGCTACCATCGTCTGCATAGACTAACACAGGAAATACTATACAAAGAATTAATAGGTACTTTTTAATGTTCTTCATCATAAAATAAAAATAAGCGTCAAGTTCCCCTGACGCTCCTCAAAATTAACTACAAACCAAAGCTTTGTGCATCTTGTTGGTCACGTTCAGCTACTGTTTGAGCATAGTTGTTCAATTGTTGGTTGATGCTCACTAGAAGCTCCTCAAATTTTTGAACATGTGTATACAACTGGTTGTATTGCTCAAGGTAAGCATTAAATGCTTGACCTTTCCATTGTGATGCCATTTCGCCATTTGTTCGATTAACAGTTTGTACTGCCTGTTCAATTTGTTCTTTAGCACTAAGATAAATTGCCGCCTGAGATTGTAACTGTTCTGGGGTTAAACTAATTACTGACATTAGTATTCTCCTTTAATTTTTATTTTTATTATTTTATCATATATTTTATTATTTGTCTATCATTTTATTACACTATATTCCATTATTACCCCAGAAAATTTAAAACTTAATAGTTCAAATCGCCCCCTTGTTTCAGATTCACATTAGTGATATAATAAACTATAAATGAAAGGGTTTATGTATGAAAAAAATAATCATAGGTGGTAGCATTTTTGTAACATTATTGGTCGGTTCTGGTGCTGCTTTTGTTTACTTAAAAAATCAAGAAGTTTCAATAACTAATAAAGTAAATGACCGTAAATTAAATATTGCTTTAGTAAATGAAGACACTGGTGGATCTTTAAATGGGAACACGTATAATTTAGGGAATGATTTTACAACATTATTATCCAAAGATAGCTCAAACCAATGGACAGTTATGACTCGCAATGTCGCTGAAAATCGATTTGAGAATGGTTCTGTTGACGTCATTGTATACATAGAACAACAATTTTCAGAGAAAATAGCTCAACTGGAAAGCTTTAACCCAGACCGAGCAAAGATAGCATATAAAACAAAATCGAATCTAGATCCTGTCAAATCTAAAAATGTAGAGTTACGTGTCGGAGAACATCTGAATACAATCAATCAAAACGTTATCAAAATGTACTTTTCGAGTGTCATTAACAACTTAGACGATGCAAAAAGAAATGTTGAAAACATTGTCAATGAGCAATCAGGAACACACTCTAAAATTTCTCAGTATATCTATACACCATCCAATCAAGCTAGCCAATCTATTACTAGTACTATGGATTTAGTTTCTGGTTTAGAAAAAAACAACTCTTCCTTCGAAGAACTTCAAAAAAATTTCTCCGAATCAGTTATAAAACTTTTAAATAGTACGGGTAATGACTTACAAACAAAACTTCAAGAGGTTAAAGGTAATTTTGATAGAGAAATAGAAAATTCAAAACAAAATGTCTCTACAACAAATACGATTTTAAAAGATCAATATGAAGAAACTGCTAAATTTGTAGAAAAGATAAATGATTCTGCATCAAAATCATTATCTCAATTTGGAAATAATAATGATACTCAAAAATCAGAAATTAGTAAATTTGAAGATTTGATTTCTAATTACCATAAAATTATTTCTGATTATCGAGATAAAACAAATGATAAAAAGACTGAATTAGAGAAGCTCCAAACTGAATTAGAAAAAGAGAAGAAAAAAGTAGAGTTATTTTACTTTGGAAAAGAAGGAGTGGATACTAAATCGGATTTAACTTCTGAATCCAAAGCAACGCTTGCAGCACAAATAAACAATAGCCTACAAGTAAAAAATTCTTTACCTGACACTTATCAAGATATGATTCGTTCAACACTATCAGAAACTAGTATCCAAATGTCTGACTACAAAGAATTATTTGCTAAATTACAGAAATTAAAAGTCTTAACCCCTGATCAAGTTAATGAATATACTTCAAAACTAACTTTAATTGAGAACTATTCTCAATTTGATAAAAAATTTACACCTATAACCGGCTTGCCTAGTTTTGAATTTTTAACAACAGAAAATGATAAATTAGACAAGATTACCGAAGAAATCCCTATCACAGTTAAACTTCCTCAAGCAGGGCAAGAAACTGCTACAACAGAGATTTCTTCCCCTATTTCAACTACCCCAAGTGATGCTTCCTCTTTAAATGTAGAATCAAAACCTGAAATCTCTAATGCATCAACTGAAACAAAAACATCAACTGAAACAAAAACATCAACTGAAACAAAAACATCAGCCGAAACAAAAGCATCAGCCGAAACAAAAACATCAACTGAAACAAAATACATATCACCTAAGGCTAAAATTTCAGTTACCGGAGATGCTAAATTAGTAAATGGTGAACAGGTTATTGCTGATGATAAGACCTATAACTTGACCATTTCCTATACTTTTGAGCCACATTATGGAAAAAATGATATATCTTTTGAGATACACATCGGAGACACAATAATCCCTATAAAACAGACCATCTATCGTAGTGATAAAGAGGAATCAGATGTACTTGTTAAAAAGGATTTAACACATATTTTTGATAAATTAAGTAAAATTAATCAAGCTGCAGGAATGATTAAAGCAATCTATGGAAATCCAAACAGTAGCTCTATAAACTTTTCTGCTTTATCACCTGATTCAGTTTATAATATGTATGGTAATATCAATCGTGAAGATATTGAATCGCAACTTTCAAATAAACAAATCACACAATTTAAACAATCTGGTCTTGAATTACTCGACGAAATTCAAGGGACTTCAAATTCGTTAAGAAAAATAACAAGTGAAATACCAAAATTGAATGAAGCAGATTTACCAAATGATTATTTCAAAGTGGAAATCACAGATTTAACAAATTGGTATAATGCATCAATTAAATCTTTATCAGAAGAATATAAGGTATGGAAAGGAACAAAAGAAAAACAACTTGAAATTACAAATTCAACTTCTGAATCAAACAACAATCAATTAAAGGTTAAAATTTATACACCTGAGCAACTGTATAAATCTATTGAATCACTAGTTACTATCACTTCTGATAGTTCAAAAATAACTAACAAGAATCATGAAGCTGTTGGAACAATGAAAGATCAATTCACTCAATTTAATAGCCAAGTTAAAACGATTAAAGATAATATCGACCGCACTGTTTCAACAACAAACGAATTGATTACTACTGAAGCAAATGTTATTCAAGGAAATAGAAATTATGCAGATTCCTTCAAAACTGTTATGAAAAATATCCGTGATGGAGGAACCACTAACCAAAATGTTATGAGTTTCTTATCAAATCCTATAGAAACCAAAAAAGAAACTTATGCTACGCCTATTTCTGTAGAAAACAACAGATTATGGGTAATTGTTGCTGTTGTTGTTTCTGGAATTACATCAGCTGGAATTACCTACTGGTTAACAAAGGAGAAAAAATAATTTCTTTATAAAAATATAATCATGACCACCCGCATAGCGGGTGGTTTTTTGTCTCGCACCTAGAGGAGCGAGACGGACTAATCGTCACATAATAAAAAAAGAGAGAATCACACTGATTCTCTCTTTTAGTCTATCATGATATTAAATATTTCAGTTTTAAATTTTTTGAAATTTAGTACAATGAACTCTTCACTTTCTTGAATTTCTGTTACAAGATTCCAACTAAATATACCCTGATGATAATAATGTTACTCAATCATTTTTTAGATTTTCTAAAAAAATCGGACATTAGACACATTCTATTACTTAACTCGTATTATACTTTGAGTAAGTATCTTATATCATTATTTTAGAAATTTTTATTCCTTTATATTATCTACTAGACTATCTGTATACGTTACCATCGTCCGTTTTCGTGTCATACAATCGAAACACTAGATTATTTTTTTACAGTAGGTATAAAATTGCTAGGGTCAAGAGACTTGCTAGGAGCCCTACTCCCCAAAAGAAGAAGTCGACCTTCCACTCGCTCCAAGGACTTCCCTTACCAGACAATCCTCCAAGCTCAAAATGATGATGCACAGGCGTCATACGGAAAATACGTTTGCCACCAGTCATTTTGAAGTAACCAACTTGCATCATAACCGAAGTTG
>ERZ772909.1291-NODE-1291-length-14050-cov-6.139693_pt1 | contig 14050 bp, 9 predicted proteins | sample MGYA00511137_ERZ772909 | MGnify/ENA primary metagenome ERZ772909 (study PRJEB29015, sample SAMEA2738095) | human oral metagenome | biome: human oral; feature: human-associated habitat; material: saliva | place: China | collected 2270 ... | reverse complement strand
GGGGAGGGTGTGTCGACCTCCTCGACGATCACGCTGACCGTCACCGAGAGCGCGGTCGCTTCGCTCGTGATGACGCCGGACGAGTCGCCGTCCGCTACACCCGAGCCCGAGGTGACGCCGGAAACCGAGGTGACTCCCGAACCTGAGCCGGCCTCGGAGGAGCCCCAGGAGGCCTCGGACGCTCCCGCGGTCGAGGAGGAGCCGGCCGCTCCGGCTCCCGCGCCGCAGCCCGTCCGGGCGCCCACGCAGATGTATTCGAGCTGCGCGCAGGCTCGCGCGGCGGGGGCCGCACCCCTGTACGAGGGCGACCCCGGTTACAACCCGCGCCTGGACCGCGATAAGGACGGCGTGGCCTGCGAGTAGCGGCCCCGCTCGGTACTTCCGCCCCCGGCGGCGCCCGGTCCGCGTCACTGAGCCCCGGCCTCGCCAGTTCTGTGCCCCGGCCTCGTCTGCACGAGGTCGGGGCTTCGCCATGTGCGTCGGCGTGGCGCCGCGCAGCGACGGTGAGGATGACGTGCGGGAGCGCCGTGGAGGGCAGGGAGGGACTGGTCCGGACTTCCCAGATGTCGTTCCAGGGGCGAACGTGGAGGGTCGGGGCGACGGTCTTCCACGTGGCACTGCCGTCTGTGGCGGCGAATTCGACGGTGATGTCGCGGATGCGGGCGGTCCGCTCTGCGATGCACAGCTCGCAGGTACCCGAGGTCACGTCACGGCGATACTCGCTGCCCACATGCACGATGCGGGTGCGGATCTGCGTCTTGCCCGCTATTTCCGCACCCCGCCGTGCCACTTCTGCCACTGCCATGGCCCCCTCTTCTCCTTCGTCCGTTGTGGGCAGCCGTGTGGGACACAGCGGGGAGGGAGGGGAACGCAAGGGTCGTTATCTTTTATTCCGGTGGGTATGCACGCCAACGGCGCACCGGAGAACCCCGCGGTTGCGGGGAATACGTGTACCACAGGGACTGGTGTTTGATTCCCAGTGGTTCATCCCCGCACGGGCGGGGAAAACCGCAGATACGACGTTGCGGACTGGATGATGGAGGGCTCATCCCCGCACGGGCGGGGAAAATGCGAAGCACGCAATGGCGGCTGATGCTCGGTTCGGCTCATCCCCGCGCGGGCGGGGAAAACAGGTTGTGGGGCGCGTAGTCTTTGTGCGTTTCGGGCTCATCCCCGCACGGGCGGGGAAAACAGGTCGGCGGCGACGCCGATCAGGTCGTTGGTCGGCTCATCCCCGCGCGGGCGGGGAAAACGAACTAGTCGTGAAATAATCGACCGCCGGAACGGGCTCATCCCCGCACGGGCGGGGAAAACCTCGGATACGACGTTGCGGACTGGATGATGGAGGGCTCATCCCCGCGCGGGCGGGGAAAACTGCGCGCTCTATGTCGAGAACATTGCCGACGTGGGCTCATCCCCGCGCGGGCGGGGAAAACCTGGTGGCCTGGTTCGCGGCTCTCACGCTCCTGGGCTCATCCCCGCGCGGGCGGGGAAAACATCGCCCGACAGGCAACCCTCGGGGCCATCAAGGGCTCATCCCCGCGCGGGCGGGGAAAACTAGTACCCCCCTTGGTGTAGCGTAGTACCCCCCGGCTCATCCCCGCGCGGGCGGGGAAAACAATACCGTACTCCGTCTCGAGAAGACCGAACTCGGCTCATCCCCGCGCGGGCGGGGAAAACCTCGATGCTGAAGCGGCGGATTCGTCGCTGATGGGCTCATCCCCGCGCGGGCGGGGAAAACGGCATGGTCCTTGTTCCTATGGCTTGACGTGGGGGCTCATCCCCGCGCGGGCGGGGAAAACTTAATCAGCACGCCGACGACGGCCACAGACGAGGGCTCATCCCCGCGCGGGCGGGGAAAACGATACCCGCCTGAGCGGGTGGCCGAGTTCAAGCGGCTCATCCCCGCGCGGGCGGGGAAAACCCGCGTGCCCTCCACCAGGACCACGCGCCCCTGGGCTCATCCCCGCGCGGGCGGGGAAAACTAACCAGGTGATAGGCCGGTATGGCACGGTGTGGGCTCATCCCCGCGCGGGCGGGGAAAACCCCGAGTAGACCTCGGTGCTGTCGAGGATCGGGGGCTCATCCCCGCGCGGGCGGGGAAAACGATGAACTCGCTCGAGCGCTCCGTAACCTCGCGGGCTCATCCCCGCGCGGGCGGGGAAAACTGCAGCGACGCCGGACGAACATCGCGATCGAGGCTCTCATCCCCGCGCGGGCGGGGAAAACTGACGCGTGAGCGTCGCCGACGTGATTTTATCCGGCTCATCCCCGCGCGGGCGGGGAAAACCCGTTGAGGCTTCGGTCGAGCGCGGCGGCGGCTGGCTCATCCCCGCGCGGGCGGGGAAAACCCGCGACACGCGCGCGTATTCAGCTTTACCGACGGCTCATCCCCGCGCGGGCGGGGAAAACGTCAGCCAAACGACGTTCGCCGTGCGCGCGGGCGGCTCATCCCCGCGCGGGCGGGGAAAACGCCGTCATGACTGTTCGATTCGTTCCACGCCCGGGCTCATCCCCGCGCGGGCGGGGAAAACTGATCGCGTTGCTCGGATGTCGAGTCTTGTGGCGGCTCATCCCCGCGCGGGCGGGGAAAACCGGGGCGCGTGCCGTTACTGGACTAGGGCGGCCGGCTCATCCCCGCGCGGGCGGGGAAAACTGGCCTTGTCAAACACGCTTTTTCCTCCTCTTCGGCTCATCCCCGCGCGGGCGGGGAAAACAGCAGGGCCGCGCTCATGGTGTCTTCCAGGTCGGGCTCATCCCCGCGCGGGCGGGGAAAACGCCATGGACCGCGTGCTCCTCATCAACGCGGCGGGCTCATCCCCGCGCGGGCGGGGAAAACTCACCCTCGATTCCGTACCGCGCGGAAAGCGCGGGCTCATCCCCGCGCGGGCGGGGAAAACTTCTAGCGGTCACGTCCGCCGCGCGGGGGGCCGGGCTCATCCCCGCGCGGGCGGGGAAAACCAATCTGCTTATGCGTCATTCCCGCCTGAAACAGGCTCATCCCCGCGCGGGCGGGGAAAACATTATCGTGTTCGACAACCTGCCGAAGGCAGAGGGCTCATCCCCGCGCGGGCGGGGAAAACCGGCCTGGAAAAGACAAAGCTCGCCGTCGCATAGGCTCATCCCCGCGCGGGCGGGGAAAACCACTTCTTGATTAAACCTCATGGTAACCTGTGCGGCTCATCCCCGCGCGGGCGGGGAAAACACGTTGGGCTTATCGACGATACGCGTCAGGTCCGGCTCATCCCCGCGCGGGCGGGGAAAACTGCATGGCATCGGCCCGAAGATGGGGGAAGCCCGGCTCATCCCCGCGCGGGCGGGGAAAACTCAAGGACACCGGTAACGCGTCGCCCGATGACGGGCTCATCCCCGCGCGGGCGGGGAAAACCCGACACCGCGAGAGATCGTCACGCTCGACGACGGCTCATCCCCGCGCGGGCGGGGAAAACTACGCATGGTGCGGCGCCTTCCAGGTCTGGGGCGGCTCATCCCCGCGCGGGCGGGGAAAACCTCCTCGCGGATGAGACGCACCTCGTCAACGCGGGCTCATCCCCGCGCGGGCGGGGAAAACCCGAAGGGGGGGTAATAATACTCTCCTTTCTCCGGCTCATCCCCGCGCGGGCGGGGAAAACGCTGTCCGCACGTCGGTAATCATCGTGAAGACCGGCTCATCCCCGCGCGGGCGGGGAAAACGACTGCGCGGGCGCGAACGAAGGCGCGGCGCGCGGCTCATCCCCGCGCGGGCGGGGAAAACGGCATCGGTGTCGCGGTTGCCGCGTACTGGGGAGGCTCATCCCCGCGCGGGCGGGGAAAACGTATTCGACGTAGTCCGGACTCGAGTCCGAACCGGCACATCCCCGCGCGGGCGGGGAAAACGCGTTCTCCCGGGCCGAGGGTCCGGGGTGCCTGGGCTCATCCCCGCGCGGGCGGGGAAAACATCGCCCGCGTTGGATGCGCATTAAAATGCGCCGGCTCATCCCCGCGCGGGCGGGGAAAACCTCGGGCGGTGACCTAGCCTCGTGAGCGGGATCGGCTCATCCCCGCGCGGGCGGGGAAAACCGCTGCCGACAGCGCTCATCGCGTACCAGGACAGGCTCATCCCCGCGCGGGCGGGGAAAACTCGTCGCTCCACGCGCCGATTTGCTGCGCGAAGGGCTCATCCCCGCGCGGGCGGGGAAAACCTGCTCGACATGGCAGGCCAGATCGTAGAGTCAGGCTCATCCCCGCGCGGGCGGGGAAAACGACACGCCGGGGGACGGGCACCTCAGTGGTTGCGGCTCATCCCCGCGCGGGCGGGGAAAACACCGACCCAGGCATTACGTCCGAGGCCGGCTAGGGCTCATCCCCGCGCGGGCGGGGAAAACAGCATCGTTCCCCCGGTAGGAATCGAACCTACCGGCTCATCCCCGCGCGGGCGGGGAAAACCCATGTGTCGGCATTGTTAGGGTCGCCGCCGTCGGCTCATCCCCGCGCGGGCGGGGAAAACCTCCTCTTCGACAACGTCGGCAAGGACATTCCGGGCTCATCCCCGCGCGGGCGGGGAAAACGTCGACGCCTGCGGCAGGGACGTGATTGTCCCCGGCTCATCCCCGCGCGGGCGGGGAAAACCGTGGCGTTGCGGTCCCGGGCCTCGCTCTAGGCGGCTCATCCCCGCGCGGGCGGGGAAAACGAGCCTCGTTAGCAGCGGGGGCGCGGCGGCGGGGGCTCATCCCCGCGCGGGCGGGGAAAACGCCGTACAGGGAAACGATGAGTTGGCGTCCGCCGGCTCATCCCCGCGCGGGCGGGGAAAACGCTGGTATGCGCCAGCCTGCGCGGCCCTTCTCGGGCTCATCCCCGCGCGGGCGGGGAAAACGGTGCCCGTCGATGGCCTGGGGCGAATCACGTAGGCTCATCCCCGCGCGGGCGGGGAAAACTTGCTGCGGCGCCCTTGACTTTGTCGAATACGGGGCTCATCCCCGCGCGGGCGGGGAAAACTGAAGCATGGTTGACCTTTCGGTGTCGTGTGGGGGCTCATCCCCGCGCGGGCGGGGAAAACCCGATTTCCAGCGGTTTTTGTCCCATGGTCAACAGGCTCATCCCCGCGCGGGCGGGGAAAACCTCGGTTCTACGAACTTGCCAAGGCTGGGAAACGGCTCATCCCCGCGCGGGCGGGGAAAACGTGAGTTCAAGCGGGATGAGCCTGTTCGAGTCGGGCTCATCCCCGCGCGGGCGGGGAAAACGAGCGGGCCGCGTGTAGTTCTGAGCGCGAGTTGGGCTCATCCCCGCGCGGGCGGGGAAAACCTCCCGACCTCACGGACTGGGACTGGGAGCTGCGGCTCATCCCCGCGCGGGCGGGGAAAACGGGAGGTTCGCGGTCGCTCGCGTCCCCTGCGCCGGCTCATCCCCGCGCGGGCGGGGAAAACCCAATGGCGCGCCGCTAACCGCAGCATCGTCCGGGCTCATCCCCGCGCGGGCGGGGAAAACTGCTACAACACGAGCGGCAACAGGGGCGTGACCGGCTCATCCCCGCGCGGGCGGGGAAAACCCATTCCCCATCTCCTCGACGGGTCCAACGTCGGGCTCATCCCCGCGCGGGCGGGGAAAACGTCTGCCCATTCGCGGATGTCCCGGCCTTCGCGGGCTCATCCCCGCGCGGGCGGGGAAAACACGACCCAGAACGTCCCGTTCTTGTTGAGCATGGGCTCATCCCCGCGCGGGCGGGGAAAACATCGAGTGCCGCCCCGAATGCGACTCCGACGACGGCTCATCCCCGCGCGGGCGGGGAATACATACCTCCAGGCCCCCGGGTCGTGCGGGTCAAGGGCTCATCCCCGCGCGGGCGGGGAAAACCATGCGGTCGGCGGCCAGCGCGTCGGTCACACCGGGCTCATCCCCGCGCGGGCGGGGAAAACTCCGGGTCCTCGCTGTACCTGTAGACCCCACGCGGCTCATCCCCGCGCGGGCGGGGAAAACATCGTGGGATGGTTTGGTCGGGGGCGTTTTTGGGGCTCATCCCCGCGCGGGCGGGGAAAACGGCGGGCTGTCCCTGTCAGGTCACTCCACGTGGGGCTCATCCCCGCGCGGGCGGGGAAAACCAACTTTCTGAGACGTGCATCATAGTCGGCATGGGCTCATCCCCGCGCGGGCGGGGAAAACGCGTGGTTGGAGTGTGGTTCCCCAGGCGAGTGGGGCTCATCCCCGCGCGGGCGGGGAAAACACCGAAAGGACCAAGACCATGAGCCGCTACTTCGGCTCATCCCCGCGCGGGCGGGGAAAACACTCATGTCACCGCCCCGGTGACCCCTGCATCCGGCTCATCCCCGCGCGGGCGGGGAAAACGTAAGGTCTGCGACGAGCTGCGTCCGCATGTCCGGCTCATCCCCGCGCGGGCGGGGAAAACACACGCTCGCAGGCCTCGGCCTCACGATGGGCCGGCTCATCCCCGCGCGGGCGGGGAAAACGAAGCCATCGAACACGTCTCCCGCGCCTTGATCGGCTCATCCCCGCGCGGGCGGGGAAAACCCGTCCCATGGCCTCGCCCGGCTCGTACCAGTAGGCTCATCCCCGCGCGGGCGGGGAAAACAACGTCGCAGCATGGGACATCACCGCGACCGAGGGCTCATCCCCGCGCGGGCGGGGAAAACCTGCGGCAGCATATCGATCAGCTGCGGGAGCGCGGCTCATCCCCGCGCGGGCGGGGAAAACCGTTTCCACCGCGCGCTGGGGCCAGCCGCCGATGGCTCATCCCCGCGCGGGCGGGGAAAACATCGCCGCCCTGAGCATCGAGGACCGGCTCCTGGGCTCATCCCCGCGCGGGCGGGGAAAACGCCGACGCGGGCGGTCAGGGCCGGGCCGTTTGCGGCTCATCCCCGCGCGGGCGGGGAAAACATGGCGCACAACAACACAAGCGGCGCGAGCGCGGGCTCATCCCCGCGCGGGCGGGGAAAACTCGGGGAAGGTGAAGGTCTGCCCGTTGATGGCCGGCTCATCCCCGCGCGGGCGGGGAAAACCACTTCTCCGGGTGGTCCTCGGGGAGGCGGCGCGGCTCATCCCCGCGCGGGCGGGGAAAACCGTCTTCACCTCGTGGGCCGTGTGCAGGATGCGGGCTCATCCCCGCGCGGGCGGGGAAAACGTCAGCCGCGAGCGCCCCAGCGGACGGTCGAGGGGCTCATCCCCGCGCGGGCGGGGAAAACCCGGTCGCCGGGGAGTGCCGCGCTCGCCGTGACGGCTCATCCCCGCGCGGGCGGGGAAAACGGATGCTGCTGCCCCTGCCTTTGGAGACGCTTGGGCTCATCCCCGCGCGGGCGGGGAAAACGTGGCCGGGCGGCGGGGTGGTGGGTGTCAAGTGGGCTCATCCCCGCGCGGGCGGGGAAAACCAGGGCGCGCCGCCGCCGGGCTGGCCGGTCACGGGCTCATCCCCGCGCGGGCGGGGAAAACGCCCTCGACGGGATCAAGTACGCGCTCGCATCCGGCTCATCCCCGCGCGGGCGGGGAAAACGGACTCGGGGATGGTGTAGGCGTAGAGCACGCCGGCTCATCCCCGCGCGGGCGGGGAAAACTTCGCCATGCCGCGCCAGCCGTGGCCGGTCGCCGGCTCATCCCCGCGCGGGCGGGGAAAACTTCTTCGACGTCGTCGGAGACCTGGCGGACCTGGGCTCATCCCCGCGCGGGCGGGGAAAACAGGTAGATCTGCGCCCACAGGTCGAGGAGGCCGGGCTCATCCCCGCGCGGGCGGGGAAAACCACTGGTCGACGCGGATGCGCCGCACACGCATGGGCTCATCCCCGCGCGGGCGGGGAAAACGTGCCCTCGATGACTTCCGCGAGCGCGTCGAGCGGCTCATCCCCGCGCGGGCGGGGAAAACCGACTCGCGCCACCTGGCAGGACGCGCACCCGGGGCTCATCCCCGCGCGGGCGGGGAAAACCACCGGCTCACGAGCGGCCTCGAGGACGCCGGCGGCTCATCCCCGCGCGGGCGGGGAAAACGGCAAGCTGGATGACACAAAGCACATGCTCACGGGCTCATCCCCGCGCGGGCGGGGAAAACCCATTGCCGCGTTGAGCCCCTCCTGCACGAGCGGGCTCATCCCCGCGCGGGCGGGGAAAACTTCTGAATCTTGCCACTGGCACCCGGAATCGCGGGCTCATCCCCGCGCGGGCGGGGAAAACCCACGACCACGAGACCGATTGGGTTCGCGGCCAGGCTCATCCCCGCGCGGGCGGGGAAAACGACGGGCCAAACCAGCCGGGCAGCTGCTTCAGCGGCTCATCCCCGCGCGGGCGGGGAAAACTACATCATGCACATGGTGCGGTATCCGCGCGCCGGCTCATCCCCGCGCGGGCGGGGAAAACTTTCTCGCATTTTGAGACTATTCTCCGCTGCTAGGCTCATCCCCGCGCGGGCGGGGAAAACAATGCTGAGTCCAAGCGGCGCACGTCTGGAGGCGGCTCATCCCCGCGCGGGCGGGGAAAACTGTCGTCCATCTGGTCAGGTATCCAGGGCGTCAGGCTCATCCCCGCGCGGGCGGGGAAAACCATCATGGAGCAGACAGCCGACGCTCACGGCGCGGGCTCATCCCCGCGCGGGCGGGGAAAACTTGACCGGGCGGCAGGGCCTGGGCAAGTCCTGGGGCTCATCCCCGCGCGGGCGGGGAAAACGGCCCCACCCGAAAGGACCCACTCATGCTCAACGGCTCATCCCCGCGCGGGCGGGGAAAACGGTGACATTGTCGAGAATACGGACCCACTGTTGGGCTCATCCCCGCGCGGGCGGGGAAAACAGGGCACCCAAGCCGTAGAGGCGGAGCTGCGGGGGCTCATCCCCGCGCGGGCGGGGAAAACCCAACCACCATGACTGCCGTCGACCTTCCCGACGGCTCATCCCCGCGCGGGCGGGGAAAACGGGCGTTCGTGCGTCGGGGCCTTCGGCTGGTACGGCTCATCCCCGCGCGGGCGGGGAAAACCAGATTGCGGTTTTGCGGGCGCTCAGGCCGGGCGGCTCATCCCCGCGCGGGCGGGGAAAACTCACGCCCGGCGACGCCTCCCTCGACGCAATCGGGCTCATCCCCGCGCGGGCGGGGAAAACTCGCCCACCTGCGGGCGCACGACCGTGCGGGCCGGCTCATCCCCGCGCGGGCGGGGAAAACCCCTCACTCTCGGCGGGCGTGTAGTGCCACCTGGGCTCATCCCCGCGCGGGCGGGGAAAACTAGAACCGTGCGGCAAGCGCCGCCCCTACGTCAGGCTCATCCCCGCGCGGGCGGGGAAAACGTTCATGGTCAGCGGCGGGAGCTGCAGGCGGCCGGCTCATCCCCGCGCGGGCGGGGAAAACGTGGTCCCCCAGATCACCTGGCGGCGAGGCAACGGCTCATCCCCGCGCGGGCGGGGAAAACCGATCAGGGATACCCGCGTCCGTCGGCGCGAGCGGCTCATCCCCGCGCGGGCGGGGAAAACTTTGACGTCTCACGATGCGGCGTCGGGCTTGCGGGCTCATCCCCGCGCGGGCGGGGAAAACGCGATGCAAGCAATGTGGGATGAGCGTGATTCGGGCTCATCCCCGCGCGGGCGGGGAAAACGATTCGGCTCGGCGCGCGTTCGCGCAGAAGCTGGGCTCATCCCCGCGCGGGCGGGGAAAACGACGTCGTCGCGTGCCGCGAAGCGCTGGAGGACGGCTCATCCCCGCGCGGGCGGGGAAAACAACGCGCCAACGCGCTTCAACCGCTCACGCCCCGGCTCATCCCCGCGCGGGCGGGGAAAACGCCTCCTCCTCGGCGTTCAGGAACAGCTCGGGGGGCTCATCCCCGCGCGGGCGGGGAAAACGGTTAAGCGCGTCCTTGTTGACTGGACGCTGGCGGCTCATCCCCGCGCGGGCGGGGAAAACCTCGTCCAGGCAAGGCGCATCCGCGAAGAAGTCGGCTCATCCCCGCGCGGGCGGGGAAAACGACAGTGCCTTCGCGTCCGTCGTGCCGATCGTGGGCTCATCCCCGCGCGGGCGGGGAAAACTGAGCCAGTCAAGGAACGCTTGGAGCCTCGGCAGGCTCATCCCCGCGCGGGCGGGGAAAACGTCGGGTTAGACGGGTTGCGCCGCGTCGCGTACGGCTCATCCCCGCGCGGGCGGGGAAAACGGAAGCACGCCCTACAGCATGTCTTGCCCGCAAGGCTCATCCCCGCGCGGGCGGGGAAAACGCTGTGGCCGTAGTCGGTCATGGGGGTTGGTCCGGCTCATCCCCGCGCGGGCGGGGAAAACTTGTCGTATTCGACGACGACGTTGTTAGCTGCCGGCTCATCCCCGCGCGGGCGGGGAAAACCGCACCTGCGTCAACCCAGCCTTCCGCCAGCGCGGCTCATCCCCGCGCGGGCGGGGAAAACAAGACGACCTCAACGCCCGCCCGCCTCGCCCGGGGCTCATCCCCGCGCGGGCGGGGAAAACCGCGCCGATCAGCGAGGAGGACCTCTCATGAACGGCTCATCCCCGCGCGGGCGGGGAAAACTCGTCGTCCATGTGATCGAGTCTCGCGGTACGCGGCTCATCCCCGCGCGGGCGGGGAAAACTGCGCTCGGTCGGCGTTGGTGAGCGCGTCGTCCGGCTCATCCCCGCGCGGGCGGGGAAAACGCGAGCTGTTCGGGGCTGATTCCGAACGATGCGGGCTCATCCCCGCGCGGGCGGGGAAAACGTCAACAACGTGCGCGCGCACGGCACCGGTGCGGGCTCATCCCCGCGCGGGCGGGGAAAACATGTCCGAAAAGCTGGGCATCTGATCGAGTATCGGCTCATCCCCGCGCGGGCGGGGAAAACGCTATGACACCGCCTGCGCGCTCCAGGCTCGCGGGCTCATCCCCGCGCGGGCGGGGAAAACTGCCCACCGCCGAAGTGCCCGCGCTGATCGGCGGGCTCATCCCCGCGCGGGCGGGGAAAACATCGCCGGGCTGGGCGGCGCCGCCGCCGTCGGCGGCTCATCCCCGCGCGGGCGGGGAAAACGAAGCCGGCTCCGGCTTCTCCTCTATGACGAGCGGCTCATCCCCGCGCGGGCGGGGAAAACCGCTCCAGTTTGAGCTCGTCGCCGGTGTCGGTCGGCTCATCCCCGCGCGGGCGGGGAAAACCACCGAGACCGTTATCAAGATGGTTGGCGACTTCGGCTCATCCCCGCGCGGGCGGGGAAAACGCCGCTACGGGCGCACCGGTCAGCGCGCCGATGGGCTCATCCCCGCGCGGGCGGGGAAAACCTTTGATTGTGAGCTGAGTGGGATTGATAGCCGGGCTCATCCCCGCGCGGGCGGGGAAAACGGTGAGCGTGATCAGGTGGAGCATGGGGGTACCGGCTCATCCCCGCGCGGGCGGGGAAAACCGCCCAATGTGCGACGCTGGGCATATGGGGTGAGGCTCATCCCCGCGCGGGCGGGGAAAACGATGATGAGCATGACGGAGGTCGTCATGGATGAGGCTCATCCCCGCGCGGGCGGGGAAAACGCGCTATCCGACGCGCCTTCCTTGATCGAGTGCGGCTCATCCCCGCGCGGGCGGGGAAAACACCAGCCGCGAAACTGGAGGAAACCGCGCGGCGGGCTCATCCCCGCGCGGGCGGGGAAAACCTCTGAAGCAGTTCGTCACACTCACACACGACGGGCTCATCCCCGCGCGGGCGGGGAAAACCAGACGAATAGGAACACCGGCGGCGGCGAGCTGGGCTCATCCCCGCGCGGGCGGGGAAAACTGGACACCATGTCTCGAGGGTGGACGTGTACCCGGCTCATCCCCGCGCGGGCGGGGAAAACATCGTCCGGCTGTGGTCCCAGCTCGAACGCGCCGGCTCATCCCCGCGCGGGCGGGGAAAACTACCCAGATTCACCAATGGGCGGGGAGGAACGGGGCTCATCCCCGCGCGGGCGGGGAAAACAGGGAGCACACCTGGGTTATCTGGTGTGTGCCCGGCTCATCCCCGCGCGGGCGGGGAAAACACTCCGAGGCCATTCGCACCTACGAGACCCCGCGGCTCATCCCCGCGCGGGCGGGGAAAACCAGTTGCTGGTTGCCTTCCGCAGCCATTCCGGGGGCTCATCCCCGCGCGGGCGGGGAAAACCGTTCGTTCGGTGTACGCCTTCCCGGACCCGGAGGCTCATCCCCGCGCGGGCGGGGAAAACCATCGTCTGAAGATCGGGTGCCATGATCAGTCCGGCTCATCCCCGCGCGGGCGGGGAAAACGTCGAGCAGGGAGGTGATGATGCCAGGCAGCGCGGCTCATCCCCGCGCGGGCGGGGAAAACGTGTTCCTGCGGAGCCAGGAGGGCAACCGCAGGGGCTCATCCCCGCGCGGGCGGGGAAAACAAGGCGAAGGTCTGCCCGTTGATCGCCTTGGTGGGCTCATCCCCGCGCGGGCGGGGAAAACATTGACCGAACCGCTAACCCCCGTCGGCCTGCGGGCTCATCCCCGCGCGGGCGGGGAAAACGTGGCTGTCATGGTGTCGCGGCGTTCCATGAGCGGCTCATCCCCGCGCGGGCGGGGAAAACTGCGAGCTGAGTTGGGGTTGACGGGCGGCCCACGGCTCATCCCCGCGCGGGCGGGGAAAACGCCGTCGCCTTCACTTTCCACGCCACCGGCTACGGCTCATCCCCGCGCGGGCGGGGAAAACCACCAACCACCACACGCCCCACAAACGGCGCAAGGCTCATCCCCGCGCGGGCGGGGAAAACCCCGGCAAGACCGACGTGCTCACCAGCGCCGACGGCTCATCCCCGCGCGGGCGGGGAAAACGACGGGGAGGCGAGCGGCGAGCGCGACGGATACGGCTCATCCCCGCGCGGGCGGGGAAAACTTCAGGCGGCCCGCCACGTATCCGCCGCAGTCCGGCTCATCCCCGCGCGGGCGGGGAAAACGCCTCCTGACCTTGCACCCCGCCGCCTTAGCGCGGCTCATCCCCGCGCGGGCGGGGAAAACCATGGTGTGCTCTTTCGTGGTCGGCGCGGCTGGGGCTCATCCCCGCGCGGGCGGGGAAAACACTTTTTGACCTGCGCTTTTATCGAGCGGATCGGTCAGATCTTGGAAACCCTTGAGCTTGCCGTCTCCTCTGGAAGTTACTCATTGAGCGCCGCTTACGCAAGTGACGCGCCGCAGGATCAGGCTCGGAATACTGGCCTCGCCCTTCCGAGTAGTAGGGCCGCATCATGAGGGTCAGTCCGTCAAAGTCGACGGGCTTCCATGGATCGCCCCAGGTCAAAAAGGCAAGACCCTGCTCGTTGCGCGCCCGATAGACCAGGACTGCCCGCCCTGTCTTCATGTTCTCTGTGACAATCTCCCACAGACGCTCGCGCACACGGGCACTGAGAGTCCCAACGAAAACTCCGGGAGAAATCTCCATGAGCCACCGCGTCACGTGACCCCGCAGGCCCTCGGGAACCGCAGATAAGACGAGAACGATCACTAGAAGTCGCCCTCTTCGTAGGACACACCCGCCGCGACTGTCCCTTCATGGTCATCCCACAGGCGTAGGTCGTCCACGATGAGGTCCTCGTCGTCTTCAACGTCCAAGGCCCCGAACACCGACAGAAGATTCTTTATGTCGGCAACGCACCGCTCCAGGAGCCGAAACTCCCGAACTGCGTCACGGACAGCCTTTCGAGCAGCACTACCCACAGCCTCGTCTGTGGGTGATGCTGCCACATCGAAGGCGATGGGAATGGTGAGGTCAGCCTTGTATAGGTCAGCAATGTCGTACACGAACGAACGGTAGGTCCCGTTGTGTATGAACCCCAGCCCCGGGCTACACCCCAGCGCAACAATCACAGCATGAACAACCCCGTATATCGCAGAGTTTGCCGCAGACAACGCCTGGTTCACGACCGACCCGTCCTCGAAGTTGTCCGGGTCGTACTCGCGTCTATCCCAGGGCACACCCGTGCGCTGGGAGTGTTCACGGTACAGGCGTCGCACGCGGGCACCCTCGCGTCCGCGCAACTGCTGAAGACTCAGCTTCGACACGTCCTCGCCCGCAAAACGCATCAAGTACATGTTGCGAGCAACGGTCAGCCGCATCGACGGATCGCTCACCGCGCGAGCCTGCGCCTCCAGCAACCGTGAGG
>ERZ772909.1278-NODE-1278-length-14144-cov-7.736674_pt1 | contig 14144 bp, 30 predicted proteins | sample MGYA00511137_ERZ772909 | MGnify/ENA primary metagenome ERZ772909 (study PRJEB29015, sample SAMEA2738095) | human oral metagenome | biome: human oral; feature: human-associated habitat; material: saliva | place: China | collected 2270 ... | reverse complement strand
CTTTGTCTATCTGTTTTGTCTTTGTTTTAATGGTTTCCTGTATCAGCAGGAAGCCCGAGAGACAAACCCTGCCAGAACCGATAGTCATTGAAAATATCAAAACCGTAGAAAAGGAAACTATCGTGAGAGACACGATAATTTTGACCCCAAAAGACAGTATCCGAACGATAGTGAAAATAGAGTGCCCAGATGGAGGGAAACCCAAAATTAAGGATATAAAACATGGGCAAAAAGGGAGCATTCTAAAACTACCAGAGGTTTCACTCAATGGTAATCAGCTTAGCATAGATTGTAAGGCTCAAGCTGAAAAATTAGCCCTAAAACTTTACGATAAATATGTGAAAGAACACGAGAATAAAATTCAAGTTCAATACATAGAAAAGCCCTTTGCGTGGTATCACAAGGCCCTAATGTGGGTGGGAGGTGCTTTTCTACTCTCTCTTGTGATTCAGCTTATTTTATTCATTAAATCTAAAATTTAAAGTAAAAAACAATGGAACAAGTATTTATTGATAATCCACAACTGGATGTCGTTTATAAAACTGCTGATGGTAAGTATTTTCTATTAGAAAACGATGCTCAAAATTATGCATCTACATTGGAAGATAAAAAAGTATCAAAACTAATCCGACAGGATATATCACCTACAAATGAAGAGGAGAAAAAAGAACTTTCAGAAGGAATTCAAGAAAAGCAAGACATTAACCAACAAGAAAATATTATAGAAGAAAAATCTAAAAAGACTGAAAATAAAGATGAATAATGTAAAATTTATTAGACAGAATGGAGGTCTCTCTCGTGAGTTATCAGGAGATGACCATATCTCTGGACTGATTGTTTATGGTGAAACGACCGTAGATAAAAAACTAATTCTATCCATAGAAGAATTGGAACATTTAGAAGTTACTGCTCAAAATCATCCTGTATTGCATTATCATGTTTCGGAGTTTTTTAGAATGAATGAAGGAGCAAAACTTTATATTCAATCTGTTGCGGAGAGTGATGGAAATTATACCGAAGTAAAAGTTTTGCAAAACTTCTCCGAGGGAAGCATCCGTCAAATTGCAATTTGTGATTTTAAAAGAGCTTTAAATACGCTTTCTAATTCGATAACCAAACTTAACCAAATTGCTACGGAACTAGCACAAGAGAATATTCCTTTAAGTATACTTCTTTCAGTCAAAATTACTGCTGAAGATATGAGCAAACTTCCAGACTTACACTCACTTAATGCAGAAAGAGTAAGTGTAGTCATTGGTCAAGATGGTGCGGGGCGTGGAAACTTCTTATCATCTACTATACCTTCTATTTCTTGTATTGGAGCAGTTTTAGGAGTAATTTCTAAAAGCTCTGTACATGAGAGCATTGCGTGGGTGGAGAAGTATAACTTAGTAACTTCCATAGCGTATGACAAAACCCTTACAGGAGGAGAAGAAAAAGCTAGAGAATTAGACCGTATTGGTTTTTGTGATGGTTCTGCATTAGGGAATTACACCCCAAAACAATTAGAAGCTATTCATGAAAAGGGCTATATCTTTATGGTAAAGCATACAGGAATTGCAGGAAGTTATCTCAATGACAGTTTCACTGCTACAAGTTTAGAGGGAGATTTCGCTTATTTGGAGAATAACCGAACTATTGATAAAGCCATTCGTGGACTGAATAAGGTTTTGATAAAGAAAATTTCTGGACCTGCTTATATAGACCCTGATACTGGACTTTTAGAAGCCTCAGGAGTGGTCGCATTAGAAGCTCTTTGTGATGATATTTTAGATGTGATGAAACGAAACGGGGAAATCAGTGGATATGCCGTGAGTATCAATCCTAATCAAAAATTGCTGAAAACTTCAAAATTAGAAATCGTGGTGAAAATCGTTCCTGTAGGAACTCTTAGAGCTATTGAAGTAAAAATAGGTTTAACCCTTAAAAAAGATTAAAAAATGGTAGAATTAGAACCACTTATTAACGGAAGAGAATACGGCTGGGCAGATATTACCGCTACAATTGGAGGAGTGCCTGTAACAGGGATTACCGCCATAAAATACGGCGAAGAGATGGAAAAAGAAAATATCTACGGTGCAGGGAGAAATCCTGTCTCTCGTGGTTATGGGAGAATAAAGGCAACGGCTTCTATTACCTTACTTTCAGGGACGGTATTTGCTTTAAAAGCCAAAGCAGAAAAAGGTCAGCTTCATCGTTTAGCTCCGTTTTCTATTACCGTCAGTTATCAGCCTGATGCAGGGCCTATGGTAATTCATATACTGAAAAACTGTGAGTTTAAGAAAACAGAATTGGATTGGAAAGAAGGAGACATGAGCAAAGCCATAGAATTTGAACTAATAGTCTCTCATATCGTGGATAAAACTATATAAAAAATAATGCTTTTGTGAAGGACTTTTGGTCCTTCATAAGAGTTAAAAAATCAAAAAATATGAACGAAGATTTAATTTGTGGATTAGATGCCACACAAATAGAAGAACTCAAACAAGATAAAGGAGCCTTGGTGCTTGTCAGTGTAAATTTTGGAGAAAATGTCCATCAGGCTATTTTTAGAGAGCCGACCTTTAAGGATTTACAAGCGATGAGTAAAATCTCAAAATCTGATGAGTTAAAGGGATTAAGTGCTGCTTATGATAACTGTATCATTAAAGCTGATGAAGAAATAGAAAACAGAGATTTACTCAAAATAAAAGCCGTAAGTGCTTTAATGGAGCGTGCACGAAAAACCACTTCCGAAGCAAAAAACTTATAAGCTCACTACAAAGTGAGCAATCAGAATACGAAAAACTCAAAGCTGATGCCATCATTAGAGCAAATTTTCATCTTAATCCAGATGAACTGCAAATAAGCCAGTGGTCAAAGCTCTACGCTCAAGCAATATGGCTGGAAGAATGGAGACTCAAAAACCAAGCTGAATTATTTATGGGATTGTTTGGGGGTGATTAAGGATTATTTTCTTTCCTTCTTTTGTTATTTTTTAATATAAAGTCCATCATAATTAGATCATCATCAGAAATAGATGAAGTCTTATTGCTACTTTCTTTGAAAGCACAAAAGGGCATAAGTAAAAATCCTACCGCTACACCCATGACAAATAATAATATCGCTAATCCTATTACTTGAGTTGGAAAAAATATAATGCCTATGATAAGGGCTGTCCAAAAGGTGATTTTTAATAGTTTCATATCAAAACTTTTAACAAATATACTAAAAAATGTCAAATAATATATCAGGTAAATTTAAGGGTCGTGGGTGAGGACATCATCGGTTCGGTTACTCGTGAGCTTGAACAATTAGAGCAAACTGCCCAAAGAACGACCAAAAGTAAGAAGATAAAGAAGAACTAAAAAACACCACAGAAACCACCCAAAAACACACCAAAGAGCATAAAACCATAAAGTGCACACCAAATCCAAAAACAAAGAAAAACACACCAAAAAAAGGGCGTAGACTGGGGGTCATCCTCCCACTCATAGACTTTGCGGTGCTTATTTATGGTATTTGAAGAATCATGTTAAAAACAAAATTAATGAGTGAAATTAAAAAATTAGCCCCCTTTGTCCTAAAATGGAAAGGAGGCTTTGTCAATGACCCTGCCGACAAAGGCGGTGCCACCAACAAAGGCGTAACCATAGCCGTTTGGCAAAAACAAGGATACGATAAAAACGGAGATGGAAAAATTGATGTCAAAGACCTTAAAAACCTATCCGATGAAGACGCTACCGCAATCATGAAAAAGCATTATTGGGACAGATGGAAAGCCGACCAAATCAAAGACCAAAGAGTCGCAAATACTCTCGTAGATTGGCTCTGGTACAGTGGGGCATGGGGCATTAAAATACCACAAAGAATTCTCGGACTAAAAGTAGATGGTATCGTAGGAGAAAAAACTATTACCGCAGTCAATAACGCCCCTGCTAACTTTCTACAAACCCTCTACAAAGAACGACAAGAATTCCTCGAGAGAATCGCTAAAACAAACCCCACGCAAAAACGATTCCTCAAAGGCTGGCTCAACAGATTAGACGACCTCAAAAAACAGAACGCACGGATTTAATCCGTGTGTTTTTTATGTTTTTCCTGAAAAAAAAGTCAGTGGAAAATTTGGATAATAATAACTAAATAGTTATCTTTGCAACATCAATTAAAACATTTAAGTAATGAAATATTCAGAGTTTCATAGGTGGATAAAACGAAATGACTGGCAAGTCTTACGGATAGCAGGAAGCCACTACATTTATGAAAAAAACGGCAAAACCTATCCAGTCCCCTATCATGGTAGTAAAGAAATGAGCGAACCATTAAGAAAGAAAATCATCAAGGAAATGGGCTTAAAATAAGCCCTATCCTTAAAATAATAAATCAAATGAAAGCAATTATCAGAATAGAAGCCTCCACAGATTTTTTAGGAGCATGGGCAGAAAATTTAGAAGGAGTAACCGCTGGTGGAAACACAATGAGCGAACTGAAAAAAAATATTTTAGAATGTATTGATATTCAAAAAGAATTAGGAAATATCCCTAATGAAAATTATGAGTTAGTCTATCAATACGATACCCAAAGCTTATTAAAATATTATGGTAAAATATTTACCATGCCAGCATTAGAACGCCTTACAGGAATTAACCAAAAGCAACTACACCACTACATCATGGGAAAAAGCACCCCAAGAGAACAAACTAAAAATAAAATAGAAATTGCCATGCATACTTTGGGACAAGAACTTTTAGCCGTAAAATTATAATGTTTTAATTGACCATTCTGAATATTATAACGGCTTTATCCCCACTTCGGTGGGGCTTTTTTTTATTTTTTTTGAAAAAAGTGAGTGAAAAATTTGCAGGTTACAAAAAAGTAACCTATATTTGCACTAATAAAATGTAAGTTTTATGAGTAGTAGTGATTTAATAAGATTGGTTGAAAAGGATGGCTGGGTAATAAAATCTGTAAATGGAAGTCATCATCATTTCAAACATCCTACCAAAAAAGGAAAAGTAACTATCCCTCATCCAAGAAAAGATTTACCCATAGGGACAGTGAATGCAATCTTAAAACAAGCGGGGCTGAAATAAGCCCCCATCACTACTAATTTTTAAACATAAAAATTATGAAAAAAATAAAAGTAACAGTAAGGAAAGAAAAGGGAGTATATTGGGCAAATACAGAAAATATAGAGGGAATTGTAGTAGCTGATGGTCATTCTTTTGAAGAAATGAAAAAAAATCTACAAGAAGCCTTTGAATCTCATCTAAAAGTCTGTGAGGAGGATGGAGATATAGATTTTGTAAAAAAATACAAAAATGGCGTGGAATTCGTCTATCAAATAGACCTCAATGGTATATGTAAACAACTTCCTGAACTCAATCTATCTGAACTTGGGAGAAGACTCTCTATCAGCCCCGTAATGATGAGAAAATATGCCACAGGAAAAACCAAAGCGAGTGAAAAACGCCTAAAAGAAATAGAACAAGGAATACATCTAATAGGAAAAGAATTACAACAAATATCACTACTCTAAAACTATGTTTTACCCCACTTCGGTGGGGCTTTTTTTATGTTTTTCCTTTAAAAAATGGGTAGAAAATTTGGATATTGCGAATATTCGTAGTATATTTGTAGTGTTAATAATAAAGATATAACATATGACAGAAGAAACAACAAGCCGAGAGCTTACAGACAAAGAATGGGAACTTATACAGGCAATCAGAAATTATAAACGAGCCTACCCAAACGGAGCAAAGAGATTTATTAGCTACATTCAGGAGTTATTAGGTGATTTGCTTGATAGAGTTTAATTCAGCCCTCTATGAGGAGGGCTTTATATAAAAATTAAAATATGGAAATAATAGCAAAAGAAAAACAAACAATGATGCAACAATTAGATGATATTGTCATAGATGTATCATGGAGACAAATTGCCCAAGATTATTTTGGTAAATCTTCTTCTTGGATTTATAATAAATTACACGGAAGAGATGGAAATGGAGGACATGGAGAATTCAGTCCTGAAGAGAAAGAGATTTTGAAAGGAGCATTGGTGGATATTTCAGAGAGAATCCGCCGTGCTGCCAATAGCATTCAGTAAGCTGTCATATTTACTAATTTTATTATTAACACCAAGCCCTACGAAAGGTGGGGCTTTTTTATTTTTCCTGAAAAAAAGCGAGTGGAAAATTTGTACAATTCACAAAAGGTTATTATATTTGTAGTGTAATTAAAACCTAAGAAGATGAATGAAGAAAAGGAACGGATAAGGCAAGAACTCTTAAAAGAATTGGAACAACTGACCAAATATTACAAAGAAGTATCCGCAAGAGGGAAGCAAATAAAAAAGTTTTACGATAATGAAATTAGCAGAATTGTAAAAGCCCTCAAAGAATTAGGAGTTTAACCCCAAAGCCCTCTGAAAAATGAGGGCTTCTCAAAAAATAAAACAATGTTATCAAGAGTATTAGAATTAAAAGAAAGATTCATCAATGCCACAACGCAAGAGGAAAAAAACGCAATAGATGAAGCCATGCAAGAACTCATGAAAGAAAACCCCAATGCATGGGCAGAAGCTATGGTAGAAAGTGCCAAAAGAACTGCCGATAAAGCAGAAAGTTTGGTAAAAAGAGAAAGGATAAGAGCAGAGTTAGGTAATTTTCTGAACATCTTGCCTCTATCCCATATCGCTGAGCATTATTTTAAGAAAAGTAGACAATGGCTTTATCAAAGAATTAATGGCAATATTGTCAATGGAAAACCCGCACAATTTACTGATGAAGAGATAGAGACCTTGAACTTCGCACTACAAGATATAAGTAAAAAAATAGGCTCAATAAGAGTTGCTTAATTCTTATGTTTTAATTATACCCAGCCCCATGCTTTGAGCCGAAGCGTGGGACTTTTTTTTATTTTTTTTGAAAAAAATCAGTGAAAAATTCACAAGGAACAAAAATGTTCCTTATATTTGCAGTGTTCAATTAAAGTTCTTTGACATTATGAAATTTTCAGAATTTTACAGATTGTTAGAACAGCATGGCTAGACTATCAAAAAGGGGAAGATACATCACAAGTATGTTCATCCTGATTTTGACAACTTCATTCCTGTAGGAAGGCATCCAAGTAAAGAAGTCCCAAAAGGAACCCTTGAAAAAATGCTCAAAGAAGCAGGACTGAAAAAGTAACTTGCAAAATGCTCCACTGCTAAAGTGGTGGAGTATTTTAATTGAACAAAAGACAAAAGAATAAATTAAAATGAAAAAAACAACATTAATCATTGAAAAGGCTGAAGATGGTGGGTACGGAGTCTATAGCAAAGAAATCCCTGGTGTGATAGGCTATGGGGTAACAGAAAATGAAGCCAAAGAAGATGCAAAGGAGATTTTAGAGGAGCAAGCCGATTTTTACAAACAAAAACATGGAGTATTTCCAGAGTGGTATTCCGAGGATATGGAGGTAGAATATCGTTATGCTTTTTCAGGTTTTTTCTTGGCGTTTCCATTTTTTAATGTGAGTAAGTTTGCCGAAGAAATAGGCATAAACGCTTCTTTGATGAGAAAATATAAGGAAGGTTTAGCATTTGCCTCCGAAAAACAAAAAGCCTTGATACAAGGAAAATTCAATGAAATAAAACAAAAAATGAACCTAGTGCAGTTCTAAAAACAAAGCACTTTAATTGAACACCAAGCCCCACCGAAGTGGTGCTTTTAATAAAATATAAAATATGGAAATAAATGTTAGTAAAAAACAATCTGTAAAGGAAACATTAAATGATATTGCTCTTGATATATCTTGGGCAAAATTATCTAAAAAATATTTTGACCGCTCTCCATCTTGGATATACCATAAAATAGATGGTATAGATGGAAACGGAAATGCTGGTGGATTTTCTCACGAAGAAATGGAGCAGTTCAAAGGGGCATTATATGACCTCTCGGAGCGCATCCGTAAAACCGCCGACCAGCTATAAAGAAAATAGTTTTAATAACTATTGATTAAATTTAACATTCAGCCCCACCCTCTCGGTGGGGATTTTTTTTTATTTTTTTTGAAAAAAAGTGAGTGAAAAATTTGCAGGTTATAAATTTATAACCTATATTTGCAATATAAAATTAAAACAATGCCTACACTTTTTATTTTATTAGGATTTAGATTTTCTTTTTTTTCCAATGACCATTTACCTATTCATATCCATGCAATTAAAGGAAAAATTTATGCTAAAATCCAAGTTTTACCAAAAGTAGAACTCATAGAAAATAAGGGACTGACGGCTTCTGAACTAAAAAAAGTAATTGGTGCCGTAGAAGAAAATAAAGATATCATCATAGAGCGTTGGAATGATTTTTTTAACACAAAATAAATATGATAACACAAGACAAAATCAAAAAAGTATGGCTTACAGATGAAGCTATTTTTATAGAAACCCTCGAGGGAAAGGTAGCACAAGAAAATTTTGAGGATTTTCATAGATTAAAATATGCCACAAAAGAGCAAAGGAATAATTATGAGCTGAATGTATTTGGAATTCATTGGTCAGAAATTGATGAAGATTTAAGCTATGAAGGTTTCTTTCATAAAAAAGAAATCCCATCTGAAATAGGGAAAATTTTTAGCCAATTAGGAGAGCTTAATATCTCGGCGTTTGCTCGTAGAGTAGGTATTTCCCAGCCCCTTATGGCAGCCTATTTGAGTGGTTCTAAAAAACCGAGCAAAGAAAGAAAAAAAGAGATTGAGAAAGAATTACACTTATTCGGACAAGAACTTTTAGCAATAGAACTATAAAGTATCATTTCAACACTTTTTTACTTTATCTATTGTTCTCCCCACCCCAGCGGTGGGGCTTTTTTTTATTTTTTTTGAAAAAAAGTCAGTGGAAAATTTGGATAATACGCAAAAGATTATTATATTTGCAATGTAATTAAAACATAAAGAAGAATGGAAACAAAAGAGTAATTAATAGAAGAAAAATTAAGGTATGAAAAATTACTTCTAACTGCTATAGAAATTTATCACAGAATACCTGCTAAGCTACAAAGTGCCTATGATAAAGAAATCAAAGAATATATTAAAGAACTAAAAATGCTAAACCAAAGAATATGGCGAATGAAATAAACTCGCCATATTCTTCATAAAAAAGAAATAAAATGGAAAAATTTTTAAAAATAAAGGAAGAATATCTTAATGCTCCTAATATTGAAATATCAAATGAAAAACTATCATTGCTAAGACAAATGATAGAAGATGAACCCGAAAAATATGCAGAAGCTTTTTTGGAAATCAGTCAGCAAAAACTCGATGAGTTAAAAGAGCTTAATGTAAAATTAGCCTTACAAGAAGTCAGCGAATTTATTTCATTTTCTTATATCGCAAAAAACTACTTTAATAAAAGTAAAGAGTGGTTTTATCAAAGAGTAAATGGCTATATTGTCAATGGCAAACCTGCAAAATTCACAGAAGAAGAAATTGATATTCTAAACCTTGCTATACAAGATTTAAGTAATAAATTAGGCTCTGTAAGAGTTGCTTGATTCTTATGTTTTAATTACACCCAGCCCCACACTTTGAGCCGAAGCGTGGGGTTTTTTTTTATTTTTTTTGAAAAAAGTGAGTGAAAAATTTGCGAGAAACAAAAATGTTTCTTATATTTGCACTACTAAACAATAAGAGTTCTTTGAAATGAAAACAAGTAAATTATTAAAAATCCTTATAGAGGATGGTTGGTTCTTGTTAAGACATGGTGCTAATCATGATATTTATCAGCATCCAACAAAGGAAGGAATTGTAATAGTCCCTAGGCATGGAGCGAAAGAAATCCGCAAAGGGACAGAAAACAAAATCCTAAAACAGGCAGGGCTGAAATAAGCCCTCTGTTTCTCTTATTGTTTATTTTAATTTTATATTTTATGGTAATAAAAATCATTTTAGAAAGAAGCAATACAGGGTATTCTGCCTATGCAGAAAATATAGATGGAGTGTTTACTGCAGGAGATAATATTGAAGAAATTAAAGAAAATATTAAGGAAGTGATAGGCTATCAAGTGGAATATCTGGAAGAAAAAGGAGAAAAAGAAAAAGCCGAAAATCTCAAAACCGCTACATTAAAATATTTTATAGACCTTAATTGTTTCTTTGAGTATTACTCTCTTTTTAATAAAAGTGAATTAGCCAAATATATCGGTATCAATCCCAGCCATCTCCGTAGGCTTTCTATGGAAAACATGGAACTATCAGACCAAAAAGCACAGCAGATAGAACAAGGATTAAAACGCCTATCCCAAGAGCTTTCACAATATTGCTTTTCATAGAGCATCTTATTTGTTTAGTAATTATCCCCACTTCGGTGGGGATTTTTTTATTTTTTTTGAAAAAAGTTGTTAAAAAACTTGCGTAAAAGTAAAATATTTTTTACCTTTGTAGTGTTAAATTAATAAAGATTAGAAGTTCTTATGAAAACTAATGAATTATTAAAAATTCTCAAAAAAGGTGGTTGTAAGCCTTTTCGAGATTCCAAAGGAAGCCACCAAATATGGCACAATCCTACCACTGGCGAAAAATGTGTAGTCCCCATACACCCCAGCAAAGAAGTGGGAAAAGGACTAGAAAATGTAATCATCAAAAAACTATTGGGGAAATAAATCCCCAGTAGTTTTACAAAAAATGTACAGATATGAAAACAACTTTTATTGTAGAAAAAACAAACACAGGATACTCCGCCTATTCAGAAGATGGGAGCATTGCTACCGTAGGAGAAACCTATAAAGAGTTAAAGAACAATATGTTAGAAGCATTAAATATGCTTTTAGAAGAAGAAAATAAACCTTTAGCAACGAAAAAGGATATTGTAATAAAATTTGATTTGGCTCAATTTTTTGAGTATTATAATGGCATTAATATCTTGGCTTTGAGCGAGAAAATGGGTATCAATAATAGCCTTATCTCTCAATATAAGACAGGTAAAAAATTCCCATCAGAGAAACAAGCTCAAAGGATTTTTGAAGGCATTAAATCTTATGGTAAAGAACTCTCTGCTATAGATTTAGTGTAAGACTTTAGTCTTTTTAATTTAACACCCCGCCCCACACTTTGAGCCGAAGCGTGGGGCTTTTTTTTATTTTTTTTGAAAAAAGTCAGTGAAAAATTTGGATAAAAGTATATATTTATATATCTTTGCAGTATTGAAATGATAAAGTAATAGTTCTATGAAATACAATGAATTTTTTAGAGAAATTAAAAAGAAAGGCTGGCGACTTCTCAGGCAAGGAAAAGGAAGCCACGAAATTTGGACAAATGGAATAATTGAGGTGACAATCCCCAATCATGGAAGTAAAGAACTCCCCAACGGATTAGAAAAATCATTAAGAAAACAAATGGGGCTATAAAAAAGCCCCTCCTAAAATATAACATTATGAAGACAATCAATGTAATAATAGAGAGAGCAAGTGATGGAACTTACGGAGCATATGCAGAAAATGTACCAGGCATCTATGGAGCAGGTGATGATGTAAAAGAAGTGAAACAAAGCATTATTGATGGAATAGAAACCATTAAAGAATATTTCACAGAAGTGCCAGAAATCCTAAAAGGCAATTATGAAATAAAATATAAATTTGACACCGAAAGTCTTTTACAATATTATAAAGGCATTTTAGGTAATCCAGCCTTTGAGAAAATTACAGGCATTAATCAAAAACTTATTCATCATTATTCCACAGGCTTAAAAAAACCAAGAGAAGCCCAAAGAAAAAAGATACAAGAAGGCTTACACGCACTTGGCAAAGAACTTTTAGCAATAGAACTATAAAGTATCATTTCAACACTTTTTTACTTTATCTATTGTTTTACCCCACCCCACACTTTGAGCCGAAGCGTGGGGATTTTTTTATTATCTTTGCGTATTAAAACTATAAATTTTTACAAAATGAAACAATTTTTATTTTTGGTTATTATGACAATAGCCGTGTTTGATTTAAAAGCACAAGATTTGAACGACCAGGTTAATAAGCTTTCTAAATTAGTCGAGCTTGGAAACAAAAGTAGGGAGAAAAGGGATAGCGTCCTAATTGAAATTAAAAAACTGGAAGATGTAACCACTTCTGTTCAATTGAAAAATGTGGCAAATGAAGCCTATAACTCTATCAAAGAACTTTCTGATTTAGAAAAACACATTGTATATTCTAAATCATTGTCGGATTTATCAAAAGAAGACTTGAAAAACTTTAAAACCAATGAAGATAAATTTAGAGAAATAGCGTTTATTCATCATAAAAGAGAACAAGACTTTTATCCATATTTATCTATAAAAAAAGGAGCCCTCAATATGAGATTGAAAGCTTACTATAAAGGAACAAGCTGGATATTTTTTAATAATGTAATTCTTCTTTCAGGGGACAAAAAATATAATATTTCTTTTCCTAACACGGATAGAGAAGCTATGTCTGGATATGTTTATGAAGAAGGCGATATATGGGTTTCTCCAGAATTGCTCAAAAACTTAAGAGATGTAGCACAAAATAACGAGGTGGAAATAAGATATAGTGGAAAGTATAACCATGATAGGGCTTTAAGCAAAAAAGAAATTAACACACTACGAGAAGTTATTGAACTTTATGATAAATTAAAAAAATAACTTAAAAACTCTCCAAATGTTTGGAGAGTTTATTTTTTTTATTCTTATATATGCAATGCATAACAGGGGTTTTTATATCTAAGAAATATTATTTTAATTTTTCCCTCTAATTATCAGCGACTTATAATATTTATTATAAAAAATTGTTGTGGAAATTTGCTACAATAATTTTTTGTTGTATATTATACAATATAATTAATGTGGGTGTTAATTATCTTAAAATGCCTCCTACGAAATGAGGCTGCAACAGAAAAAAGAAAAGACTTAGGCTTCTTCTTACAACTGAAACTAAGTCTTTCCAAATTGCTAAAAGCAATTTTTCCGTAAAGTAATGAAGAAGGTAAGGGGTTCGCCCCTTACTATTTCAAGTGCAAAGTTAAATAAATATGAATATTTTTAAAAATTTGCAAAAAAAATGGCACAACTTCTGGAATAAAGAAGTAGAAGGTGGCTTTGAAATTAATATCAATTTGGATATTGAACAGGTTATTTTTATCTTAATTTTAATCATTGGTTTATTATGGATAATCTTGAAATAAATAAAGAAATAGAGCGTATAATGGATATTTTCTGTATGAAAGCAGACATCGCCACCAAAGCAATGGGAATGAGTGCCAATGCCTTTCGTTTAAAAAAATTAGGCAAAAACTACCGATATTTTTCCTCTAAAAATTTACAAGATTTAAAAAACTACATAAAACAAGAAGCTGATAAACTCTAATGAAAGTCGTTCCTCACGGAGCGATTTTTTTTTATTTCTAATTTAAATTAAGGCTGGCACTATTGTAAATAGTTTCATTGTATTTTATTGTTTTAATTGTATTTTATTGTTTTAATTGTTTGTAAATCAATAAAATACAAGTCTTTTTCAGAAATTGACACAAATAAAATAGTGTTTGTGTCAGTTCTTGTGTCATTTGATAAAAAAAATAATCTAATCAATGTGCCGTTATATGCATTTTAGAGTAGATTATCCTGCCATTTTATGTTATTTTTTCAAAAAAGCAGACTCACAGGGACTTTATTTATATTATAATAAATCACTATAAAGTATCATTTTGTTCAAAATCAATAAATTATATCAAATTGTAATTGTGATGAATTATCATAAAACCTCAAGCCTACTAAAAAGAAAGATAAGCAAGGATTTAAAAAATGATGCATACATAGAGGCTGTAATGAATATACTAAAAGGTGTAGAATAAAACTCGGGGTTTGTAAGAAGAAAAAAATGCTAAAAAATATAGTAAAAAAGAGAGTGATAACCAAAACAAAGAACTTCTTACATTATCCAATTTAATTAGCAAAAACAATAATAATAAATGTGAATAAATGAAAATAAAACATAGTAATAAAATCATAATAAATTGATATACAGATACATATATTTTAAATAAATCTAAGAATATAATTTTATAACTCGGGGTTTGTAAGAAAAAAAAGCTCATAACTAATTGATTTTATTTCAGTTATGGAAATCATATAAATATAATAAAAGAATAAATAAATATTATTAATATGATAAAAAGAATAA
>ERZ772909.1276-NODE-1276-length-14169-cov-4.117259_pt1 | contig 14169 bp, 19 predicted proteins | sample MGYA00511137_ERZ772909 | MGnify/ENA primary metagenome ERZ772909 (study PRJEB29015, sample SAMEA2738095) | human oral metagenome | biome: human oral; feature: human-associated habitat; material: saliva | place: China | collected 2270 ... | reverse complement strand
AAAAAAAGCATTGGAGGAACTCAAGAATGCCACAGATGACTAAGGGAGGAAAATATATTTTTGGTTGGTCGAGGATAAGAGTAAATGGAGAACTGATCTTTCCGAGAATGGCGGTAGATGAATATAAGCTAAAATAAGAAAATCACATTTATATTGTTTCAGGAAGTAAGCAAACAGGAGGGTTTAGTGTAATGACCGAACATTTACTTTCCCATTCAACACTCAAAAATATATTAGAAGAAAATCCAAGTTTAGCAAAGAGAAGTTTGAGAGAGGGAGAGTTGATTACTTACAAAGGAAGAAAATACGGTTGGCTTGTACTAAATAAAAGTGCAGTATATCTTTCAGATGATTTGATGAAGATGTTAGAAATAAAAGTCGGAGATAAACTCTTAGCTATTCGTAGCAGTGATATTGCTTTTACAATGGGATTCAGAGGTTCGTTGATAGATAAAGCGAATAATTTTAAGGAGAAAATCGAAACTTTCTGATGTGAGTATGTTGTTTTGACGATTTTTGAAAAAGATGATAAAAAAGAATATAAAACATCTGTACTTATAGAAAGAATTGAGTTTTGTGGAAGTAAAAAAGATAAGGGAAGTAATGAAACAGAAGAAGCAAACGGAACGGATCCGAATTCTGATGAATTTCCTTTTTAAAAATTAAAAGATAGGAGTAAATAAAAATGGAGAAATTAGGATACACAAGAGCAACACAAAAATTAATATATTGGTTGATTGATGACTTTGCTAATTTTTGGCAAGGAAACGAAGCAGGAGCAAAGCCAAGCTTTATAGAATTAGCTTACACAAAAGAAGTTTTAAAAAGTGAGTTTATAAAAGTCTACGATGGTTTTGATACTGTTAAAAATGCTCAAGCATTCCTAATTTCTTCTTTAATGAATAAAGATAATCTAAGTGTTGATGAACTTACAGAAAACGTTTTAAAGGCATTACAGAGCCTAGCAATTCAAAATGGGGGCTTTAGTCTATCGTTGAACGCTCTAACACAGAAGCAAGCTAATGACCTTGTAAAATGGTTGTTTGAAATGGCTATCTATTGGGAGATACCACTTAGAATGGAAATAAGAGATTTATTTGCTCAAGATTATCATGACGCTTTTATTTATGCAACTTTAAAGAAAAAGATTTGTTGTATATGTGGAAAGCCTGGAGAGTTACAACATTTTGATAGAGTTGGAAGCTCAGGCTATAAATCAGATACAGGGCTAAATTATAGAGTGATGTGTCTTTGTAGACAACATCATGATGAAGCTGATAATTGCATTTCAAGAATCGATTTTATGAAGAAATATCACTTAGCTGGAATATATCTAAGTCCTGAACAAGTGAAAGAATTAAAGAAAGTGTATAAAGGACACTTTCAAGCATTTAAGGAGGAGTAAATGAAGTTTATTAAATTTGAATTTGGAGACGGAACTTATGAATTGATTAATTTATCTAGTATTCAATCAGTAAGTTTTATAGACAATGAAATGATGATAGGAAGCACAAACACCGAAGCTTATTATTTTAGTTCACAAAAAGAAGCTAGAAATTATATAAAAAATTTTGATGAAGTTAAAGAACTTCTATTAAAAATGTCTGAAAATTAAAAGCTAGATTTTACGACTATTTCAATTTTGGAAACAGTCGTAAAAATCTAAAGTTGAACATTTTGCTAACGTCTGGAAGATGTTGAAATTATAGAAAATATGGAGGATAAGATGGAAATTAAAAAACTAAAAAATGGGAATTTTGAAATAACAAGAGAATATTTAGAAGAATTATTAGAGTCAGATTTTAAATTAAATGCTTTAATCAACGGTGGAATGGTTGATTGGGAGTTTTATGATGAAGCTATGGAAGATTTTAATTTTGACGATGTGATAGATTTTATTGAATCAATAGAATAATGGAGGAAGTAATGGAAAAAGAAAAGGTATTGAAATTTAAAATAATGGAAGCTAATAATTTTGGAATAACTGGAGTTTTAATACAAAATACTGAGATTTTAAAAAGAAATATGGATACAAAATATTCAAGAAGTTATAAATTTCCAAGTTGGGATTTCATAAATAAAAAACTTTATACATATGGAGATGAAAAATATGACAATTTGATATTTACAGTTCCAAAAGAAGATATTGATTTATTTTTAGAAAAAATAAATTGTATTAATGAAAAATATGGAATACCTAAGAGATGGAGAGCGAAAACAAATGAAGAATATTTTACTATAAAAGACGATGGTTATATTAATAAATATGTAGATATCTATAGTACTGATGATGATTATAAATACAACTTAGGAAACTACTTTAGAACGTATAAAGAAGCAGAAGAAGTTTTAAAATCTAAAGAATATAGAGATTTTTGGAGTAAAGTTAGAAATAACAAAATAGGAGGATAAGATGTTATTAAAAAAAATAATAATGTTTTTATTATTAATGCCTATTGCGGCATTAATTGGAACAGGACTTACAATAATATTGGATGCAATCGTACAATGGTTCTTAAATAAATGGGATTAGGAGGAGATATTGGAGAATGAGAACAGAGACTGAAATAAGAGATAAATTAAAAGAGTATGAAGAAAATATTAAATTTTTAGAAACTTCTTTAAAAAATAATGAAATAATTGAAGAGTTAAAAAGAGAAACAGTCATTTTAAAATGGGTTTTAGGAGAAATTAAAAAAATTTAATTAGGAGAATAAAAATGTGGAAGTGTAAAGAATGTGGTTGTACTGATTTTGAAGAAGAAAGAATAATTAGAAATAAAATATCACCTTATGAAATTAATGAAAATGGAATTATTACAGCGAATGAATGTGATGAAAAAGTTAGTAATATTAGAAAAGCTATATATTGTACCAATTGCGGTAATTATAAAATTGGATTTTACTTAGGAGATATAGCTGAATGGGAGGAAGAAGATGATTAAATATGTAGCAACTGTAAAAATAAAAAGGATTTGAATTGAACAGAACCATAAAAGCTGAATTATACAAGCCTTACTATATGAATGATAACGAGTTAGAAGAAGCTGAAAGAATGTTAAAAGCTGATTTAAGAGAGATTTATGGGAATAATATAGAAATATCTAATTATCATATAGGAGTGTGTGAAAATGGAGATTAGAGAGCCTAAAAGTTTTTTTGATATGCTTGAATTACAGAAATTCCAAGACAAGCACATAAAAAATAACGAGCCAAGACAATTAAAACATATAAAATTATCTTTAATAGCTGAAGCTATTGAATTTAATGAAGAAACTAAAGATAGTCATAAAACTTGGAAACCTTTCAAATATAATAAAGAAAAAGAATTGGAGGAGTTAGTTGATGTTTGGTTTTTCACTGCTCAATTAATTAATTATGCTGAAATGATAGACCAATTAACTATTTTAGAGAGAAAAGAACTAGATAAATTCTTTATAGATATAGATGTTAATTTTGATTTTAAAGTTGATATTTTAACAGTTATCTTTAATTTAAAGCCTTCTGTTTTATGCTATGATTGGCTTAAATTCTTTATTAAAGATTTAATGATAGTTACAAATAAATACGGATATACAACTAAAGATATACTTGAAGGATATTATAAGAAACTGAATAAAAATTTAAATAGAATAGGGAAGGAGTGGAATTGATGATTGAGTATTTACAAGAATTAAGAGTAAGAGATGGAAACAATATAAGAATTATAAACAGTCACATATTCAAAGAAAAATGTATGAATGAAGAAGAAATAGAGGCAAAGAAATTTGAATTTTCTAAGAGAATGAGAGATATTTATTCTTCAGATGGGAAAAATTTAGAGATTATAGATAATATAATAACTGAGGTGAATTAAATGAACACTTTAATATATAATGCTAAGGAAGTTATGGAACTTTTAAAATGTTCTAGGGCAACTGCTTATAGAACAATAGATAAAATTAATCAGATACATTGTAAAAAAAATAAATTAGATGTGAAGGTACTTTCAAGTGGAAAAATTAGTAAAAAACTTTTCCATGAATATTATCCAAACAATTAAAAGATTTACAATTCTTGAAAGTGGGAGTAATATTATATAAACTCCCTCTTTTTTTAAAGGAGGATAAAATGAAAAATGAAAACGGATCAGGCAGTGTATATAAACTTAGTGGAAAAAGGAGAAAATGTTGGGTCGCAAGAGTTACAATTGGCTTTGAAAATGGAAAGCAAAAGAGAAAAATTATAGGAACATATGAAACTAGAAAAGAAGCACAAGCTGAGTTACTAGGATATTTGAATAATCCAACTCTTTATAGTGGTAAGACTTTCAAAGATGTAAAAGATTTATGGTATAAAGGATATTCTAAAACAGTATCTAGTATTACTTTAAAAAACTTAGAATTTCAGTTAAAAAAATTAGATGTGTTTGATGAGGTTAAAATAAAAGAATTGAAATTATATACATTACAAAAGTTTTTTGATGATATGGATAATTCTTATGGAACAAAGGCTTTTGTTAGAAGCATTTTTAATATGATATTTGAATTTGCTTTAAAAAATGAATTTATAGAAACTAATCGTATAAAATTTATTGAACTTGGAAAAAATGAAAAAGTTATTAAGAGAAAAATTTTTACAACTGATGAAATAAAAACACTCTTTAATAACTTAGATTCTGGTAATAGATTCGTAAAAAAGATGACATATGGCACTTTAATTTTGATTTATACAGGGCTTAGAATTAGCGAATTTATAAATTTAAAAACTAAAGATGTTGATTTAGATAAGAATGTAATCTATATTAGAAAAAGTAAAACATTATCAGGAATTAGGAAAATTCCAATTTCTCAAAAAGTTATACAATTATTTAAAGACAATATAGACTATTCTAAAGAGTATTTTTTCTTTAATAATAAAGGGAACAAATATATTTATTTCAACTTTTCAACACAGTTTAATCAAATGTTAGAGTTGCTAGAATTACAGAAGCACACGATACATGATACAAGACATACGTTCGCTACATTACTAAATAATGCTAATGCTAATAGTACATCTATAATAAAACTTATAGGACATACAGATTTTAAAACCACAGAAGAAATTTATACACATAAAGATATCGAGGAGTTAAGGAAAGCTGTTAATTTATTAAATTAAATTTTGTTGGCTACTTGTTGGCTACTGATGTAAGAATTATGATAAAAATAAGAATTAAAAGAAAATTAAGAAACCTATAAAAATTATTTTTTTCTAATTTAATATATATTGAGGAGTTAAAAAAAATTAGATAGAAACATAATCCATTTTATGTTAAAATTTAAAGATATTTAGGAATGGAGAAAATTTATGAAAAAAATTTATATAGCTCCTATAGCAGGAGTTACAGACTATACATTTAGAGGTATACTTGAAGATTTTAACCCTGATTTAATTTTTACAGAAATGGTGAGTGTAAATGCACTTTCAGTTTTAAATGATAAAACTATTTCGAAAATATTAAAACTAAGAGATGGAAATGCAGTACAAATTTTTGGTGAAGATATTGAAAAAATAAAATCAAGTGCACAGTATATACAAAATTTAGGAGTGAAACATATCAACTTAAACTGTGGTTGCCCTATGAAAAAAATAGTAAATTGTGGTTATGGAGCAGCACTGGTTAAGGATCCTGAAAAGATAAAAAGAATATTATCGGAAATTAAATCAGTTTTAAATGATGATGTTAAACTTTCTGTAAAAATTAGAATAGGCTATAAAGAGCCTGAAAACTATGTTCAAATAGGTAAAATAGCCGAAGAAGTAGGTTGTGACCATATAACTGTACATGGGAGAACAAGAGAACAACTTTATTCAGGAAAGGCTGACTGGTCTTACATAAAGGAAGTTAAAGACAATGTTTCTATACCAGTTATGGGAAATGGAGATATATTTACAGCTGAAGATGCTCTAGAAAAGATTTCTTATTCGAATGTTGACGGGGTAATGCTTGCTAGAGGGATTTTTGGAAACCCTTGGCTTATAAGAGATATAAGAGAAATCTTAGAATATGGAGAAGTAAAAAATCCTGTCACTAAAGATGAAAAAATAAATATGGCAATAGAACATTTGAAAAGAATAAGAGTTGATAATGATGATCAATTTATTTTCGATGTCAGAAAACATATTTCTTGGTACTTAAAAGGTCTTGAAAATTGTGCAGAGGCTAAAAGGAAAATAAATACTCTAAGTGACTATGACGAAATTATAAAATTACTTGAAGATTTGCATTAATATTGGTAAAATATAATGATGTAATAAAATAAAAATTGAGAGGTAAATAAATGTCAACAGACACACCCTTAATGCAACAATATAAAAAAATAAAAGAGGAATATCAAAATGAAATCTTGATGTTTAGATTGGGAGATTTCTATGAGATGTTTTTTGAAGATGCAAAAATAGCTTCAAAAGAATTAGGATTAACTCTTACAAAGAGAAATAAAGAAAAAGGACAAGATGTTCCTTTGGCAGGAGTTCCTTATCATTCAGTGGCTTCCTACATTGCAAAGTTAGTTGAAAAGGGTTATAGTGTTGCTATCTGTGAACAGGTGGAAGACCCTAAGGCAGCAACTGGTATAGTGAAGAGGGAAGTGACAAGAGTTATAACTCCTGGAACAATTATTGATGTTGATTTTTTAGATAAAAATAATAATAACTATATCGCCTGTGTGAAAATAAATACAATAGAAAATATCTTAGCCATAGCTTATGCTGATATAACAACAGGTGAATTTTCTGTTTTTGAGATAAAAGATAAAAATTTCTTTGAAAAAGGTTTGGCCGAAATAAATAAAATACAGGCGAGTGAAATTTTACTTGATGAAAAGACTTATTCTGAATATATAAGCATCTTGGAAGAAAGAATTTCTTTTTCAGGAGTAAAATTTACAGAGATAAAAAATGTAAAAAAAGCTGAGGACTACTTAACTTCATATTTTGATATTATGTCTGTGGAAGCTTTTTCGTTGAAATCTAAAGATTTAGCTATTTCAGCTGCTGCTAATCTTTTACGTTATATTGATGACTTACAAAAGGGTAATGAACTGCCTTTTAGCAAGATAGAATACAAGAATATAGACAATATAATGGAGTTGAATATCAGCACTCAAAATAATCTTAATCTAGTACCTAAAAGATCTGAAGAAAGTAAAGGTACTCTATTAGGAGTTTTAGATAGTTGTGTAACATCTATAGGGAGTAGAGAATTAAAAAAGATTATAAAAAATCCTTTTTTAGATATAGAGAAAATCAAAGAGAGACAGTTTTATGTTGACTACTTCTTTAATGATGTACTTTTAAGAGAAAATGTAAGAGAAAAGCTAAAAGATATCTATGATATAGAAAGAATAGCTGGAAAGATAATATACGGTACAGAGAATGGAAAAGATCTTTTATCATTAAAAGATTCTATTAGAAAGTCTTTGGAAACATATAAACTTTTAAAAGAACATCAGGAATTAAAGAAAATATTTGAACTTGATATAGAAATTCTTTTAGATATTTACAATAAAATAGAGTTGATTATCGATGTTGAAGCACCTTTCTCAGTGAGAGAGGGAGGGATAATCAAAGATGGTTATAATTCTGAATTAGATGAGCTTAGAAGAATATCTAAACTCGGTAAGGATTTTATACTTGAGATAGAGCAAAGAGAAAGAGAAAGAACAGGAATAAAAGGCTTAAAAATTAAATATAATAAAGTTTTTGGATATTTTATAGAAGTAACTAAGGCTAATGAGCATTTAGTTCCTGAGGACTATATTAGAAAGCAGACTCTTGTAAACAGTGAAAGATATATAGTTCCTGATTTAAAGGAGTATGAAGAAAAGGTTATAACTGCTAAAAGTAAGATAGAAGCCTTAGAATATGATTTATTTAAGTCACTTAGTTCAGAGATAAAGGAACATATAGAAAGTCTATATAAATTGGCAAATAGAATAGCAAACTTGGATATAGTTTCAAATTTTGCTCATGTAGCAACTAAAAATTCCTATGTTAAACCTGAGATAAGTGAAGAAAATATCTTAGAAATAAAAGGTGGAAGACATCCTATAGTTGAAAGCCTGATAGCTAGTGGAAGTTATGTTAAGAATGATATTATTTTAGATGAAAAACATAATTTAATCATCTTAACAGGGCCTAATATGTCAGGAAAATCAACTTATATGAAACAGGTTGCTTTAAATATCATAATGGCTCATATAGGAAGCTATGTGGCAGCAGACTATGCAAAAATTCCTATTGTAGATAAGATATTTACAAGAGTTGGAGCAAGTGATGACCTGCTTACAGGACAATCTACTTTCATGCTAGAGATGACAGAGGTTGCAAGTATTTTAAATAATGCAACAGAAAAATCTTTCATAGTTTTAGATGAAATAGGTAGAGGAACATCAACTTATGACGGTATATCTATAGCAACAGCTATAACAGAATATATCCATAATAATATAGGAGCTAAAACTATATTTGCCACTCACTATCATGAACTTACTGAACTTGAGAAAGAGCTTGAAAGAGCTATAAATTTTAGAGTTGAAGTAAAAGAAAATGGTAAGAATGTAGTTTTCTTAAGAGAGATAGTAAAGGGTGGAGCAGATAAGTCTTATGGAATAGAAGTAGCAAGATTATCTGGAGTTCCTAAAGATGTTTTAAATCGTTCAAGGAAGATTTTAAAGAAATTAGAGAATAGAAAAAATTTAATAGAAAGCAAAATGAAAGCCGAGCAAATGATGCTTTTTGGTAATAATTTTGAAGAGGAAGAAGAAGAAATAGAAACTGAACTTATAAATGAAAATGAAATAAAAGTTTTAGAAATGTTAAAAGTTATGGACTTAAACTCTTTGAGTCCTTTGGAAAGCTTATTAAAATTGAGTGAATTAAAGAAAATTCTTCTTGGAGGAAATAATGACTAAGAAAAAAATTGCATATATTGGAGCAGGAATAGTAGCATTGGTATTGGGATATTTCAATTATTTTGGTTCTGATAAAGAAACAGGAGATATAAGAAAATTGGTTGAAACCATCAATGCAGTCTATGAAAGTGATGATCTTCGTATAGAAGCAGAGAAGCAAGTTGACTACATAGATGAAAAAGAAAGTAAGTTTGAAAAGGCAAAGGCTTTTATTCAAGGAATGCTTTTAAGTGGAGATAATGCTTTTCTTGATAAGGATAGAAACTTAACATTAGACACTAATATCATAGGAAAAAGTGCTAATGGTTGGGAAATTAAGGCATCTGAATTAAAATATAACAAAGAAACACAAGAGTTGGAATCAGTTAAACCTATGTATGCAAAAAATGAAGAAAAAGGTATAGAGATACTAGGAAATAAATTTAAGACAACTGTTTCTATGGATAATATAACTTTAGAAGACGGAGTTGTTATAAAGAATAAACTGTTTTCTATAGTGGCTGATAAAGCAAATTACAACAATGAAGCTAAGACAATAACATTGGAAGGAAATATTGCCTTATCTAATAAGATAGGAGAAATTGGAGATATCAATACTCTTACAGATGTAAGAAATCTTCAAGTTGGTGAAGTAGAAAAAGGTAAGGAAATGTCAGGAACATTTTCTAAAGTTCATTTTAATCTAAATGAAAGAAATCTTTATGCAACTGATGGTTTCGATATGAAGTATGGTGAAATTGGTTTAAAAGGTAGAGATATAGTTTTAAATGAAGCTGATCAAAGTTTTAAGGTTACAGGAGATGTTAAATTTACTTATCAAGACTATGTTTTTGATGTAAATTATATAGAAAAAGAAGCTAATAGTGATATAATCAATGTATATGGACAAATTAAAGGTGGAAACCCTGAATATTCTGTTCTAGCTGATAGAGCTGAATACAATATAAATGATAAGAAGTTTAAGATTTTAGGTAATGTTGTTGTAACTTCAACAAAGGGTGAAAACCTTAAAGCAGATACTTTTGTATATTCTAGTGAAACTAAAGAAGCAGATATATATGGAAATAAAATTCTATATACATCTCCAACAAATAATTTAGAAGCAGAATATATTCACTATAACTCTGTATCTAAAGAAGTTACTACTGATAAGCCTTTTGATTCTTGGAACGAAAAAGGTGATGGAATAAAAGGAACAAGCATAGTATATAACTTAGGAACTAAAGATTTCTATTCTAAAGAAGAAATTACAGTAAAAAGTAAAGACTATGGTTTAACAACAAAAAATGTAACATATAAAGAAGAAACAGGAATTTTATCAGCACCTGAGCCTTATGTTATAAAATCTAAAGATGAAAGTTCTGTGATAAATGGAAATAGTATCACTTACAATAAAAAGACTGGAGAGCTAACAAGTCCAGGAGATATTGTAATGAACAACAAGGGTACTATTATGAAAGGACATGACTTAGTTTTCAATAATATAACAGGAGTAGGAAAGCTTCAAGGACCTATACCTTTTGAAAATAAAGAAGATAAAATGTCAGGAACTGCTAAAGAAATAATAATCAAAAGAGGCGAATATGTTGATTTAATGGGACCTGTTAGAGTTAAACAAGATACTACAAATATGGTAGTTGATAAGGCTAGATATTCATATAAAGATGAGCTAGTTCATGTAAATACTCCAGTTAAATTTGATGATCCAGTTAGATCTATGGTTGGTTCTGTAAGCTCAGCAACATATAGTCCAAAAGATGGGATATTAAGAGGTTCTGATTTCAATATGAGAGAACCTAATAGAACAGCTAAGGCTCAAAATGTAGTTATTTACAATAAAGAAAATAGAAGATTAGAATTAGTAGGAAATGCTTACTTAAGTTCAGGAGCAGATAGCATAAGTGGGCCAAAAATAGTATATTACTTAGATACTAAAGATGCAGAAACTCCAACTAATAGTGTAATAAAATACGATCAATACACTATAAAATCTAGTTATGGAAAAGTAAATAAAGAAAGTGGAGAAATTTTTGTAAAAAATGCAGATGTAAAATCTGTTGATGGAAATGAATTCTATTCTAATCAGGCTAAGGGTAATATAAATGATGTTGTTCATTTTACAGGAAATGTAAAAGGTAAATCTAAACAAAAAGAAGGAGATGTATATTTCTCTGGAGATAAAGCTGACTTATACATGGCTAAGATAGATGATAAATATCAAGCTAAGAAAGTTATAGTAAATACTAAATCTACTTTTACTCAATTAAATAGAAAAATAGTTTCTAACTACATGGAACTAGATTTAATTAAGAAAGAAGTATATGCAAAAGATAAACCTGTATTGACTATAGATGATGGACCAAAAGGAAATACTCTAGTTAAAGCTGATGATGTTACAGGATATATTGATCAAGACTTAATTAAGCTTAATAAAAATGTCTATGTAAAGAATGTAAATGAAAAGAAAGAAGAAGTAGTTTTAACAGCTGATAGAGGAGCTGTGACAAAGAAAATGGCTGATGTATATGATAGAGTTAAGGTTGTTACAAAAGATTCTGTTACAACAGCTAATGAAGGTCATTATGATATGGAAAATAGAAAAATAAGAGCCAAAGGAAATGTCCATGTTGAATATCAAACAGATAAATCAGCAGGAAATGTATTTGATAATATGACATCTACCAATACAAAAAAAACTACAAAAAAATAAGGCTATGATGTCAAAAGGAGATTTGAATGATAACTTTAAGTGCTGATAATCTTGTTAAAGCCTACAAAGGAAGAAAGGTTGTAGACAGGGTTAGTTTAGAGGTAAATAAGGGAGAGATTGTTGGGCTTCTTGGACCTAATGGAGCAGGAAAAACAACAACTTTCTATATGATAACAGGGATAGTAAGACCTGATGATGGAGAAGTTTTATGTGCTGAGGAAGACATAACTAACTTACCTATGTATAAAAGAGCAGATATGGGAATAGGATATCTTGCACAAGAACCTTCTGTTTTTAGAAACTTAACAGTTGAAGAGAATATAGAAGTGGTTCTTGAAATGAAAGGTATTTCAAAAAAAGAGCAAAGAGAAACAGTACATAGATTACTTGAAGAGTTTAAATTGACTCATGTAAGAGACTCTTTAGGTTATGCTCTGTCTGGTGGAGAAAGAAGAAGAATAGAGATAGCTAGAACAATAGCAAATAATCCAAGTTTTATCTTACTTGATGAACCTTTTGCTGGTGTTGACCCTATAGCTGTTGAAGATATACAAAATATCATAAGACATCTTAAAAAGAGAGGTCTAGGAGTATTGATAACAGACCATAATGTAAGAGAAACTTTAAGTATAACAGATAGATCATATGTTATGCAAAAAGGAAAGGTATTAATTGAGGGAACTCCTTATGAAATAGCAAATGATCCATTAGCAAAAAAAGTATATTTAGGAGAAAAATTCAGATTAGACTAAAGGAGATGATTAACAAGGTGGGAAAAAATAGATTATTGATATTTTTTGGATTATTGTTAATATGTGGAGTACTTTCAAGCACTTCTTTATTCGCTGAAAAAAAAGAATCACACTATAAAGCTGAGGAAAATGTATATTTTTTAATGGGAGATTTTGTAAATGAGTGGGCTAATACTGATTTTAACCCGACAGATGAAAAGTGGAAAAAAGAAGGGATTTCTTTACCACCCTTATTATCAAAAGATGAAATAAAAACTTTACTTGAAATAGAGAAGAATGGAAAAGTAGTTCCAGCTACTTCCAAAAATCATGATCCTAAGATGTGTATAGAATATGCTCCATTTGATGGAAATATTTATGTGTTTTATGGAATTTCATCTGAGAAATCTGATACAAAAACTTTAATTGTTTATGCTGATGAGAAAGATGATAAGATTTTTGCTATGACAAGTGTTGGAGGAAGCCCATATGCCTTTGTTGGTGGCTTTTCATTACCAGAAGAATATCAAAAAAAATGGTCTCATTTAATATCAACTTTAAAAAAGCGTTTTGAAGAATATAAAAAGAATGAACAAAATATAAAAGATAAATAATAAAAGGAGGAGGCTATGTGGAAGAATTCATCTTCCATTATAGATAAAAAAATGTTAACAGGTAACGAAATTAGAGAGAAGTTTATTGAATTTTTTATGCAAAAACAGCATAAACATTTTGAAAGTGCATCTTTGATACCAGATGATCCAACTCTACTTTTGACAGTAGCAGGAATGGTACCATTTAAACCATATTTCTTAGGACAAAAGGAAGCACCTTATCCAAGAGTTACAACTTATCAAAAATGTATAAGAACAAATGACTTAGAAAATGTTGGAAGAACAGCAAGACACCATACATTTTTTGAAATGTTAGGAAATTTCTCTTTTGGAGATTATTTCAAAGAAGAAGCTATAACTTGGTCTTGGGAATTTGTGACAGAAGTTTTAAAGCTTGATAAAAATAAACTATGGGTAACTGTGTTCACAACAGATGATGAAGCAGAAAGAATCTGGATAGAAAAATGTAATTTTCCAAAAGAAAGAATAGTTAGAATGGGAGAAAGTGAAAACTGGTGGTCAGCAGGACCTACTGGTTCTTGTGGACCTTGTTCTGAAATCCATGTAGACCTTGGTGTACAATATGGTGGAGATGAAAATTCTAAAATTGGTGATGAAGGAACAGATAACCGTTTCATAGAAATATGGAATCTAGTGTTCACTGAATGGAATAGAATGGAAGATGGAAGTCTAGAACCTCTACCTAAAAAGAATATAGATACAGGAGCAGGACTTGAAAGAATAGCAGCAGTAGTACAAGGTAAGCCTAATAACTTTGAAACTGATTTACTATTCCCTATCTTAGAAGAAGCAGCAAGAATTACAGGAAGTCAATATGGTAAAAATCCTGAAACTAACTTCTCTTTAAAGGTTATAACTGACCATGCAAGAGCAGTAACTTTCTTAGTTAATGACGGAGTTATACCTTCTAATGAAGGAAGAGGGTATATCCTAAGAAGAATCTTAAGAAGAGCAGTTAGACATGGAAGATTATTAGGATATAAAGACTTATTCATGTATAAGATGGTAGATAAGGTTGTTGAAAGATTTGAAGTTGCTTATCCAGATTTAAAGAAAAATTTAGAAAATATCAGAAAAATTGTAAAAATTGAAGAAGAAAAATTCTCTAATACTTTGGATCAAGGAATACAACTAGTAAATCAAGAAATTGACAAT